>LSQX01351960.1_pt1 | contig 12826 bp, 10 predicted proteins | sample 654561 | NCBI WGS metagenome assembly LSQX01 (sample SAMN04489861, study PRJNA283612) | anaerobic digester metagenome | isolation source: 4 biogas reactors fed with cattle manure at either 37C or 55C with and... | place: Denmark: Kongens Lyngby | collected 2014 | reverse complement strand
TCTCGCGCGCAGTGGTGCATTCTTCCAGGAGCTTGTTGTAGAGCCACCGACAGGTATCGAGTGCTTCATGCAACCGCGCTTCTCTCGTTGCATCGGGGTATGCTCGATACTTGTAGGAAATGAGCATAGACAAGAGAAGAATGAACCCGGGATATGATATACTCGATCCATGCAGGGTGAAAGTGAAGAAGGGCGGCTCCGCCCCCTTCACCCCCGCAAGTTAAAGTTCTCTACCGGTGGAGTCTTGCTATCAGATAAGGGGTGGAGAAGAGGGATTCTCCGATACCCTTTAGATTTTCTTTAGTGTCGGATTGAAACTGTAGGTCCTGGCTGTCCAGGCCTCAGTTACCTGGAATGTCCACGTCCAGATCTGGTAACCGTTCTTTTTTATCTCCACGAAGTGGGTGCCCATGGTAACCCCCGGGATTGTAGCGGGAGTGGTGCCCACGTACTTGTCGTCAAGGTAGATTGCAGCGTCTGACGGGGAGGAGGTGAACAGGACTGATGCCGCTGCAGCAGGATTCAACGTCGGATTGAAACTGTATGTTTGGGCTGTCCAGGCTTCAGTTACCTGGAATGTCTTGGTCCAGGTCTGGTAATCATCCATCTTAATCTCCACGGTGTGGGTACCCATGGTGATCCCTGAGATTGTAGCGGGAGTGGCGCCCACGTACTTGTCGTCAAGGCAGATCGTGGCCCCTGACGGGGAGGAGGTGAACCGAACTGATGTAGTTGGTTCAGATGCAGTTGGTGTTGGTGTAGGTGTAGGTGCGGGTGTGGGTGTGGAGAGAATTGCACAGTTGACAAACGCGGTTGTGGCCCCGTTAACATTGACGTTCTGGATCTGTATCTTGGCTGATGCACTGTTGTACACGCCGTATCGATACCCCTGGATGTTCGAATTTTTAACCTGAATCGAGTTAGCCTGTGCAACGCTTGATTCAACGTTGATCCCCGGGTTGGGTATGGTGCTGCCGCCAGAGGAGATCTTCAAGTCATCCATGAGAAGATTGGTGGTTCCGCTTCGAACCTGGATCGGTCGTGCCTCTCCTGTGAGTGAGGTTGAGACAACCTTCAGACCTGGTGTGCCTACGATGCTCAAACCGTAGACAGAACCCATATCCGAACACCGCTCGATCGTATTTCCGCCTGAAGAACAAAGGAATCCGATGAAGTTGTTCTCTGAAGTGCAGTTGATGCATGAAATATCCTTGCTCAACAGGTATCCAGCCCCAAAGTCCGGCTCAGCACCGGTGATCTTCTGTACCTGTGCGTTGTTGTTGCTGATACAGTCGATAAGCCGGACATTGATCTTGCTGGGCATGGTCTCGAAGTGGAACCCGGATTCCCAGCTGCCTTCTGCACGGCATCGGATGATATCGACGTTCTCGAGATTGTTGAGTTCGGCAAAATCAAATCCGGTGACCCAGGGATCATACCGGTTGTATCGGCCACAGTTGATCGCCTCACATTCGGTGAAGACGACATTCTTGATTGTCTTGTATTCGGAGGCGCTCATGAGGAATCCGTATGTACCGGGATTAATCGCTGTACATCTGGTGAACTCAAGGTCGGTGATCTGCTGGTGATAACCACTGGCAGATTCGCTTACCACATAGAATACGCCCTGAATCGAACTATCAGCAGTCCCGCTGATATCACGCAACATAGCATGACTTGCTCTGATAGTGATAACGCCGCCATACGGGTTGATTGTGTAGCCTTTGCCGGAGACCGAAAAATCTTCCAGCGTGACGTGCTCTTTATCAACCAGGATACGGGCACTCTTTGTGAAGGCGAGTGATGTCTTTGAGTCGCCCTGCCCCCGCAACGTTGAATGAGCTCTGGGTGCGAGATCACCTGCACACAGGAAATTTCCTTCGGTCAAAATAACCTCTCCGCCGGTTGCAGGGAGGGCATTGAGAGCCGCTTGAATCTCCTGCTGGTCATTCACTCCGTCGCAGACGTAATCGGCTGATGCCCTGGCAGCAGCGCTACTGTCGCCTGCGGCCACCGTCAGGGTAACCGCTCCGGCAACGTGGGCCAGACTGGCTATGAGCACAACCCCCAATAATAGTTTCGTTAAAACACTGTTTTCCATGTTTAAACCCCTGAATTTAGTCCACTTCGCGAAACATCTCTTGTAAACGCGGGAATGAGTGGACAAAATTATTTTAATTAAATGTTATAAATATGTTTCGAAATAAAATCGGATTTAAATTTGAGATATGATCGATTAAATGCTTAAATCAAGCCTATCAAATATAATAAGCTATTTTAAAACGCTTTCTGAATTTAACGTAATATATATACGATATTTATGGATGTATTTTAGCGGGCCCTTACGAAACACCTGGTAATCGGGGATCACCACGCACTGCCCCTGCCCCGCGGGAAGACGAGGAAACCGGGGCTGGGTGGGGAAGGGAAAAATCTTCCCCTCAATCCACCTTCCCGGCGGTGATGTCTGTTATAGCCCACAATATAGGGGTGAAATTTGTGTGATAGCCGGAATAGGGCTTTATCGGAACACAGTGATGGTAATTTTGGTTGGACCTGCTGTGACCGGCTATTGGTCATAGATCGAGGCACTATCCCTCACGGCTATGACGGTTGTTTGAGTACGGGGTCAAAGACACCTTCTTCCGTATGAATTTCAATCTATGACAAATCCCTCCTCTTTCCCGGGCTGAACTGCCCTGAAACTACTCTCAGAAACGACGAAAAAAACCTAAAATACAGGGGGTGGGAAGAGGAAGCGTTTACATAAGGTGAGGCGGCAATCAGAAGGATAAGTGGTTGTGATTCTCAATAGTATTATATATTGTCGGAGCTGGACAACTGCACGGTCGGGCTCACAACGGGAAGTCTAGGCAGGCAAATGGAAGGGAGGTATGAGACTGTGAAGACCATTGTTGTCCGCTCCGATGTCCAGCATGACATGAGACTGGAGGGCGGGCCCATATTCCTGACTCCACACAGACGAACACCCCGAGAGGATTACATGGTTGCAAGAGAGAACATGCTCACCCTCGAGTTAGCACAGAGAAACCCTGAGTTATGGGATCTTTTTACCGGGAAAGAGGAATATGAGCCTGAGGCCATCGGCCGATTGGGGCGCATACAGTCCAAAGCTCGCGGGAATCAAGACACTTTTGAACCTCTCGTATCTCGATACCTTATCGACCGCGGATGCACGTTTGAATATCCTGACGGACAGCCTTTTGCGGTTTGCCTTACCCACGACATTGATCACCTATACCAGCCACTTCTTGAGAAAGGGTTGGTCGCAGCCGTGGCGATCCGGGATCGGAATTTCCAAAAGGCCCTGCGGACGATCCTTCAGTTCCACAACAAACGCCATCCGTGGTGCAACCTCCGTGCCATCACCAAGATTGAGGAGCGTTATGGTGCCAGGTCAAGTTTCTTTGTCCCGGCATTGGATCCTGACGATCCAGATTATACCTACGATGTTTCGGATCTGGAAGGTGATCTAGGGGAGATCGCAGACGAGCACTGGGAGATCGGGTTGCACGGAGGATACATGGCATCAGCTGGCCTTGAAGGGCTTGTAAACGATAAGCGGAGGCTTGAGAGAACCCTTGGAAAACCCGTCATCGGTTACAGAGCCCATAAGCTCAGGTTTAAACTACCTGATACCTGGGAACTGCTTGCAGAGGCAGGTTTCAAGTACGACACTACCTATGGATATGTAGACCACATCGGTTTCCGGAATGGTATGTGCCATCCGTTTCGACCGTTTAACCTGAACACCAGTCGATTCATCGATATTATGGAACTGCCCCTTGCGTTCATGGATCGAACATGCCTCACGTACATGCAACTTGATGCCCGTGTCACCTATGATCGTGTGGTCAGGTTGATCGATACTGTAGCTGCATGCCACGGTGTGCTGACACTCCTCTGGCACAACACCACTATGGACGGAGCACTCGTCGGAGTATATGAGAAAATTCTGCAGTACTGCTCAGATAGCGGGGCGTGGATGACAGGTGGAGACGAGATCACCTCCTGGTGGCAGAAACGGGGCACCGGTTTGTCTTTTCAGGAGAAGTCGTCTGTACCAGGGAACCGGGTCCGCCCCGGCCGCCAGTAAGGCTAAAACATGGTGAGACCTTACGGTGGACACCTCCTATGTGATACATAGAGGAGAAGGTCTGAAATGCATAACGCTGCAGAAGATTGCAAGAGTACCCTGCATGGAGGTTATTCCGGTGAGAAGACGTAATCGTGCGGTTCTCCCCCTATTCCTGATACTGGCGTTCACCCTTTCGGTAACAGCTCTCTATTTAGGTGATCAGGTTGTGCCGGAGGCTACGTCGAGCAGGGATGCTACGCAGCTACCGAGGATCATAGTTGCTGCAAATGACAGCGGTGCTGCTGCCAGGGCGTCGGCCGATTACATCTGTGATGGGGTGGATGACCAGCAGGAGATTCAGGCAGCCCTCGATGCCCTCCCTGCAACCGGTGGAGAGGTCGCCCTAACGGAGGGAAAGTTTTTGTGTGCAAAGACCATTGCCATACCTCCAAAAACTGCTCTGGTTGGCCGGGGTTCCTGGGATACGACTATCGAGCTCAATGATTCAATAATTCACCTGAAGCACGAGAATACATCCCTGTGGAACATCAGCATCTCAGGCTACCAGTATGACTGGAAACATCGTTGGGATGCCCCGGTGTTTATCACAGCGAGTAATGTCTCCATTCGCGACGTCACCGGTACCGCAGACGACACCATACATGCAGTCTTCTTTGTGGCAAACCTGGACACGACCAGCGGCGGCAAGGTCATCGAGAACATTGAGTTCTCCGGGTGCAGGGCACATGACCCAGGAACGTTCGGCTTCATGCTCAGCGCATCGCAGACTGCAACGAACAAACTGATACGAAATGTCACGTTCGTTGATTGTGAAGCGATCAACTGCGGGCGATACAGCCGATTCGATCCCTGGGTGGTAGGATTCAATTTTGCTGAGCAAAATGACATAGAAAACCTGCAGGCGATCCGGTGTCGAACCGAGGGGAACTGGGAGTCCGGGTTCCATGTTGAATCAGCCCCGAAGAAGACTAACGTTGTGATGATCGATTGCATCAGCAACGAGAATGCACAGAAAGAAAAGGTTGGCGCAGCTCAGGCTGTTTTCGGTGCCGGGTACCTGGTGAACGGAGACATGCGTCTGGTAAACTGCACGTCGGAAGGGAACTATGTTGGCTTCTACTGTAGTGGTGGAGGTTTTGAGGTGATCGATTGCATCGATAGATCTTCTCTGTTCGGGTATGCACTCAGTAATCTGGCTGATCCGGAAGGGACACGCCTGACATCCTGTAGCGCTATAGGGGAATCTTATCCGATCTTCTTCGGCACGGGGGACATGGTCGGTGTGACGTTCGATGGCATTACAGTATCGTCAAACAACATATTCAGTGAGGAAGCTGGTATCACCGTAACACGCGACGTCCAGAACGCATCGGAGATCCTCGTACAGAACTCGCACATTCTGGGGTACCGTTATGGCATAAGTAACACTGCAACGAATGCCGTACGTGTCACAAACGTATCTGTCTCCGGTGCCGCCACAGATTTCATCAATTGTGATCTCCTGGACTGGCCAGGGCCGGTTTCTGTTGCATCCATGCTTTTCTGCAAAGTGCTGCCTCGATCCGATCACGTTTTTTGGGTAGTGTTTCGAGAAAAATTGATAATGGAAACACTTTCATGGTGTGAGTTCTGGTCTGAGCGTACGTTATCGATTGACTGAATTCCATCGGATATACTTGAGGGCACTCCCTCAGAGGGCATCGATCCCTGACATCTCTTACGGTAAACAGATTAATATACTGGTAACTCCCGGGCTAACTTGCAAACACGGCAATGAAATCATCGGAATAGCAAACATGAGAGAGGCTTAAAGTTAGATTGAAGGTAACTTCCGCGAAGATCGTGGGTGCTCACCCATAAACATACGATAAAGAGAATGGTGCCTGAGGTATGTCTGCACTTGAGGTATGCGAAATCCTACCGGACGACTACTCTCGGTGGGATGAAGTCGTGAGAGCGTCTCTTGAAGGGACAGTCTTCCATCTGAGCGATTGGGTGACGAGCGTAGGGGATTTAACTCATAGAAAAACCACGATTTTTGGAGTCTATCGGCAGAACGGCAACCTTCTTGGAGGCTGTGCGCTCTATGTGCGCCCATCCGGGGTGATCCCCTCCGCAACCACGGATGCTCCCCTGACACCGTTTGGGGGTGTTTGCATCCTCCCGTCGGAGAGCGTGAAAGGCAAAAAACAACTACTCTACAGACATTCAATCATAGAGGCGCTCAGGGATTACCTGATAACTCATTTCGATGCCGTCCGCCTGACGAACTCTCCCGGTCTTGTGGATATACGGCCGTTCACCTGGGATGGATGGAAGAGCAACGTGCTCTTCACCAACTACCTCGTGCTCTCCGATGCTGTTGTCGGCACCACGTCGCGAACCGTGAAAAACGCCCTGAAACAGGCGATAAAGAGCGGAATCACTGTTGAAAAGAGAATCGATGGCGCGCTATATTATGATCTCTTTCAAAAAACGTTCCATAGGCAGAATCTTGATCCCCCGGTCTCTAAAGAGTTTCTCGGTGGAATGATTGCTATGATTAATACCCGCCAAATCGGTGAGATGTGGCACGCAACGACACCTTCAGGGGAGATCGCAGCTTCAATTGTTGTCTTACAGGACAATCGGCATGCTCACGCATGGTCGGCAGCATCCAACCCGGAACTGAGAGAGACCGGGGCGCACACCTATCTCTTCCAGGAGATATGCAAGGATCTACAAAACCGGGGAGTCGAAGGGTTCAATCTCCAGACTGGCAATATCCCACAGCTTTCGGCGTTTTATGCGAGTTATCATCCAGTCCTGACTCCATACTTCCAGGTCACAACGACCACTCTCAAGTCGAGAGCCGCCTACGCTGCAAAGAGTACCGTTAATACTCTCATCCGACGCCGACGGTGATCGATGGCATGACCGGAGATGCTTGCTGTGAGCTGCAGGGTACTACCTCCCTTTCTGCGAGCCTATCTCGGCGAGGAGTTCCATGATACCGTTGATATCTTCAGGAGTGACGTAACAGTGGACTGGGATGTTGATGAGATGATCCGCAATATGTTCGCTCATCTGTAAGTCTTTTCTCCTGTGCGGGATCAGGACATCGTAAGGATAGGTGAGATGAACTGGTTTGGGCCACTGGAAGTTTCCGAGCTCGAACCCACATTTGTATGCCCGCTCGGTGATCTCCGAGACGGAATGAGATGTGTTGTTGAACACGTTCAGTTTTAAGAAAGCCGGTTGTTTTTTGTTGGATATGGCAAGCATTCCATAGGCATCCTGCCCTTCCAGCTCGATAAGGTATTGTTCTGCATTCTCATTCCTGACCCGGTTCACTGCATCGAGATGGTCCAGGGCGACAGATCCTATGGCTGCCCGGTAGGTGTTCATGAGCAGATGTTCAGATGCCACATGCTCGTGAGGAGGCGTCCTGAAACGATCCCTGAAGCCGAGCAACTGCCGGGAGATTCCCTCTGGAAGGATCCCCTTCCGAGACCTTGATTGTGACGCTCGCACATGTTTTTCCAGGAACGGGAGGAGTGCTGCCCGGAGTTCTTCTTCCGTAGCAGCCGCCCCTACCAGTGTCTCCATCTTTTCAAACAATTTTTTATCACGCCGACAGCACTCTTCTCCGAACGTCGCCGTCAATCTGGTCTTATATATCGGACGCTGTAGCGCAAGATGTTCGAGCAACATTCCATAGACAAAACACTTCTCTGAGTTCTGGAGTGCTCGTTCGTAGGAATCGACAGTTTTTCTAACGGCATCAATGAGATCGTGGCGGTTTACGGCGAGGACCCCCCCCTGACCGGTTGTCATGTGCTTTTCGTAGTTGAAACTGAATATCGACATATCCCCGAACGTGCCGATTTTTTTCCCGCTATAGGTGGCGCCGAGGCATTGAGCGCAATCTTCTATCACATAACACCCGTTTTCACGTGCGATAGAGATGATTGCATCGATGTTGCAGGGAACACCAAATAGATGCGTTGCTATGATGACTTTCGTCTTTTCCGTTACATTCCTCTCAATTGAGTCGATATCTGCATTCAGATCGTCTGGCGAGTTGTCGACGAGGATGGGTTGCCCTCCTGCATCCATGATGGCGTCGACGACGCCCTTGAACGTAAAACTCTGGACAATCACCTCGTCTCCACGGGATACTGGGAGGGATTTCAGTGCGATGAAAAGACCTGCCCGCGCCCGGTCTGTTGCAAAACACCATGGAGCACCGATATAATTTGCAAACTTTCTCTCAAACGCCTCGATTATTTCTCCATCAAGTACCCATTCCGACCGAATACGGTCCACAACCTCTTCGACGTTCAGGTACGATCCAAATCTAGCCAGCATCTTCCTTCACCTGGATAAAACTCGAATTGTATGGGAGCATGTAAATGGGGCTGAAATTCTTTCTCCGAGATCGTCGATCCACTTGCGAGGGACAATACCCGCTTCCCCTATATATAATTGCAGGGCTCTGGTCTCATCGCACGGACCTTGATCCGGCCATGCCGGCTCATCCCACATCCATTCATTTCGATTGGCGCTTTGATCCCGGTGTTATCGTCGTTGTCGATAACACCCATTGCGAGGGGTTCGGGAACGACCGTGAGCGCAAAACTCGTGTCTGTTGACATTCATCGGGGTCAGGAACCCATTCCGCTGGTTAATGAAGTCCAGTGAGGAGTAAAATTCGTCATATTTGACTGGAAGTTCACTATATGGATCCCTGTCAAGATTGTTGGGGTATAGATATCCCCGGCTTTCTGTGACACCCTTCATCTTTGCCTTTTGTGGTCGAGTAACCGAGCTTATTCGATACGGCAGCGCAACCGCAACTCGTATATATGATACTGCAGTAGAGGGGGGATGAGATGAGGATCTGCTATATAGCTACGTGGACTGCAAGTACCGAAAAAATGGCAAAATTTTTTGCAAAGAGAGGTGATGATGTCCACTTCATATCATTCGACGATCCGATGTACGACTACGATCCTGAGGAAGTTATAGTACACGACCTGCGCAAGTCAAGCAGATCTCCGGTGCATCGGAGGCTGTTCAGTTCGATACTCTATCGGGCAATCCGGGCTCGGCAGGAGATTAACAAGATTCAGCCGGATCTCATCCACTCACATTACGTCACGGAATATGGCATCATCAGTTTACTCTTGAGGAAGCACCCCTTCGTTGTGTCGGCATGGGGTTCGGATGTTCTGATCGATCTCAATGGCAGGATGAGGCCCTTTATTCTTCAGGCCCTCAGGGCCGCAGACCATGTTCACTGCGACGGGAAGAACACGTTTCGCGTGGTGGTCGATCAGGGTATCGATCCGCAGAAGGTATCGCTCATCTACTTTGGGGTCGACACCGAGATGTTCAAGCCGACCCCGCGTGGTGAAGAGCCGGCAGATAAGGCCGACCCCGTAAAGCAGATCATCAGCACACGGATGCACCGCCCAATCTACGATATCAGCACCCTTATCGAGGCTATTCCACTTGTTCTCGAGAGTTACCCCGATGCACGGTTTACCATTGTGGGAGGTGGCCCTCTGAGGGAGACGTTCATGGAAACTGCAAGGAGGATGGGTATCGATAAGGTCACTGATTTTCCCGGAGTTGTTCCCAACAAGCACCTGCCACACCTGCTCTGTGCTGCTGATATTTACATCTCAACGTCGCTCTCCGACTCAGGCCTTGCTATCAGCACCGCCGAAGCAATGGCATGCGGACTGCCCGTGATCATTACGGATTTCGGAGATAACGCAGATTGGGTAGAGGAAAACAAAAACGGCTTCCTCATACCAATCTGTTCCCCGCAGGCATTGGCAGAAAAGATCATCTATCTCTGCAAGCATCCGATGGAAAGGGAGCAGATTGGGAAGAACAATTGGCTCAAGATGTCGGAAAAATACAATTACCACAAAGAAATGGAAAAACTCGCTGATGTGTACTCGCATCTGGTAAAAAGAGGGGTAAAATGAAGCTGCTTATCACTGGCGGTGCAGGCTTTGTCGGTTCGCATCTTTGTGACAGATATGCAAAGCGGGGGGATACTGTTCTATGCCTGGACAACTTCCTGAATGGCAACCTGACTAACATCCGGCACCTGCTCAAGTACCGGAACTTCAAACTGATCAACGGTGATATCAAGGATTTCGATCTCCTGGAGAAACTGATGCGGGATGTGGATGCCGTCATTCATCTGGCAGCACAGATTCATGTCGATCGTTCCATCATCGAACCGAAGTTAACCTACGAAACAAACGTGCTCGGAACACAGAACGTGCTTGAGGTTGCCCGGATGTACGACGTTGGAAAAGTGATTCATGCCTCTACGAGCGAGGTCTATGGCTCCGCCCAGTATTCTCCGATGGATGAAACGCACCCACTAAACGCCCCGCATCCCTATGGTGCGAGTAAAATTGCAGCAGATCGGATGTGCTATGCGTACATCAACACCTACGGGATGAACATTGCTGTCGTCCGACCGTTCAACATCTACGGCCCGCGCCAGAAGGACTCGGGGTACGGTGGAGTCATATCTATCTTTATAAGGAGGGTGCTGAATGGGAATCCGCCAATTATCTATGGCGATGGGAGCCAGACGAGGGACTACACCTACATCTACGATGTTGTAAGGGCGTATGATATCCTCCTCAACCATGAGGGGATGCTGTCGGAGCCGATCAACTTTGGAACGGGCACTGAGATCACGATCCTCGATCTCGCCAGGAGGATCATCGATTTCTGCGGGGAAGATATTGAACCCGTCCATGTTGACCCGAGGCCCGGAGAAGTTCAGAGACTTATCGCCGATATTTCGAAAGCAAAGAAACTGGGCTGGAAACCGGAATATTTGATCGAACAGGGCCTCGAAGAACTCATTAATTGGTATAAGAGTTACCGATTTGAAGAATGGACGAAACCACGCTAACGAAGGGGTTTTCAGCGGCGGCGTTCGAACTGCGCACCGCACCCGGCGATGTGGGGGCTGGCCAGAAAGCCATGCTGGGGGGTGCGGATAGGGCGTTCTCCGATACACCTGAATTTCGGGAGATCCGCGGAAGTTATTTGTATCGCATGAATAGGATAACTGCCTTATCCGGCTCGCAATGACGTAACTTTTAGAGAGTGTACAGGAGGGAATATAAAATGCAGATACCACTTTTTCAGATATTCTGGGATGATGGTGACTTCGAAGAGATCAGAGATATAATCAGGCGGGGTATGTTCTGGACGACCGGCCCTGACGTCGAGAGATTTGAAAAAGCCATCTGTGATTATATTGGTACGGGATACTGCACGACATTCAACTCCGGTACTTCCGCACTTCATGCCGGGCTCCTGGCTCATGGGATCGGTGCGGGGGATGAAGTCATCGTCCCTTCGTTCACATTCGTTGCGACGGCGAATGCACCACTCATGGTGGGCGCAAAACCGGTCTTTGCTGACATAAAAAAGGGAGATCTGGGGCTGGACCCGGAAGATGTGCAGAAGAAGATTACTAGAAATACAAAAGCCATCATCCCTGTCCACTATGGGGGATGCCCATGTTCGATAGAAGCGATGCGCGAAATCGCTACGGATCATCATCTCCTCCTCTTCGAAGATGCAGCAGAGGCATTCGGAGCCAGGGTGCAGGGCACAGGGGTTGGGACCTTTGGCGATCTGACCATGTTCAGTTTCTGCCAGAACAAGATCATCACGACAGGGGAGGGAGGTGCCGTCGTCACCGACTCGGAGGATATTGATAGGCGACTACGGTTGATCCGGTCTCATGGGCGGCAGGAGCAAGGCAACTACTTCTCCACGGCCAAATGCGCAGATTATGTTAACCTGGGCTTCAACTTCCGGATGCCCGACATTCTGGCGGGACTGGGATTGAGTCAGCTGAAAAAAATCGATAAGATCATTGAGATGAGGCGTTACTGTGCCGAATGCTACAGGCGAGAACTATCGGGGGTCAGTTACATCAAGATTCCGGATGTTCCATTGGGCAATTTCAGCGTATACCAGCTCTTCTCGGTCATGATCCATGGAACCGGTGTGGCCAGAGATGATGTCATCAAGCGGTTAGAGGACTCTGGTATCGCATCAAAGGTATATTTCTCCCCGGTTCACCTGACCCGCTATTACCGGGATACATTCGGGTACACCGGAGGCGAACTTCCCGTTACTGAGGAGATCTCAGGGAAGATACTCAGTCTGCCGATGTATCCGACCCTGCAGCGCCATGAGATCGCCTATATTACGCGCGTACTACGGGATCTGGCATGATGATGACTGCATTACTATAGCCATATCCTCCAGACGCCGTGCCATACTTCCGGCCTGCCTCACAGGATAACTACCCGGGAGGGTGTATCCGCTCACCTATCCTCCTCTGCCGTCGAGGGGCCCCATACTCGAATACGTGATGTACAAAGGGAGGGTTTCGGTGAACTCAGCCCGTTACAGGGCGTCTCACCTTGAAAAAAGCAGGGATAAGAACTCCGGAGCCTGCACAAGCCCAAACGATCCTCCCGCCGCCTCGCGCTCAGAGAACGCGGAGACATTATCCCTCCCCTTCCCGAGCACCGCAAACGGCACCGGTTCCATGGTATGGGTCTTGATCCGTATCGGCGTCGGGTGATCGGGGAGAACCGCGACGACCGTATCAGGCCGCTCAAGGACGATCCCGATCGCCTCATCGAGCCGCTCGATCGC
>LSQX01359790.1_pt2 | contig 12828 bp, 13 predicted proteins | sample 654561 | NCBI WGS metagenome assembly LSQX01 (sample SAMN04489861, study PRJNA283612) | anaerobic digester metagenome | isolation source: 4 biogas reactors fed with cattle manure at either 37C or 55C with and... | place: Denmark: Kongens Lyngby | collected 2014 | reverse complement strand
ATTCTATACCATATAAATGGAGGGTGGCCAGCGGTGGATGCCGGTTCGTTGTTTGTCGCCCCTACGCGCAGCGCCACTCCAAGGGATGCTGATGCCGAGGTGGACAAAGAGCATTACTATCTCAACGATCCTCCGACATACGGATTCAAAGAGCGGTGCTATTATCACGATATGGCCGCTGACAAGGACGGCTTTACCTATGCAGGCCTCATAAATAAGAATATGCCCGGCGGCGAACAGTTCGGTTTCTGCATCAAATACAACGTCAACGAATTGCCCGCTTTTACGCAGTGGAAAATGAACGGCGCTCGCGAATATGTGGTGGGTCTGGAGCCTGCAAACTGTCGCGTTGAAGGAAGAGCCAAGGAACGGGAGCGCGGAACGTTGCAGTTTTTGAAAATAGGCGAGACCAGACACTACAAAATCGAAATCACGGTCCTTGCAAATGCCGAGGAAGTGGGAGCTTTCGAGGAGCGTGTCCGTTCACAAATGTAGTAATCGATTTACACCCGATTTCTCGATTGTGCCTCGGGATGGAGTCGTCGTGCTTGTCGGAGGCGGGTTAGGCTCAGCATAAAAGCAGCCTTACTTCAGGACTTAGTGTAGGATGGTGGAGGCATTTGATGGTTGTAAATGAAATGAATAGAGAAAATGACATCGGTTTGAGTGAACCGGTGCGTAGCGAAGGCTCGTCCAAATCGCCGGACTATCGAATACACCTGCGCCAAAGCAGTTATTGACGCTGGAGCGGCCACTATTGGATGATAAGAAGCAAAGGGCGCTGATGTATCTTCGCGGAGCGCTGCAAGATAACAGCAAATATTTTCGAGACGGGCAATGGGAAGCTATTGAGTCAGTTGTCACGCACAAGGAGAAATTGCTGGTGGTCCAGCGCACCGGATGGGGAAAGAGCATAGTCTATTTCCTTGCCACGAAGCTGCTCCGAGAGGCTGGCGCAGGACCTACTTTGTTGGTTTCCCCTTTATTATCCCTGATACGCAACCAGATTGAAGCAGCCAGGCGCATTGGTATTACTGCACAGTCCATAGACTCGACGAATACACAGGACTGGGATGAAATAAAGGCGCGTGTATTGGCTGGTGATCTCGACGTGTTACTGGTATCACCTGAAAGGCTTGCTAACGAGAGCTTTGTCAAGGAAGTCTTGTCTAAAATCACGTCTTCGGTCGGTATGTTTGTTGTTGATGAAGCTCATTGTATCTCAGACTGGGGGCATGATTTCCGTCCGGACTACCTGCGTATTGCACGCATATTGCGAGCGCTTCCACCAAACACTCCGGCACTGGCTACGACTGCCACAGCGAATGACAGGGTAGTAGAAGACGTGGTCAGCCAGTTGGGTTCGGAGCTTAAGGTTATACGAGGACCTTTAGTCAGACAGAGCCTGCGGCTACAGAATATCATGATGCCCAACCAAGCGGCAAGAATGGCGTGGCTGGCGGAATACGTACCTAAGATGAAAGGCAGCGGGATTGTCTATACTCTCACTGTCCGCGATGCGGTTAAGCTCACTGAATGGCTGAGGTGCAAGGGTATTGATGCCTGCGCTTACCATTCTGGTGGAAACATAAGTAATGACGAGAAGAAGACACTTGAGCAGAAACTTCTGAATAACGAAATCAAAACATTGGTTGCAACGGTTGCCCTGGGAATGGGGTTTGACAAGTCGGACCTGGACTTCGTGATACATTTCCAGCGGCCGGCATCTGTGGTACATTACTATCAACAGGTAGGGCGGGCCGGAAGAGCGGTCGAGCGAGCCTACGGCATACTTCTGGGTAGTAGCGAAGACGATGATATTGCGGACTACTTTATTGAGAACGCGTTTCCGCCTACAATCCATATCTCCAATGTTATCGCGGCCATTGAAAATGCGCCTGACGGCTTGACGAAATGTCAGCTTCTGCAGCAGGTCAACATGCCTGCTAGAGAACTGGACAAGGTGTTCACAATGCTCTCAGTTCAGCAACCTTCTCCAATTGTTAATCAGGGTGGCAAGTATGTGAGGACTGCAACACCTTTCGCAATAGACAGCCAGAAGATCACGCGGCTGAAGTCAGTGAAAAGGGCTGAACAGAAGCGCATGCAGGATTATATGCAGACTACGGGCTGTTTGATGGAATTCCTCTCGCGTGAACTCGACGATCCTCACGCTTCAAAATGTGGCATGTGCGCCTGTTGTGTTGGAGCGCCTCTGCTACCTCCGGATTATGACAAGGCGCTTGCGGCTGAAGCCTCTGCTTTCTTGCGGCGCTCAGAAATCGTGATAGAGCCAAGAAAACAGTGGCCAAGCCAGAAGTCGGATGATCGCTATAAGGGAAAGATTCCGGACAACTTGAGGGCTGAATCTGGCCGAGCGCTTTGTATGTGGGGAGATGCCGGCTGGGGTGATCTGGTGAAGCGAGGGAAACAAGAAGAGGAGCATTTCTCAGATGAACTGGTTGATGCGGCGGTTGATATGATCCGTAAGCGCTGGAATCCACAACCACCGCCAGCGTGGGTTACCTGTGTACCTTCGATGAATCGTGAAGTTCTTGTTCCAGACTTTGCGAAACGTGTGGCTTCTGTTCTGGGAATACCTTTCCGTCCTTGCGTTGTCAAAGTCCAGCATACACAGCCACAGAAGCTGATGCAAAACAGCAACCGGCAACTCAATAATATCAAAGATGCATTCACTATTTATAAGAAACTCGTATTGCCATATCCGGTTCTGCTTATCGATGATATAGTAGATTCTCGCTGGACATTTACAGTGATCACAGCCCTGCTCCGAGACAGCGGCAGCGGTGATGTCTTGCCACTGGCCTTGGCTAAGACATTGATAGGAAGTTTGTAATGGATTTACATAGATTGAGCTTGAATACGCAAGCTACTCTGTTGCTCACGTCCCGGCTACGTCAATGTGAGCAAGATGCAGCAACGCCTTTACGGCCGTCGGAGTATCTCAATCTCATTAAAACATTGACGGGAATGGATATGTTGCCGGGTGACTTGTTTGAAGAGCAGAATCAGCGACGGCTAAGCGATGCTGGAGTGATTTGTGCGGAGCAGGTAATTGCATTGCTCGATAGAGGGCTGGTTCTGGCTATGGCGTTGGAGAAGTGGACATCGCAGGGGATGTGGGTCATCGGTTGGAGTGATCCCGAATATCCGGTCAAATACAAAGAAAGGCTCAAGGGGCAGGCGCCTCCCATTCTATATGGAATAGGCGACAAGGCTCTCCTGTCCACAGGCGGCCTCGCCATAGTAGGTTCTCGAGATGTTGACGAACAAGCGATCACATTCGCTCGCAAGGCAGCCAACTCGTGCGCTGCTCACGGGACACAGGTTGTTTCGGGTGGCGCACGAGGTGTTGATAGCGAGGCTATGTTAGCGTGTCTTGATAGCGGAGGACACGCTGTGGGTGTTCTCTCGGACAGCCTGGCTCGTCGCGCAGTATCCGAGCGGTTTAGAGACGCAGTTATAAGCGGGGCGTTGGTTCTAGTATCTCCATTCGAACCGGAAGCGAGGTTCTTTGTAGCCAACGCAATGGCGCGTAACAAGCTTATTTACACACTTGCAGACTTCGCTCTGGTCATTAATTCCGACTACAAGAAAGGTGGCACCTGGGCTGGCGCGACCGAAGATATTGATAAAGGCTGGGTGCCGTTATTTGTACGAAAGGATAGCAGCGTGCCCGCTGGAAACTTGCGTCTGCTGGATGCCGGCGCAATAGCGATTGGCGAGAGTTCACTAAGCAACAATGATATCATAGGGTGGATGCAGCGGGAGATTGCATTACGTGGCGGGTTCGATCCAAAGACCAACTCTGAAGCAGCCAATTCTGCACAAGGAACCCTGCCACTTATCTAGCGACGGGTCGCACCGGTAGGGATTAGCACTGATGAAAGCGTGCATAACCTTGCATTGCATAGAAAGAAATGTCCGCTCAACAACCGTGGCACAGTGAAAAGGCTCACTGACACGAATATGGCCAAGCGTGAACAGCCGTATAACTGATATCGAAAACAGAGTAATTGAGATTGAGCATCGGCTGGGAGCGCTTGAGGCAGAGCGTGCCGAGTTAACCCGGGAATTGACTGAACTCCAAGACCAAGTCACACTGGAGAAACAGCGAGTTTGTTCGATATCATTGTTTCCAGATGCGCCAATCACCAACAGCTCACCTGCCGAGGAGAAGATCGCCCTCATCCGCAGACTCTTTCGCGGGCGGGATGATGTATATGCCCGCCGATGGGAAAGTCCGAAGACCTGCAAGTCCGGATATCAACCAGCCTGCCGAAACGAATGGGTAAATGGACTGTGTGATAAGCGTAGAGTGAAATGCGCGGACTGTCCAAATCGTGAGTTTTTTCCTCTCACCGATGCAACTATTCGCAATCACGTTGCAGGTCACGAACGAAACGGCTCTAAAAGCCCACGCAGTTTCGTAATAGGCATCTATCCAATGCTTTGTGATGAAACCTGCTGGTTCCTTGCAGCAGACTTTGATAAGGCGGCATGGGTGTGCGTCAGAGAAAAGAGGTAGCCGAGGAATTAGCTGCGATACCAGATGCAGAAGAACGGGTGATAGTAGCGACAGGCCGGTATCTCGGCGAAGGGTTCGATGATGCCCGACTCGACACTCTATTCCTTACAATGCCGATTTCCTGGAAAGGCACCCTTGTTCAATATGCGGGACGCCTACACAGGCTTCATGCCGCAAAAAACGAGGTTCGTATATATGACTACGCAGACCTGAATGTGCCAATGCTCGCCAGAATGCATGAGAAACGACTCAAAGGATACAGAGCGATTGGCTACACTCTCTCTGAAGTGAAGTCAACCTGAATGTCCACGGGATCAAGAAAAAGCAATAAGTAGAAGATCGCGTGTCAGACCACTTTCTTGGTGAATCTGAGGGTGCTGGCGGTGATAAGTATGCCGCCTAGTATAAACAGCGCAAGGGCTTGTGGCCAGAGCACGGCGATGCCCACTCCTCTTAAAAATATGCCTCGGATGATCTCCAGATAATACCTCAGCGGCAGCAGATAAACCAGATATTGAATGATGCGAGGCATATTGTCTATCGGAAACATAAACCCGGACAGCAGGATCGATGGCTGCAATATGAAAAAGCTAACCATCATCGCCTGCTGCTGAGTTTTGCTGACCGTGGACACAAACAAGCCCGTGCCCAAGCTCGCAGTGAGAAACACAGCAGTAAGTGCAAATAACAACAGCAAACTGCCTCGTATGGGCACGCCGAACCACAACGTCGCTCCCGCCACAATCATTAGGACATTCACATAGGCAATAATCGCGAATGGCACAGTTTTGCCTATTACAAGCTCAAACGGCTTGATTGGGGTAACAATAATTTGCTCAAGCGTGCCGATTTCTCGTTCCCGCACCACCGCCAGCGATGTTAACATCGTAGTAGTTATCACTAATAATAGACACAACACACCCGGCACCAGAAAATATATGCTTTTGAGGTCTGGATTATACCAGGCGCGCACCTGTGCGTTCACCTGAGCCAAGGGCACAGCACTTTGTCCGCGATAGCGCAGAGTTCTTACTATCAGCGTCTGCGAATGCCTGCCTGCAATGGCATTGACATAGCCTCCCACGGCTGATGCAGTAGCTGAATCTGTCCCGTCTATGGCTACCTGCACCTCCGCCGGCTTAGCTTTTCCGATATTGGCTGCAAAGCCTTTGGGGACCCAGATTACCATCTGAGCCTTTCCCGAATCGAGCAGCCCGGAAATCTCATCCGGTGACGAAAGGCGACGATTGATATCGAAATATATTGGGCTGGCTTCGAATTTGCTGATCAGTTCGCGGCTCTGAGCCGTGTTGTCCATATCCAGCACTGCAGTTGAAATGTGCTGAATATCTGATGTGATCGCATATCCAAAAATCAGCAATTGAAGTATCGGTGCGACCAATATCAAGAACATCATCTTCGGATCCCGTCGGACCTGGATGATCTCCTTCCTTATTATATGATAAATGCGCATCACCGACATTTCGCCACCCTTACAGCACCTTTTTGAACTTACGCGCGCTGATCAATATCAACGCTACAGCCGCGACGAGCAATAGCGCGCACTGGCCCCAAAGCACCGTCAGGCCGACACCTTTCAGGAATATGCCTCTGACAATGACGAGGTAATATCTGGCCGGAAGCAAATAGGTTAGCCCTCGAATAGGAGCCGGCATAGAGTTTATTGGATACATAAAACCAGACAGCAGAATCATAGGCAGCATAGTCGCCATCAGGGCTATAGACATCGCTACAAGTTGCGAATTTGCAATCACAGAGACCAGCAATCCTAGACCCAAGGCCCCTATTAAAAACAAGACTGAAGTGGCCAAAAGCAGGGGTCCGCTGCCTGCCAAAGGCACGTCAAAAATATACTTTGCAGCAATAATGACTAATATCACATCAAAAAAAGCTATTATGACGTATGGCACGAGCTTGCCCAAAATCAATTCGTGCGATCTTATTGGAGAAACTACGATCTGCTCAATCGAGCCACGCTCTCGTTCTCTTACAATTGTCATAGAGGTCAACAGAGAAGACAGCAGCATCAATATGACCGCAATCAAACCCGGCACAATAAAGTTGGCGCTGTTTAGCTCGGGATTATACCAATATCGGGTTATGACATTGAGGCCGGGTAACTCACCGACCCCTGATTGCACAACCAGATTCTTTGAATAGGCCTGCGCAATCTGAGAGGCATATCCAATTGCCAGCGAAGCGCTGCTGGAGTCGGAGCCGTCGACTATTATCTGCACACTCGCTTTGCCACGAGATAAATCTCGCGAGAAGTTTTTCGGCACAGCAATTACAACTTTGGCGCGATTGTAGTCCAGTTGGTCCTGTATATCCGAATACGAATCAAGCCTTTTGACGAAATCGAAGTATTCGCTTTTCTCAAATGAAGCGAGCAGTGCACGGGAATGGCAGGTAGAATCATCATCAAGAACCGCGGTGCGAAGATGTCGAACATCGAGATTTATTCCATACCCATACAAAACAAGCAGCACTATCGGCAGAACAATGGCAACCGCCAAGCTGCGGGTGTCGCGGATGATATGAAGAAACTCTTTTCTGATAATTGCCTTGATTCTACGTTTCACTGGTCGCTGCGCTTTCTCGATCAGCTTTTTCAACCAACGACACAAAGACGTCTTCCGGGCTCGGCTCTACGGCTCTCACATAGGCAACATCCAGCTTGTTTTCTCGAAGATATATTTCTAATTCCTTAGACCGATCATAACCTCCCTCTATCACAACGTGTATATTTGTTCCAAAAAGCGCCGCATCCCGCACCGAAGGCGCGCCTTCAAGGGCAGTAAGCGTATCCAACACCGGCGTAGCCGCAATTTCCAGAAGAGTATTACCGGCGAAATCCGCTTTCAGCTCCTTTGGCGCACCCATAGCAATACGCTTGCCGCGGTATATCAGCGTCAAACGATCGCAGTGTTCCGCCTCGTCCATAAAATGGGTGGTCACAAACACGGTCACCCCGACGCCGGCTACTTCATGAATCAATTCCCAGAATTGTCGCCTGGAAATCGGGTCTACTCCGGAGGTCGGTTCGTCCAGGAAAAGTATCTCAGGTTCGTGTACCACGGCAGTGCCGAGCGCCAGTCGCTGCTTCCATCCCATAGACAGGACGCCGGCCAGGCTGTCTTGATGATCGACGAGGCCGGCCATCTCTAATATCCATTCCCTGCGACGTCTGAATCTATCTCCTCTAACGTTATAGATTCCAGCATAAAATTCGATGTTTTCCGCAACGGTCAAATCTTCATAAAGAGAAAAACGCTGGGACATATAACCGATGCGAGCCTTTATCTGTTCGGATTGGCTCATAATATCCAATCCCGCCACACTCCCTGTTCCGGAAGTAGGCGTAAGCAAGCCGCATAGCATACGGATCGTGGTCGATTTCCCCGCGCCATTCGGGCCTAAAAACCCGAATATCTCCCCCTTATATACATCGAATGATACGTCATCCACAGCCTTGAAAGAGCCGAATTGTTTCACCAAATTCTGCACTTGCACTATAATATCAGGCACCTTGCAACCTGCCTTCTTCGGCATCTCTTGCCTGCCCGATAATCGACACAAATGCATCTTCCAAATCAACCGACAGCACCCTGATGTCGTCAATCCTGATATCTGAACTTTCCAAAGCGGCTGTGACTTGCGCTTTAGTCGAGTCGACGTCATCACATAGCACGTGCAGGCTGCCGCCAAAGACTTGGACGCTGTGCACTTTGTTTAAGCCGCTCAATATTTCCTTAGCCGCTTGCTGTGGTTCCGCGTAAATGTCGAGAACACTTTGGGTAACGCTTTGTTTTAACGCAGTTGGGGTGTCGATTTTGATGATCCTGCCGTTGTCCATCATCGCTATGCGATTACAGCGTTCGGCTTCATCCATATAGGGCGTGCTAAGGACGATGGTCATCCCATCGGCGACTAACTGGTATAGTATTTTCCAGAAGTCTCGTCTTGAGACCGGGTCGACTCCAGTGGTTGGTTCATCGAGAAACAACAGTTTAGGGGTGTGCATTAAAGTGCAGGCGAGAGCCAGTTTTTGCTTCATGCCTCCGGAGAGATCCTGAGCCAGCCTGTTAATAAATGGATGCAGTCGGCTGAAATCCAACATCTTCCGCTCACGCTCAGCCCGCTCTGAAATGGGCACTTCGTATATTTCGGAAAAGAAATCCAGGTTTTCGGCCACAGTAAGATCACCGTAAAGGCTGAATCTTTGCGACATGTAGCCTATTTGCTCCTTTATCTCCTCCGTTTGGTCGATTATATCCAGACCCAGCACCGATCCGGCTCCGGCGGTGGGTTCCATTATTCCGACAAGCATTCGGATAGTAGTGGTCTTGCCTGCGCCATCTGGCCCCAACAGGCCGAATATTTCCCCTTCACCAACTTGCAGATCGACGGCATCGACAGCGAGCAGTTCTCCAAATTGTTTGCTTAGACCACTTATCCGAATAACCGGCGGGCAGTTCATAAGTCTACCTCGCAGACGACTGTCCTGCCAAATGAATTTCGGCATCAGCAGGCATCCCGGGCTTGAGTTCCTGAGCGGCGTTATCAAGATCAATCCGCACCGAGTAGACCAATTTTACTCGTTCTTCGGTGGTCTGGACGCTTTTCGGAGTAAATTCGGGTTCTTCTGAAATACTGCTGACCCTGCCCCGATAAACTTTGCCGTGATATGTATCTGCACGAACCAGCGCGACCTGTCCGACTTTCACTTTTCCAAGAGTAGGGAGCGGGGCGTATACGCGGAGCCAGACGCGATCGAGGCTGGCGATTTTGACAATCGGCACGCCCGGCGAAGCGAACTCGCCAAGCTCCCTGTATTTCACACTCACAACGCCATCCGCAGGCGCGACAATGGTGGCGTAGGATAAATGGGTTGTCGCGGCTGCTAAAGCGTTTTTGGACTGTTCGACTTGTCCTCGTGCGGCTTCTATCGCATCTTTGGTAGCCCCGGTGATAAGCAAGTCCAAATTTGCTTTTGCTGCCTGTGATTGGGATTGTGCCGCCTGGTAATTGCTTTTAGCAGTCTCTAGCTGGCGTCTGGATTCCAAACGATCGGCATATATTTGCTTATATGCAACAAGTGATTCTTTTGCTCCCTCCAGACGGGCATCTGCCTGGGCCAATCTCGCCTCGGCTTCCTGAACCTCCTCCGGTCGTGACCCTGTTAACGCCTGCTGATGCCGGGCGTCTGATGCATCGACCATTCCACGCGCTGAATCGCGGGCAGCCAACGCATTATCAAGCTGCTGTTTCGATATGGCCCCGCCTTTGAAGAGCTGTGAATAGCGATCATATTCGGACTCCGCATTTTTCCGATGCGCTTTGGCCTGGTCCAATTGTGCCTTAAGGTTCTCAATCTCTTCCTTGCGTGGCCCCTGTTTTACCAAAGTAAGCCGAGCCGATGCGGCCACTCGCTCCTTTTCTGCGGCTTTAAATGTGGATTCTGCGTTGGTGAGATTTACCTTTAACTCGGTGCTCTTTTGATATGACTCCTGCGTAGTATCGTATAGGTCCTTGGCTCCGCCGGCGATTGTTAAGGCTTTGTTGTATTCTGCTCTAGCCTGGCGTATCTGTTCTTTTCGGCTGCCAGCCAGAAGATCGTCCAGCCTCGCCTGCGAAGTCAGCAGCGCCCCACGCGCTTGACCTACTTGAGCGTGCAACTCGGAGTCGTCCAGCAGAGCTATTACCTGCCCCTTTTTCACCCTGTCCCCTTCGTCTACCCTGAGAGCCACGATCTGTCCGGCGAGCCTGGGACTTATGTCCATCTCGATCGCCTCAATCGTGCCGCTGGCAATCACGGTCGGGCTTGTGCTATGAATGGACACCATTCTGCTGTGAATGACGATCCCGGCAATTATAGCCACAATAAGCAAAGGTGCTACCAGACGAACCAGTTTGGACCTTTTTGGATTTTCTGCTTTAAGAGACATTTATGCCACCAGTAGAGCAAGTTCTTTGTCTTTTACAGAGCACTTCTACATAATCAAATACATACCTCCTTGCCTGGTCAGTTGAGAGTATGTTTTGCACTATGAATCAGTTTAGTTTTGACTGAGCAAAAGAAGCCGCCTAATTAACGCAATGCTGATCCTACTCAAGTGGCGCTCCGCTTCTTGAATACGCCGGCCATTTTTTGTATTCAAACTCGGCTTTGTCTACGTACCATTCATACATTTCTTTGTAGGTCGACAGCACGCCGACCGATTTCTTTCCGGGCTTTCTAGTGCGAATGTGTCCGTCTGCGTAAAGATAGTTGTTGTTGCGCCCGTGCCAGGGATTTCCGGGATCGATTGTATGGCTCGCATACATTGAATCCGAATATCCCCTGACGCCTGTCCAATTGCAGCAGCGATAGATATATGCATAGTCTATGCTGCTGTTCGGGTCTTCGATTTTCAATGGCAGGCCTTCAAAAAGCAGTATCGTTGCCTGCATTTTATGAATGCTGCTGCTGCGAATACCCTTGATTATGCTGATGCATTCACGGCTTGGGTAGTATTCTTTGTCTGCGGGTTCGCGCAGGTAGCTGTTCATAGAATAGCTGCGAGGGTCATATCGACTTTTCCAGTCAGGCATCGCAGGACAACAGAAAACGGATTTGCGTCCGCGCTGCTTAATATAGCCCTGTATTCCACCTTCGCCGCTTTGCGCCCAATATGTCCAGTCTCCGCGAAGCCCGCCGGGACAAGGCCAATAGTCAGACCAATCCTGCGCATACATATTGAACGCGCCGCTTAACTGTTTGAGATTGGAAACGCACTTCGTTTGAAATCCTACTCGTCTGACCTGGAAGAATAGGGGGAAGAGGATGGCTGCAAGTATGGCAATGCAGGCCAGAATAACAAGCAGATCAATCACGCTGAGACCACAACGTTTGTTGCCCGTATATTGATGAAAGCCCAACTCCTTTTGTGCTCCCAACTTAACTGAATGGCTGCTGGCAACGGTACTATAACGATTTGGTCGAGCAATGTCAAAGGTTTTTTTTGGCAGGTGATCTGTTTTATTCCAATGGATCCATGGGTATAAATAAGCAAATGAGTTCCTGACGGAACACATCGCATAAGGTCTAGCCAAAAATATGCAAGAAAGCACTTGACAGTTGCCTTGTTGCATGGCAGACTGTACACGAACGACATCTCGTGAAATACGTACACAACAGACAGAAAGATCTGTAGGCCTTGGCTGCTGCACTTGCTGTGAAATAATTTTGCAATCATGGCAAATGTGGCACATTCTGTGCAACACTGGTACTGAAATGGAATTGCACTTTAGCCAAGGTGCTTTTGCGAAGGAGGTGACAAAGTATGAAAATGATCTCTAGGCTATTTGCGGTTATGGTCGTGTTGGCGCTTGCGATATCAATTGCCGGCGCGACTCAGGTGAGCCAAACCAAGGTGTTCTCCGGGATACCGGACTATGAGCGGACGCTTACGTTTGCCAAGATGAACTTCACTTGCCCGAATTGTGTTTTGAACTGGATCAAGGTCGATTTGGTCTTGAATGTCACTGGTGGTCAGTATATTCTCGATAATGATGCTGAAACACCGGCTTCAGGCACATTCAATTTTGGCGGCCAGGCGTTTATTGTTGGCTCTGATGTTCCAATGATTGATGCATCGTTCAATCCTGTGGTTGGCAATGTTCAAGCTGGACACAGTGGAGTATTCAATCTTACTGCAAACGTTGGCGATGGCCCCGGTGACTATAGCCCAGATCCTCCCGATGGGATGATCTACATTGGCGGAGCCGAAACCGATTCAGCATCCGGGTTTATTAATTCGGTTGTTTTTGCACAGTATCTTGGGATCGGCACTTTTGATGTAAAGGTTGGCACATCGCAGTGGGCTAACTATGCTGGCGCAAGTGGTATTGAATATGCTGCTAATCCAGTTTCAGCCGATGGTAGTCTGACTATCACCTACGACTACACCTGCGTCCCTGAGCCGAGCTCTATCGTAGCTCTGCTTGGCGGAGTAGGCATGCTGGGATTGATCCGGCGCCGCAAAGCGTAAGAGAGTAGGCAATTTACTACTCATAGAGTAAACCGGCGGGTTTTTATACCTGCCGGTTTTTTTACGGTATAGGCAACAGCTCGCGAATGATGAGTACTCCTGCCCGTAGTGTCCGATCTCCGTCTCGGACTAGATCAGGACAGATGCCATCCGGCACACTTGAATGCGTCAAGTAAATTGTCATCCCAAAGAATCTGATTGATGCGTCAAGTAAATTGTCATTCC
>LSQX01194535.1_pt1 | contig 12828 bp, 8 predicted proteins | sample 654561 | NCBI WGS metagenome assembly LSQX01 (sample SAMN04489861, study PRJNA283612) | anaerobic digester metagenome | isolation source: 4 biogas reactors fed with cattle manure at either 37C or 55C with and... | place: Denmark: Kongens Lyngby | collected 2014 | reverse complement strand
AGATGTGTATAAGAGACAGGATCAAAGGGTGGTCCAGCGTGATGTTAGAAAAGCACGGCCTGTTGAAGGCCTACCGCAAGATGCGGGAAATCAGAGAATTCGAAGAGCGCCTGCACGTCGAGAACGCTACCGGCGAAATCCCCGGCTTCATACACCTGTATACCGGTCAGGAGGCCATTGCTGTTGGTATCTGCGAGCACCTGACCGACCGGGACTACATCGGCTCGACGCACCGTGGTCATGGTCATTGCATCGCCAAGGGCTGTGATCTGAACGGCATGATGGCCGAGATCTATGGCAAGGAGACCGGGCTGTGCCGCGGTAAGGGCGGCTCCATGCACATTGCCGACCTGGAGCGGGGCATGCTCGGTGCCAACGCGATTGTCGGCGGTGCTCCGCCGCTGGCGGTCGGCGCGGCGCTGAGTGCAAAAACTCTTGAGACCGGCGGCGTCGCGGTTTCCTTTACCGGCGACGGTGGGTCCAATCAGGGTCTGGTGTTCGAGGCGATGAACATGGCAGTGGTATTGCAATTGCCGGTGATCTTCGTTTTCGAGAACAACGGGTACGGCGAGGGCACCGGCCATGATTACGCTGTGGGTAGTCGGGATATTGCAGGCCGTGCGGCGGGCTTCGGGCTGCCGGCGGTCAAGGTGGACGGTACTGATTTCTTTGCCGTGCATGAGGCCATGGCTGAGGCGGTAAGCCGCGCCCGCAATGGAGGCGGCCCCAGTGTAATCGAGGCGGTTGCCATGCGCTGGCACGGGCATTTCGAGGGCGACCCGATGTTGTATCGCGTCGCCGGGGAAGTGACCGGGTTGCGTGCCAACAGTGATCCCCTGGTGCTGTTCCTGGAGCGGGTCGAAGGGTTGGTGCCGCAGGAGGATTTCGATGCGGTAGACCGAGAAGTGGCACTGGCGATTGATGAAGCGATTGCCAAAGCCCGCGCTGCCAACCCACCGGCAGTTGATCAACTGTTCACTGACGTCTACGTCTCCTACTGAGGTTTGTCATGTCGATCAAGAGTTTTCGTGAGGCGCTGAATGAGGCGCTCCGGCAGGAAATGGAGCGTGACCACCGCGTCGTGCTCATGGGTGAGGATATCCGCGGCGGCAATGGTGGTTCAGCTGGCGAAGTCGAGGCGTATGGCGGCGTGTTGGGGGTTACCAAGGGCCTGTGGAGCCGCTTCGGCTCATCACGGGAGCTCGAAACGCCGATCACCGAGTCCGCGTTGCTGGGAATGGCCGCCGGATCGGCGGTGACCGGGCTGCGTCCGGTGGCCGATCTGATGTTCATGGACTTCTTTGGTGTGTCACACGACATGCTGTACAACCAGGCTGCCAAGTTTCGCTACATGTTCGGGGGCAAGGCGCGTACACCCTTGGTGGTGCGGGGCATGATAGGTGCCGGCTACGGCGCTGGTGCGCAGCATTCACAGTCGCCCTATAACATCTTTGCCACTACCCCCGGGCTCAAGGTGGTGGTGCCGTCCTCGCCCTATGACGCCAAGGGGCTGCTTATCCAGGCAATCCGCGATGATGATCCGGTGGTGTTCTGCGAGCACAAGACCCTGTACAAGATGGAAGGTGAGGTGCCGGACGAGCCCTACACCATTCCCTTCGGCACCGCCCGATATACCCGTGAAGGCAATGACGTGACCATCATTGCCCTGGCGGCGATGGTGCACCAGGCCAACATGGCTGCCGACAAACTGGCTGCCGAAGGCATTTCGGTGGAAGTGGTAGATCCTCGTACCATCTCGCCGCTGGATGAGGAGGGTATTCTCGAGTCGGTCGAGTGGACCGGTCGGGTAGTGATTGTTGACGAGTCAGCTGCACGGGTCGGTTTTGCCCACGATGTGGCGGCACTTATCGCATCCAAGGGCTTCCGCTCGCTGAAAGCCCCTATCGAGCTGGTCACACCGCCGCATACGCCGGTCCCCTTTGCACCGTCCCTGGAACAGGCCTGGTTGCCTAATGCGACGCGCATCGAAGCGGCTGTGCGCAAAGTGCTGGAGGCCTGACATGAGTATCCAGCCGATTGAGGTACCCAAGTGGGGACTGACCATGGAGGAAGGCACCCTGAGCCGCTGGCTGGTCGAGGAGGGCCAGAGCTTCAGTAAGGGGGATGAACTCTGCGAGATTGAAACCAGCAAGATTGCCAATGCGCTGGAGGCCAGCTTTGACGGCGTGCTGCGCCGGATCGTAGTCCAGCCGGGCGTTACTCTTCCGGTCGGTGCGCTGCTGGCCGTAGCGGCACCGACGACCGTAGATGATACGGCTATCGATGCCTGGCTGGCGGCCAGGCAGGGTGCAGCGGCAGCAGTGGCCGGCACCGTTGCGCCGGTAACCACCGCTCCGGTTGCTGCAGCCCAGCCGGAGCCAGAGCCTGTTGTCAGTGCGCCGCAGCAGACCAGCCAGGCGCCGATCGACAGCGTACCTGCAGCATTGCGGGGAGCGACGCCGGACGATATGCCGGCCACTGTCCATGCCCTGCGGCTGGCGCAACGGGAAGGTATTGATCTGAGTCGTATTGCCGGCAGTGGCCGGGATGGACGGGTGTCGGTAGCGGATATTGCCCGGGCGGTGCAGGCCGCGGGCGGACAACTCAGCCCGGGCAACCCGTCGCAGACTGTGCAGCGCGGTGATGACAGCGCGGTATTGGCTACGCCGATTGCCCGGCGCCTGGCCCGGGAGCACGCTGTTGATCTGCGTGACTGTCGGGCTACAGGCAGTCGGGGGCGGGTCTGTCGGGCGGATGTACAGGCGGTGCTAGCTGGTCGCAACCAGCGGATCGCTGGTGAGCAGGGCGATACCATGCCGGATCTGCAGCAGGGGTGCACCCAGCAGTCGATGTCGGCCATGCGTCGCACTATTGCTGCCAGGCTGCAGGCTTCCAAGCAGGATGCTCCGCACTATCGAGTGTGCATGGACATGGACCTCGAAGCCATGCTGGCGCTGAAGAACACTCTCAATCAGGCCACTGCTGAGCTGAAGCTGTCGGTTAACGATCTGATGATCAAGGCCACTGCCCATGCTCTGATCCGCGTGCCGCAACTGAACGCGCAGTACGATCCGCAACGCCAGGTGGTGACCCTGTTTGCCGATGCCGACATTGCAGTGGCAGTGTCGATTGATGGTGGACTGATTACCCCAATCATTCCTGCAGCCAACCGCAAGTCGCTCGCCGAGATCTCCGGCATGATGCGCGACCTCGCGACCCGTGCGCAGGCAGGCACGCTCAAGGCCTCCGAATTCCAAGGGGGTTCCTTCAGTATCTCCAACCTCGGCATGTACGGCGTCAGTCAGTTCGACGCCATCATCAATCCGCCCCAGGTGGCGATTCTGGCTCTGGGTGCGGCGGAGCAGCGGGCCGTGGTGCGTGATGGCGAACTCTGTGTGCGTCGGCAGATGACTGCTTCGCTGTCCAGCGACCATCGGGTGGTTGACGGTGCGCTGGCGGCGACTTTCCTGCGTGAGCTCAAGCGTCTGGTGGAAACTCCAGCCCTGCTGATGGTGTGAGGTGGCTATGCAAGGGACATACGACGTTGCGGTGGTAGGCGCTGGCCCCGGTGGCTATGTGGCGGCTTTGCGCGCCGCCCAGCTGGGGCTGCGGACGCTGCTGGTGGAGAAAGACAGCTTGGGCGGCATCTGTCTGAACTGGGGCTGCATACCGACCAAGGCGATGCTCAAGGGAGCGGAAGTGCTGCATACCTGTCGGGAGGCCAGCCGCTATGGCGTTCAGCTGCAGGGGCTGAGTTTTGATATCGCGGCATTGGTCCGGCACAGCCGCCAGGTCTCTGGAACCCTGGTGCAGGGGGTTGCCTATCTGCTGAAAAAACAGGGCGTCACAGTGCTGTCCGGTACTGCGCGCATGGTGAACAAGGGGCAGCTGGAAGTCGACTGTGACGGCTCCCTGCAGCAGGTTCGCGCCCGGCACATCGTGCTGGCCACTGGTGCCAGGGCTCGGGCGTTGCCTGGGGTGGCCTTTGGTACACCGGGCATCTGGAGTTACCGTGAAGCTCTGCAGCCCGATACATTGCCGCAGAGCTTGGTGATCGCCGGCTCGGGTGCCATCGGTGCGGAGTTCGCCAGTCTGTACAGCGACCTGGGTGTGCAAGTGACCCTGCTGGAGCGGGCCACACGGATCATGCCGCTGGAGGACGCCGATGTTTCGCAGTACATGCGTACGCAATTCGAGGCGCGCGATATCCAGGTTCACACCGGTGTCAGCCTGGAACAGGCCGCACCGGTTACCGCGGGTGTCGAGTGTCAGCTTTTGCATGAGGACGGTAAGCGCCAGCGGATCACCGCCGAGCGTTTGTTGTTGGCGGCAGGTGTCACTCCAAACGTTGAAGGTTTGGGGCTAGAGCAGTTGGGGGTGACCATGGCAGGTGGTTTTGTCGCGGTCGACCAATGGTGCAGAACCAATGTCGCCGGGCTCTATGCCATCGGTGATCTGGCCGGCGGCCCCTGTCTGGCACACAAGGCCAGTCATCAGGCAGTCGTTTGCATAGAGCGTTTGGCTGGTGTGGAGCAGGTCGAACCACTTGATCACAGCCTGATTCCCTCCTGTGTCTACAGTCGTCCGCAGGTTGCCAGTGTCGGTCTGACCGAGCAGCAGGCGCGCCTGCAAGGGCTGCCAGTGCGCATCGGACGTTTCAATCTGCAGGCCAATGGCAAGGCGCTGGCGTCAGGCGATGCCAGTGGCTTCGTCAAGACCGTGGTGGCGGCGGACACTGGAGAGATCCTGGGTGCCCATCTGGTCGGGCATGAGGTGACCGAGCAGATTCATCTTCTGGCGCTGGCACAGCAGCTTGAAGCCGGCGATGAGGATCTGGCGCGCACCATCTTTGCTCACCCGACATTATCCGAAGCGATTCACGAATCCATGCTGCATGCGTTGGGTCGGCCGCTGCATCAGTAACCGCAGGAGAGCGATGATGGGCGATCAGATCCCCGAGGAACACCGGGAGCGCAGCGGGCGGGGTGGGCAGACGCACTTCCCTGAGTTCGGCGGCAAGCAGAATGTGCTGGTTGTGACGCGTGGGCATGCTTTTCAGCGCGACCCATTCTACGCCATGTTCGAGGACAACCCGGACATCGAATGGTCTGGGGTGGAACATCCCGCCGCGCAACTGCTGTTCAATACCCAGGCGGCCCGGCACTTCGATTGCTATGTGCTGTACGACATGCCGGGCATCGAGTTCAAGCGCCATGGGGATCGCAAGCCGCTGTTCCACTCGCCGCCGCCATTCTACCGCGATGGCCTGATGGCCATGCTTGAGCAGGGTGTGCCGCTGGTGATGCTGCACCATGCCTGTGCCGCCTGGCCGGATTGGTCCGAGTGGGCGGAGATAGTCGGCGGACGCTTCCTCTACCAGCCCGGGCCCTTGCGTGGCGTGCAGCGACCGGACTCCGGCTATCGGTTGCAGGTGCGCCACCGGGTGTCGCCGGTGGATGATCACCCGATCACTGCAGGGCTGCAGCCCTTCGAGCTGGAAGATGAGCTGTATCTGTTCGAGGTGTTCGAGGAGGATGTCGAGCCGCTGCTGCGCAGTGACTTCGATTTCGCTGCCGGACAATTCCACTCAGCCAGCCGGGCGTTGCAGGGCTATCTCAACGACAGCAGCGGCTGGGAGCATGAGCCCGGCAGCAATCTGGTCGGCTGGGTCAAACATTATCGCAACAGCCCCATAGTCTATCTGCAGTGTGGTGACGGTCCCGCCACCTACAGCAACCCGCAGTACCGTGCGTTGCTGGCCAATGCCATTCGCTGGGCCTGCTCGGAGCAGGCCGGGGAGTGGGCGCGCCAGCGCAACAGTCAACTAATTTCCGACAGGTCGGATGCTTGATACAACAAGGAGAACAACAGTGGCAAGAACCAATGACTATGACGTGATTATTGTCGGTGGCGGCGGTGGTGGTCTGGCGGCAGCGCTGGAGGCCAGCAAGGTCGGGGCCTCGGTCGTAATCCTCGAGGCTGATACCCGCTTGGGCGGAGCTACGTCTAATTCGGGTGGCGTTTTCTATGCCTGTGGTACCTCCATTCAGAAGGCTGCCGGCATTGATAACGATACTCCCAAGGATGTTTACGATTACCTGATGACCCTCAACCAGTGGAAGCAGCGTCCCGATCTGATTCGCTATTACGCCGAACACTGTGGAGAGACGCTGGAATGGCTGGTCCGTCTGGGGGCTGGCTTCTCGCCGAAATGGCTGGTGAAGTCCGGTGTGGATACCGTGGCGCGTGGACACTCCTGTGAGGGAGCCGGGCAGGGGATTACCGATGCGTTGATCAATGCGGTCGGGGCCGCCGGCGTGGAAAGTGTGCTGGGTTGCAGGGTGGATTCGTTGATCGTCGAGGAAGGCCGGGTAGTCGGTGTGCGTGCTCAGGGCACCGAGCTGTACGCCGGCAGTGTGATCATCACCACCGGCGGCTTCGGCAATAGTCCGGAGATGATCAAGAAACACTATCCTTCAGCCTGGCATGAGGGTTGGACCTGGTCGGTACATCGCAACAATCCATTCATTCTCGGTGATGGCATCAACATGGGCGAACAGATCGGTGCCAGCGTTGTTGGCCACGATACCGGACTGACGTTGCCGACCTCCGGATTCTGGCAAGCGCTGGAGCCTTGGCTGCCACCGTGGATTATAGTGGTGAACAAGGAAGGGGAGCGCTTCATGTCGGAGCTGTCGCCCTACACCGTCTGCGGCTACCTGATCGAACAGCAGACCGAACGCCGCGCCTGGGCCATCTTCGATGACCCAACACTGGTTGAAGCCAGTATGGATATCCGCTATCTGGATCCGTACAACGCCGGTATCAACATCCCCACCTGGGAAGAGCCGACCATCCGCGACCAAGTGAGCAAGGGCAAGGTCAAGGTCGCACAGAGTCTGGCGGAACTGGCTGATATTGTCGGTATCGACGCCCTGACTCTCGAGCAGACAGTGAAGCTGTATAACGAGGACTGCGATCTGGGCGAGGATACGCACTTTCACAAGAACGCCCCCCGACTGTTCCCGATCCGCAAGGCGCCTTTCTACGCGGTTGAAATCCGTTCGGCGATTATCGGCAATACTTCGGTCGGTCTGGATATCGATGTACAGACCCGGGTACTGGACAAGCACAAGCGTCCGATTCCGGGCCTCTATGCTGCCGGTGAAGTGCTGGGGTGCTTCCAGGGTGACCGCTACGGCGGAGGTGGTCTGGCCGTGGGTAACGCCATCGTGTTTGGCCGTGAGGCCGGTATTCGTGCTGCGGCTCAGGCAAAGGCCGGTATTTGATTCAGGCGCCAGCCACCCGCAGGTGGTTGGTGCAGACTGAGGAGTGAGTCCAATGAAAGTGGCTTTTGTAACAGGTGGTGCCTCGGGCTTGGGTGCGGCTATAGCCCAGCGCCTGCATGCAGATGGTTTTCAGGTGATTATCAGCGACATCGATCAGGCTGGCGGCCAGGCTCTGGTGGCCCAGCTGGGTGAGCGCTGCGAGTTCATTACCCTGGATGTGTCATCCGAGGACGGCTGGAAGGAGGCGCTGGCTCACCTGCGTGAAGGTTACGGGCGGTTGGATGTGCTGGTCAACAATGCCGGGATCACCACCGTCGGCAATATCGAGACAATGAGTTTTGCAGCACTCAAACGTGAGTTTTCGATCAATCTGGACAGCGTATTCCTCGGCTGCCAGAACGCGATCGGGTTGATGAAGCAGACCGGTGGGTCAATCATCAATATCGCCTCAGGCTGCAGTAAAAAGGTCAAGCCGGATCTGGCCGGCTATAACGCCACCAAGGCAGCGGTAACCATGCTCAGCAAGACCATTGCGCTGCATTGCGCGAAGCAGGGTTACGGTATCCGCGTGAACACAGTGCATCCCGGCGCGATGAGAACACCGATTGTCGACAAGGTACTGGCCCAGTCGGATAACCCGGACGCGCTGTTGGCCAGCTTCATTGCCGACCATCCTATCGGGCGTATCGGTGAGCCGGCCGATATTGCAGCCATGGTTTCCTTTCTGGCGTCCGATCAGTCGACTTTCGCTACCGGTGCCGAGTTCTTTGTCGATGGGGGTATGACACTCTGAGGTGCCGGTTGATCCGGTACCAGGCCAAGCTCCCTGGCCCGGATCAGCGCTTGCATGCGGTTGCCGACCTGCAACTTGAGGAAGATATTCTTCAAGTGCCATTTGACCGTTTCTGCGGAAATCGCCAGCGAACGGGCAATGACCTTGTTGGCCGAGCCGGTGGCGACCATGGTGAGCACTTCCAGTTCGCGCTCACTGAGCAGGGATGGGTGGGGCTGTGGCGCGCCGAGTGTGTCCTGCTGTGGAAGGTAACTCAATAGTTCTTCAATATAGAGGCGCAGCGTGTTGCTGCAATCCTGATGGGTACGAGCGGCCTGGAGTAGTTCGACCAGGATCGGACTGCTTTCCACAAAACTCTGACGCAGCTGCTGCTGGGCCCCCCTGTGCAGTAGAGGCAATAATTCCTTCACGGCCGTGGCCTGATGTCCCAGTCGCCATTCACAGCACAATCGCAGCGTTTCCAGTTGCAGCCAGGCCAGTATCCGTCCGCGTTGCGATAGCTGGCTGGCCAGTGCTCCAAGGTGCTGGGCGGCGATCAGATAATCCGCCCTGTGCATGGCCAGGCGTGCCCTGTGCAGTATGATCAGTTCTGCTACTTCGCGCCGACCGGCGTCTGCCAGTTGATTATCCCGGTCATGCAGTTCTTCCAGCTGCGTGAGTAGTGACAGCGCCTCATCTGCCAGCCCTTGATCACGTTTAAGATGTATTGCCTCGGATAGCATGCCTGCGCTGAAACGCGGCCAATGTCGTTGCTGCGCCAGCTGCAGGCCCTGTTCAATCAATTGTTGCGCCCGGCCGGGCACCTGGTGCTGGTGGGTGCGGATCAGGCTGCGGTACACCTTCAGCAGGCCGTCCAGTGTGGCAGAGCGCTCTATGAGTGATAGCTGGGGCTCGACCTGGCGTGTCAGTTCGGACCATTGGCGGCGTTCATGGAATAACTCGGTAAGGTGTGCGCGCAGGGCAATGGCTCCGTTCGAGTGGGGGCCAGCCAGATTCTCGGCGCGGTGCAGGGCATCCTGCAGGAAGCGGCCGGCAGTATGCAGATCCGCCTGACGCAGATAGACCTGGCCGAGTATGCCTGCGCGATACAGTGTGACCAGCAGATTGTCTTCATTATCATCTGGGATAGGCTGCTGGCGCTGCAGGGCGAGTACGTCTGCATGGCGGCCTTGGGCAAGATAGGAGGAACTCAAGCCATTACAGACCAGTCCGGCGATCCAGGGCGGCAGCTGCCCCAGCTCCGGTACCAGCGGTGCCAGCAGTTCCTCCGCACGCACGGGATCATCTGCCAGCACGGCGCACACCGCCGTCACGGCCTGTATCTCCAGGCGGACCGGCTTGTCATCCTGGCCCGATTGCCTGGTCAGGGCGCTGGCTGCCTGCAGCAGTTCCTGGCACTCCTCAAAGCGGAAATGGTGGGCAAGCGCCCAAGCCAGTGTAATCTGCAGGCGCAGACTGTTTGCACGGGCTTCCTGCGGCAGTTGCTGCAGCCAGCGGAGCAAGGTGTCCAGATCGCCTTGTTCGGCGAGTGCACGGGCACCGGTTTCCAGGTCACCCAGATCCTGTCCCGCCATATTGCCCGGGGCGGTATGCAGTGCATGGCGAACTGCATCGCGCCATTGATTGATCCGGGCAAGATGATGGCTGGCGCGGGCATGCAACTGCCGAACGTCATACTGACGGCTGCGTAACAGGCGAGCGTTCAGGGTTTCGGAAAACAGATGATGCAGGCGGTAACAGGAGCGCTGATCGTCCAGTACTGTAATGAACAGGTTCTTCTGCAACAGCCAGTGCAGCACCTCATCCGCATCCTGGCGTTCGGTGATGGCATTGCACAGCTCGGGAGTGAGTTCGTCGACGATGCTTATCTGTAGCAGGAAGTCATGGATGTCGGTTGGCAGGGCAGACAGTACCATCTCATCAAAATAGCGACTGACCAGCCGAACGCCTTCGCTGAGTCTGTCGAGCACGTCATTGGGAGTACTTTGAAAGCGGGAGTTCAGTGCCAGCATCTGCAGGCCGGTAGGCCATCCCTCGGAAATCTCCGCGATCTGGCGCAGGGCTTCAGCACTCAGATCAAGACTGGCGGTGTGGGTGAAGTAGGCTCGGATCTCATCGGCGGTGAAAGCCAGCTCATTGGCTTCCAGTTCCAGTAACTGGCCGCGATAGCACAGGGGCGTCAGCGACAGGCCGGAGGTGCTGCGGGTGGCAATGCCCAGATGGAGATTATCGGGCGCGTGATCCAGCAGGTATTGCAATCGGCTCAGAACCTGTGGGTCATGCAACGTCTGGACATCATCCAGCAACAGGAAAGCGGGCTGCTCAAGATCCGATAACTGATTGAGCAAATAGGCGGTGGTGGTCTGCAGTTGCGGGCTGGTGTCCCGCGCCAATACCTCCTGCAGCGGCACACGCCATTGGGCATGCAGCGGCTCAAGTGCAGTCAGCAGGCTGAGCATGAATTGCGGCAGAGCGTTGTCATCGCCATTCAATGACAGCCAGCCGACGTGCATGCCCTGGCTGTGCAGATGATCGTGCCATTGGTGCATCAGGGTGGTTTTGCCGAAGCCGGCGGGGGCGCAGAGCAGTGCTACCCGGTGTCGAGTCAACTCATTCAGTTGGTCAACCAGTCGCGGCCGTCCAAGTGCTGGTCGCAGCGCCTTGGCTGGTCGCAGACGGGTTTTTACCACCGGTGTCGTGAAGGCATGGTCGAGGAGCGGTGTACTGACCCGGTCTTCTGGCATTTTAAAGCCAATTGGACTGTTCATTTTGATGCTCGCTCGGAGTGCTGTTGTTATCGGTTATGTCTCTACTTATAGACGCTTCAGGCTTTGAATGGCAACCATGGATACGCTTGTTTCGACAAAAACAGTTTATCATGATTGTTATATGGGCTAGCATCTTGAGCATGCTTCATGCCTGCCTTCCGGGTCGCTCCGCCGGCCATTATGTGCTGATGGCACGGGGCGATAGGGCTGCGCCGTCTAATTAGAATAAAGGGGATATGCGTGACTGTGCGAAATACTCCGCCGTCAGGCGCTGAAGAAGTTGATGTATTGATCATTGGCAGCGGCGCTTCGGCCTTCACTGCTGCCATCACCGCACGCAAGGCGGGGCTGGACGTCCTCATGGTCGAGAAAGATGCGGTGTTCGGTGGCACCACTTGCTTCTCCGGCGGTGTGATGTGGGTCCCTGGTAATCGCCATTCCGTCGCCCTCGGGCCGGACTCGATCGAGGACGCACGCAGCTATATCAGGCAGGAAGCCGGGGAATATTATGATGCCGAGCGGGTCGAGGCGTTTCTCAGCAGTGGCCCGGAGATGATTGACTTCCTGGAGCGTGAGACTGAACTCGAGTGCTACCCCTTCGCCTACCCGGACTATCATCCGACACTTATCGGGCATGCCTGTGTGCGTTCTCTTGGTACCAAGGACTACCCCGTTGGGCGTCTGGGAAAGTATCGCACGTTGTTGCGTGAAGGACTGACCCAGACCAACTTCATGGGTCTGGCCGTTGGCTCCAACGTTGAGATGAAGCAGCTGATGAGCGCCGGCCGCTCGCTGGCCGGCCTGATGTTCGTGCTCGGCAAGTTCGGCGCTGTGCTCAAGGATATTCTGCGCTACGGCAAGCCTGACCCCTGCACGCGCGGGCGTGCGCTGATCGCGCGTCTGGCGCGTACGGCATTCGACTGTGGTGTGGAACTGTGGCTCAATGCGCCGGCGGGGCCGCTGATATATGTGGATGGTCAGGTGGCCGGTGCTGAAATCCAGACCGCCAATGGCCCTGTTCAGGTGCAGGCCCGCAAGGGCGTGGTGCTGGCCAGCGGTGGCTTTCCCCATGATGCCGAGCGTACGGCAGCTATCTATCCACACAGGCGGGCGGGGCGGGCGCATCATAGTCTGGGCGCATCCGGCAATACGGGTGATGGTGCACGGATGGCCGAGGCGGTCGGTGGCTGGGTCGATACCGCCGTGCAGCAACCAGCCGCATGGATGCCTGTGTCAGTGATTCCCGGCTACCGGGGGACGAAGGCCGTCTGGCCGCACATCGTCGATCGGCAGAAGCCAGGCTTCATCGCCGTGACAGTCGAGGGAAAGCGCTTTTTCGACGAGGCAGCTCCTTACCACGATTTCATCCCGGCGCTGAACAGGGCCTGCGCACATCTGCCGGATACCGCCTGTTATCTGCTGTGTGATCACACCACGATCCGACGCTACGGTCTGGGCTTTGTCAAACCGGCGCCGGTGCCGTTCGGCAAGCACATCCGCTCCGGCTATATTCTGCGCGGCGAGACACTGGCTGAGCTGGCGCACAAGGCCGGTATCAATTCCGCTGAACTGGAACGGACGGTGCAGCGCTTCAACGTGAATGCACTGCAGGGAGTCGATCCCGAGTTCGGTCGCGGCGGAGACGTTTACGATCATTCCCAGGGCGATCCAGAACACCGGCCAAACCCCAACCTGGGGCCTATCGAAACCGGCCCATTCTATGCGCTGCGACTGCTGCCGGGTGACATTGGCACCTTCTCAGGCATCCGCACCGACGCGAATGCGCGGGTGGTGGATGCCGGGGGGCGGCCCATTGCCGGACTGTATGCGGCCGGTAATGATGCGCTGAGCTTTCTTTCCGGCGCCTACCCGGGAGCTGGTGCCACGCTTGGCCCGGGGATGACCATGGGTTACATCGCCGCCCGACATCTTTCAGCAGCTGGAGTGGTGTCGGTAGCCTGAACTTTGAACTGGGCCG
>LSQX01197832.1_pt1 | contig 12831 bp, 12 predicted proteins | sample 654561 | NCBI WGS metagenome assembly LSQX01 (sample SAMN04489861, study PRJNA283612) | anaerobic digester metagenome | isolation source: 4 biogas reactors fed with cattle manure at either 37C or 55C with and... | place: Denmark: Kongens Lyngby | collected 2014 | reverse complement strand
AAGTTATTACTAAAGTACAATGAGACTAAGAAGGTGATATATGCAAAACATAGGTATAATAATGTTATAATTATAAAAATGCAACAATTTTGTGAGCTAAATAATATTTGTTACCCAGCAACTATTATTCAGGAAAAGGGGGCATATGTATGGGAAATCATGATTTTTCCAGTATTATACGTAAGGATAGGGAGGAACATATAAGTAAGCACTTTGAAGGCACTTTTTTAGAGTATCTTGATATTGTGAAAAAGAACCCTGAGATACCTATGCTGGCACACCAAAGGATGTTCAAGCTTATAACAGAACCCGGGATTGATGTCGTAAAGACTGATGAGAATCCCAGGCTTCGAAGAATATACGGTAATGATGTAATAAAAAGATACAAATTCTTTGACGGTGAGTTTTTTGGAATTGATAAGACTATCATGAAAATAGCAAGATACTTCCATTCAGCAGCGATGGCTGGTGAAGAAGCAAGGCAAGTACTTTATCTAGTTGGTCCGGTAGGTGCCGGCAAATCATCTTTAATGGAAACTATAAAGCGTGCCCTTGAAACAAGTCCTTCGATATATGCAATTAAAGGTTGTCCAATAAGGGAGGAGCCTTTGCATCTTGTACCCAAGCATTTAAGGAAGGAATTTGAGAAGATTCTTGATACAAGAATAGAAGGTGATTTGTGCCCAATATGCCGCTACAGGCTTAAGAACGAGTATAACGGAGAATATGAGAAATTTCCCGTTCAAACTGTGGATTTTTCCATAAGGTCAAGGAAAGGAATCGGCGTTGTGCCACCTGTGGACCCAAACAATCAAGATACATCTGTTCTTATAGGAAGTGTTGATATTTCGAAAATAGATTTATATCCAGAACATGATCCGAGGGTTTTATCGTTAAATGGCGCATTTAACGTAGGTAACCGTGGTATTGTCGAGTTTATAGAAGTATTTAAAAATGAAACAGAGTACCTCCATACAATGATTACAGCTACCCAGGAAAAATCAATACCTTCGCCGGGAAAGGGATCAATGATTTACTTCGATGGTATTATACTCGCACACTCCAATGAAGCTGAGTGGAACAAGTTCAAATCAGACCATACCAATGAAGCGATTCTCGATAGAATTGTAAAGATTGAAGTTCCTTATTGTTTGGAGTTGAACGAAGAAATAAAGATTTATGAGAAAATCCTTAAAAAGAGCAAGTTCAGTGCTCATATTGCCCCTCACACCATTAAAATTGCCTCAATGTTTGCAATTTTAACAAGGCTTGCACCATCGAGCAAGGTGGACCCGATGACCAAGCTTAAAATATATAACGGAGAAGAAATTGTAGAAAAGGGTATGACGAGAAAGGTAGATATCTTTGAGCTGAGAGAAGAGGTTCAAAGAGAGGGAATGACAGGTATATCCACTAGATTTATAATGAAATCGCTGGATACCACTTTATCGGAATCGGAACATGACTGTATAAACCCGATTTCAGTCATGGAGACCCTTGTGAGATCTGTTAAAGAGCTTTCAATAGGAGAAGAGGAAAAGGAGAAATACTTGAGATTTATTCAGGACAACATCAGGAAGGAATATAACAAGATATTGGAAAAGGAAATAACAAAAGCGTTTATTCATGGTTACAGAGAACAGGCTGAGAGCCTTTTTAATAATTACCTTGACCATGCTGAGGCTTATGTAAATAAAACGAAGATCAAGGATGGAAATACAGGAGAAGAGCTTGAGCCGGATGAAAAATTCCTGAGGTCCATTGAAGAACAGATTGGTATTACAGATACAGCTGCGAAAGGTTTCAGAGCTGATGTAACCGCATATATGTTTTATGTATTGAGAAACGGAGGGAAGCTTGATTTTAATAGTTATGAACCTCTTAAGGAAGCTATAGAGAAGAAGCTTACCGTATCAGTTAAAGAATTGAGCAGGATTATAACCCAAGCAAAGGTAAGAGACAGTGAACAGAATGAGAAGTTTGACAACATGGTGGAAGAAATGAAGAGAAACGGTTACTGTGACCACTGTTGCAATGTTATTCTAAAATATGGTGCAAACAATTTGTGGAAGGACTAAACCCTCAGTAAAAAACAACCATCGCGGGGTGATGCTAATGGCTATTTTCAGAGAATTGGTGAATACAGGGAAAGATCGTTCCGCTGAAGACAGGAGACGTCATAAGGAACTGGTCGAAGAGTCCATTAAAAAGAATATAGGCAATATTATTGCAGAAGAGAGCATTATAGGTCAAAGCAAGGATAAGAAAATTAAAATTCCCATAAGGGGAATAAGAGAATACCAGTTTGTATATGGCAAGAACAAATCCTCTGCCGGATCGGGAGACGGAAGCGAAAAACGAGGAGATAAAGTTGGAGAGGAGAAGGCAGGCAAGGATGGTCAGGGTGACGGGCAGGCAGGAAATCAGGAAGGGGAAGACATCTATGAGACAGAGGTTACTATTGAAGAGTTAATTAAATATTTGTTTGAGGATTTGAACCTTCCTGACATTGACAGAAAGAAAATGGCTGAGGTTGAGTCTGTGAGGAGTTATAAAAACCTTGGTTACCAGCGTAAGGGTATACCTCCGAGGCTTGCCAAAAGACGCTCTGTAATTGAAAAAATAAAAAGGAAGCAAGGATACTTCAGAACGCATGAAGATGTTGATGATCTCGAAGATAAGGACAAAGAAGTGTTGCCTGAGGATATAACTGAAAAAGACAAGAAGAGATTCCCGTTTATGGAGGATGATCTCAGGTACAGAAGGGTAAGAGAGGACCACAAAAAGGATTTTAATGCAGTTATAATTTGTATTATGGATGTATCGGGTTCTATGGATCAGACAAAGAAGTACATGGCAAGAAGTTTCTATTTTCTGCTTTATCAGTTTGTAAGGCTCAAATATACGAATGTTGATGTTGTATTTGTAGCCCATACGACATCTGCCAAGGAAGTTACAGAGGATGAGTTTTTTCATAAGGGTGAATCGGGCGGAACGTATATAAGCAGCGGCTATGAAAAGGCTCTCGAAATAATTGAACAGAGGTACAATCCTGCGAGTTGGAACATATATGCTTTTCATTGCAGTGATGGCGACAACTGGTCGGAAGACAATAAAAGAGCGTTAGAAGCCGCAGATAAGCTTTGTGAAGTGTGCAACTTGTTTGGATATGGCGAAATAGTGCCCGGTTATTATTCATCTAGCAGTACAATTAAGGCTGAGTATCAAAAAAACATTAAGAGAGATAATTTTTCGATAATTACAATGACAAAAAAGGATGATATATTACCCGGTTTAAAAAAACTCCTTGAAAAAGAGGGTGAATAAATGACAGAATATAGCCTGAAGGAATTAATGGAGTGGAATGAGAAAATTGAAGTAATAGCTCGCTCGGAGGGATTGGACTACTACGAGCAGGAGTTTGAGATATGCAGTTATGAGGATATGATTGGTTATGAAACTTATGTAGGGATGCCTTCACATTATTCACACTGGAGTTACGGCAAGCATTACGAAAGGACAAAAACTCTTCACAAGTATAATCTGACCGGTTTGCCCTATGAGATGGTTATAAATTGCGACCCCTGTATTGCGTACCTTATGAAGGACAATACACTGCTTTTGCAGATACTTACTATAGCACATGTGTACGGTCACAATGATTTTTTCAAGAACAACAGGCTTTTTAAGTTGGGTACAAGGGCGAAGTATACAATAGAAATGTTTAAAAACCATGCATCAAGGATAAGGGAATACATCCAAGACCCGGGTATAGGATATGCCAAGGTTGAGAAGATATTAAATGCTGCTCATGCGATAAAGTATCAGATATCAAGAACTATCGGCGAAAAGAGGCTTACCGAAGAAGAAAAAAGGAAGGCTTTATTTGAGAGGTATTCAAGTGCAAAAAGCGATTATCCTTTGCTTGAACCGAAGCAAAAAGAGCCCGAGCCTTTTCCTGATTTAAAGAAGATACCAATAGAGCCGGAAGAAGATATATTCCAGTTCTTAATGAAATATGGCAGGTATTCGGATTGGGAATTGGATATTTTGCACATTGTAAGAGAGCAAACCCTTTACTTTGTTCCTCAAATAGAAACAAAGATAATGAATGAAGGCTGGGCAAGTTTCTGGCATTATAACATTCTAAAAAAGCTTGAACTTCCCCAGGGACTCCACATTGAATTTTTAAAAAGGCACAATCAGGTTATAAGACCTCATATGGGACAGTTAAATCCATATTATATAGGTTTTAAGATATTTGAAGATATTATAAGCAAGTATCCTGATAACCCCGGAAAGATATTTGAAGTAAGAGAAATCGAAAGAGACCAGTCATTTATAAGAAAATATCTTACACGGGAACTGTGTGAGGAAATGAATCTTTTTGAATATATGAAGCTTGGCAGCAATTATATTATTACAGAGGTATCGGACGAGGAAGGCTGGAAAAAGGTAAGAGATACAATTGCCAATAATGCTGGTACATCTGGGATACCTGTTATAAAAGTGCTGGAAATGGTTCAGAAGGACAATATGCTTATTTTAGAACACCAGTATGAAGGAAGAGAACTTGAACTTAGCTATGCTTATGAGACCATCAAGCATATTGTTGATTTGTGGGAAGGGAAAATAATGCTGGTCACTAAAATCGATGACAAGAGGAAGGTTATCATATGTGACGAGCAAAAGAAGGTCACATTGATGGACGCTTAAGATTGGCTGGTAAGAAAAATTTCAAGAGTATCCCAAGAGTATCCGAGGTTCGCTCGGATTTTAGGATTTGGCATATAGGAAGGTGCTTTAACTATAAAAGGTTAAGCACCTTTTATAGTTAAAGCATTTCTTTGTGAAACGAAAACCACTAAACCAAAAAAAAGATGTAAAAAAGTGTTGAAAAAGGGATGATTAAATCATATAATAGTAAAAAAGTCAATTATAAACTGATATTGTATAATAATACTTGACACGAAGGTCTAGAACAAATAGTCTAAAAATAAGAAAAAACGGAGGTCAATCATGTCAGGAAATGTAAAAAGGACTACGAGGCAGTATACAAAAGATTATAAGAATGTGAATCCTTGTGGGCGCGATTCAAAGAAGAACTATTGTACGATAGATATGATACAAAGAAAATGCCGATGGTAGAAGTCAAGAGCTTAATATGGAGATATTTTATGAGTTATTGGAACAATCGCAGGATCTGTTCGACGAATGATGGACTTCCGCCCATGGTAAAGAGAAAAAAGTTTTATGAGGGACAATTTGATAAAACAGCGCGATGATGAGGAGCGAGGCGGCGCGTTGGGATATAATGGGATTCCGCTACGTTCCATTCCATTATATCCCAACGCAAAAACCACAAATTGTTCGAGAAAAATGTGTCAAGTAATATTGACAAGATCATTATTATATGGATTATAACGGTGTACAATATAATAATGTAGCTTATTATCTTAGATCTTTAGAGGATGATGACATTAATGGTGCAAAAGCCGTTTATAATCAAATAAAATAAATATGGGAGGGGACCTAATTTGAAGAAAAATAAAAAGACAATAGTTTTATTGAGTTCAATTTTAGCAATAAGTGTTTTAGCATTCACTGTTTATAGTGTTGCATTTAGCAAAAACTCAAACAAAGTAAATTTAGGAAGCCAGTTAAGGGTACATAATAGCGAAATAATATTACAAGAAAAAGATTTGGTTAAAGCTTCTGATTTAATAGTAAAAGCGAAAATTTTAGGTATAAAGGAAAGAGGATCCAAAATTTCTACTGCAGTTTCTAATGGTCAAGAAGTAAACATTACATTGTCACTTATTACATACAATATAGAAGTTACTGAAAGTATAAAAAACAAAGGAAACAAGAAAAATTTAGAGTTATTAGAAGCAGATGCAAAAAAAGATATCAATATAGAAGTTGGTGAGGAATATGTACTATTTCTTATAAAAAATAAAGATGGTCAATATAATATTATTAACTACACGCAAGGTTTCTATGAATTTGACAAGAGTGCAAAAGATAAGGGTATAGATAAAATAAAATCTCCTGTAACTGGAGAAGATTATGAATACAAGAAGTTTAAAGAGAAAATACAGAAACTAGATAATTAATTTAATAAAAAGGGGCTGTCGCACTAAACGAGTTGATCCTTCTTTTAGCGATATTAATAATCCTGAAAGAGTACAGTCATATACAACAGGAAGTGAGTTATCACAACAAATTGATGAAGCTTATAAATTGAAGCAGAAGTATAGTTAGGCATACACATTAAAAACCTTCAAGGTCTTGAAATTTTTGAATTGGAAATATATTCAATTTCATCCCCGTTCTTCGCTGAAAATTCCAACCAGTTCGTCTAAATCTATGGGATTCTTATTACTGCAAAAGGTGTAATGTCCAAGTAAGTGTATATGTTGCCAAGCTACAGGTGAAATCTTTAAGAGTTTTTCAATTGCTTCTGGTAAAAAATATTGTGTTACAATTCATGATCTCTTGATTTTTTCCGTTCAATATCTCTATCTTTGTTAAGTACCTCATTCACTTTTTCCTTGGCTGCCTTAACATCCTTCAATCGTTCTTCAATAGCTTTAAATTCCTTCCCTAGTGCTTCATTTTTTGCAGTATACTCTTTAGTCACTGAAACAACTTTATCTAATGGGGTATCTATATTTATATTTAATTCAGACAATTTTTTATCTGCATGTTCATATGAAAGAATATCTCCTTCATGCTTACTGTAGAATGATTTCTTATTAAACATATTACACTTTGGCTACTGTAAATAAACATCCTTCTGTTTATTTACAGTAGCCAAATATTTAGCAACATCCCTATATGCAATAACCTTACTATCCAGTTTTTTAATACTTTCTTTTATCTCAGATGCCTGAGTTCTTAACTCATTTATCTTTATGTCAAAGTCATTCTTATTATTGATGCTCTCACGCCTTAACAGCAATAATGTATTAGCCAAATCTTTAACATTTGCTATCTGCTGCTTTCTAGCATTTATCATAATACTTTTATCTAAAGTAATAGGAACTCTACTAGCACTCTTAATATTGCCAACAATAATATTTTTCTTCTTTTTACTTGAAACAGATTTGTTTTCAACCTTAAGAGTTTTTTCAGATATACGCTTTCTAATGTTTTCTTCTATATACATCTCTCCTAATGTTTTGGCTCTTGTAAATCTCTCTTGCCCTGTTGCCCTAAATGCCATATGCTTACCTTGCTTAATTTCATATCCAAATGATTGCATAGCTTTTAAGAATTCTTCAAAATTAGAGCTACTCTCAATACACTTATCAATACTCACCTTAAGGGGTAGTGGGAGCATCTGTGTCATTAACTTAACTATCAAAACTCATAGTATTTATAGTATTCTATGAGTTTTGATAGTTAAGTTAAGAGCACGGATGCTCCCATTACCCCGAATTGTAATTCTGTAAAGTATCAATTTCATTTGATTTACTATTTTGTATTACCAAATAGATAGTAGGTATCAAAATAGCAAATATAACTAAACAAATAATTAAAATAGTTCGTTTGCTGCCGTGTGTAATTTTACTCAAGCAATACACCTCCCTTTAAGAAATTCTACTTAATAACAACTTACAAAGCCTTTCCAAAAAACCCGACGCAGGACGCGTCGGCTAGCGTGCGATTTTATATAGTCGGGTAGGTTAGAGACTTTACAGTTTCCTTCCCCCCTAATACTTGAAAAATATAAATCCTGCAATAATACTAAAGCTATTGAAAAGTTAAAAAGAATCTCATCTGTGGCTTGGCAGCATATTCGTTTACTTGGGCATTATGCATTTTGTAGCAACAAATGTCCAATTGATTTAGAAGAGATAATATCTGTTCTTCAAATAAAATAGATGTAATTGGTAATGTTTGTTAATGCCAAAAATTTGGAGGGGTTGTGCCTATAACCTCAAAAAGGGCCGTAAAACCGACCCTTTAAAAATCATCTTTGAACAGTTTTTCTCCGTACTTGGTTTTTCTTTGGTCTGCTAAATTATAGCACTCATCCTCATCTCGCTTGTTTACTACCACAATATTCATAACCTGTTCTTCTCTCGCAAGGGAATAAACCACCCTGATGGCGATGCTTCTGTATTTGATTTTAAAAAAGCCTGTGAGGTTGAGGTTATTTTTATTTCCGAGTGGCTTTCCATATCCTCCCTCTGTTGATGGCAGAGGATTTTGGGACACTTTAGCAATTCCGAAGATAACCTGTTTTTGAAAGCCTTTGTCTAATTCGCCGAACTCCTTTTCCGCCTCGGGTATAAATTTAACCTCCCACATTATTCAATCTCTACCGTTTCTATACCTTTTTTGACTTCCTCTTGTGTAATGCCGTATTTCTTCATGACCTCGCTCATCGGGATGCTCTTGTCAGGGTCAAAATTTTTCATGCGTTCAACTGTCAGCTGTAAAAGCTCATAATTTTCCTGTGCTTCCAGGAGTGCTGTCAAATCTTCAATCGATACAATGGCAGCTTCAGGCTTATTGTTGCGTACTATGAAATAAGGCTTTTTGTCTTTTGAAATGTTGTTTAAAACTGAGGTTATCTTTCCCCGGGCGATCTCTGTAACGGTGACCATTTTTTTAAATCCCTGCACCGTTTCAAGGGTTTTTTCGCTTAACATTTTTTTCGCCTCCCTTCGTTTCTTCTCTTTTATTATATCATATATACGTTAAATAATACAGTTAATTCTCCGTATTATTATATGTATTTCATGGAATAAAAAATACAATTTTGAAAAACACTATAGTAGGTGAATTTTTGTTATTATGCTGTTTATAGACAATATTATATATAAAAGGCTGGTGATTATAGGTGCCTTGGGTCATCTCTTTTATAGTTTCATGGATTCTTTTTTTGTTATAGTCTTAAGTAGTGGTGTAAAATCGGTGGCGTAATTTTAATGGTAAACATTGTTCCTTGAAAACAAAGCCACGATATGGTTTTCTACTGTGTTAAGGAAACAAAATGTAGAGGAGGTCATATCGTGGCTACAAAAGACACAAGAGATATAATGCCACTAATTGAGGAAATTTTCAAGCATTATGCACATGTAAAAGATGGAGATTTCATGAGAGGGCTAATGGCATTAATTCTAAACAAGTTGATGGAAGCTGAAGTAACAGCAAAAATCGGTGCAGATAAGTATGAGCGTACGGAAGAAAGAAGTAACCAAAGAAATGGGGTACGTACTAGACCTTATAACACCCGGCTTGGTACCATTGATTTGAATATACCTAAACTTCGAGAGGGAACCTACTTTCCAAGTTTTCTAGAGCCTCGGCGTACGTGGGAAAAGGCACTTGTTAATGTTGTGCAGGAAGCATATGTCCATGGTATAAGCACCCGAAAGGTGGATGAATTAGTTCAAGCACTTGGTATGGAGGGTATTGATAAGAGCAAGGTATCACGAATAAGTCAGGAACTTGATGAACATGTAAATAAATTTACAAATCGTGAATTAACACTTAAATATCCATACTTGTGGTTAGATGCTACGTTTCCAAAAGTGCGTGAAGGTGGTCATGTAGAAAACATGACATTAGTCGTTGCAGTAGGTGTTAATGAAAATGGTGAACGTGAGATTCTAGGATTTGATGTAGGAATGACAGAAAACGGACCTTTCTGGACAGAGTTTTTACGTCGACTTGTAAGCCGTGGATTACACGGAGTACAACTTGTTATCAGTGATGCCCACGAAGGCTTAAAAAGTGCAATTTCAGAAGTTCTAGGAGGTTGTTCATGGCAAAGGTGCCGCGTGCATTTTATGAGAAATGTATTGTGTCAGGTACCAAGAAAACAGCAAGGTATGGTATCAGCAATAGTAAGAACGATATTTGCGGCACCGGATCAGAAATCAGCCAAGGAGCAATTATATACAGTTGTAGATCAACTGAAAGATAGATTCCCAAAGGCAATGGAGGTTCTAGCAAATGGATGTGAAAGTGTGCTACAATATATGGAGTTTCCACAGGAGCATTGGGCACAGCTCCATTCCACAAATCCATTAGAACGATTGAATCGGGAAATACGGCGAAGGACTGATGTGGTGAGCATATTTCCAAATCGACAATCAGTGATTAGACTGGTAGGGTCATTACTCATTGAACAACATGAGGAGTGGCAAATAGGCAGAAAGTATTTTAGTAAGGAGTCTATGAATAAGGTGGTAAAATCTGCAATTGCAACTTACACATTAGAACCAGTTGCACTATTGTGCAAATAGAACGCTTGCTTTTTTTGCTAATTCCTGAGGCGGTTTTAAGTAGACTTAAAGCTGCATAGGTAGTGCTCGCTATGCTATACTGGAAAATTACGGGGGATGTGGTAAGTTAAACTTGCTTCTTCCCTTCATCCCTCGGCAGTTAGTATGTAGCATGGCGAAATGTGGTTGTCAAGGAAAAGCCCGGTTTTGGCTCTTGACAACCACATTAGCGGAAATTAAGAAATAAAGTAGAAAACAATTTACACCACTTGATAAGACACTATCCTGATTTATGAACGTTCGTTGTAAATATAGTCGGTTTACGGATAGCATCAAAATAAAATGTGTTTATCTTTTCAAGCCTTGTTATTACAAGCTTTTAACCTTATAGCCGATTTTTGTTCCGTTACTACTCATACCCCGTTATAAGCCTAAATCTCCAAAATTTTTGATATGGGGTTATATTGTAATCTATATTGCTTAAATACTCAACGAAAAGGACAAATATGGGGATTATCAGGGCATAGTACCTCGCTCCACCATATTAACTACCATCAATTGATAAAAAGATTTTATCAGTTGATGGTAGTTATTTTGCCCTGAAACGGTTTAAAAGAAAAGGTTTGCAGGATTTTATGGATTGATAATTTTGACTATTTGGCTACTTATAATCAGGAAACAATCGGTAAAAATTTCTTACATAATGGTTATTTCTACACGTATGTCGGCTGTACCCGTACTAAACGTACCCCTAATTTTAATTTAATGTTATTTTCTGAGTGCTTTTTGTCGATATATGTATATATTGGTAGTTTCACAAATATCCTTCAATTGTCAATGTAAAGGAATATATAGGGTTCTATGCACAAATCCCCATTGTTTTTGATAGAACTGTAGGGACTGGTATTTACATTCCAAAAACGTTCCAAAACTGAGGTGTAGAAAATATGTTGATCCGAAAGATGATGATATATCTGAAGCAGAAGTAGAAATCAAAGAAAATTATGACGATAATCCTCTAGTAGGTCTTTGACAATGAACATCTACTTTGAACCCTTTAATAACAAAGGTTCAAAGCAGATATTTATCCTTTCGGGGGGATATGCAAAAACACCCAGGATTAAAAGTATCTACTGCAAAAGCAGGCATCAACATTGAGCTTGACTCAGCATTAAAAGTATCACTATTAGCTCCTAATAGTGATACTTATGAAGAAATTAACAATTATTTAGCAGTAATAAAACTAACCTACAAAAAAACTTCATTCATATTTACTGGAGATGCTGAGAGTATAAGAAAGGTGAGACTTATGAGAAATGAAAAAGAAAAACTGTTTGATGGTAAAAAAGCAGGTGAGAATTTACAAGGATTAGCAAATAAAGTTGCCAAAATTACAAAAGATATTGCTAACAAATCAAAAGATTTAGCAGAAAATTCGAGGGATTCTGTTATAAATGTAATCGACCAAAATAGTAATGGTGAAATAGATATTGAAGATATTATCATTTTGGGATTGAAGGTTCCAGGTATTAAAATCAACCGTGCTGAATTTCTTAAAAGAGAACTTTATAAAAATTATCCACAAAAGGTTATTGACGCTGCAATAGCTAATACTCCAGCACAAGCTAATATACCATTAACAGAAATAAATAAAATTGCTGATGAAGTAATCAAGTTTGAAAGGAATTGCGTATCAGGTATCTCTGCGGCACTTAGCACTCCGGGGGGAGTAGCAATGGTTGCTACAATTCCTGCTGATGTTGCTCAATACTACGGATATATGCTAAGAGCGACACAAAAACTTTTATATTTGTACGGGTTTCCAGAAATAGATACCGAACAAAAAGGACAAAAATTTGATTCTGAAACAATAAACATATTAATTCTCTGCTTGGGAGTAATGTATGGAGTTGCTGGTGCAAATAATGCTATAAAAGCAATGGCAAAAGCTTTAGCAAAAGGTGTTGAAAAGAAACTGATAAAAGCTGCTCTTAACAAGGGAGCTATTTATCCTATTGTAAAAAGTGTTATGAAGTGGTTTAATGTAAACTTGACTAAAAAAATATTTGCTCAAACTTTTAAAAAGGCAATTCCTGTTGTTGGTGGAATAATTGGCGGAAGTATCACTTTTGTTACATTTAAGCCGTGTTGTGACAAATTAAAAGCATCCTTGCAAGATACATTACTTAGCAATCCAAATCACAATATATCAGATGAAGAAATTACTATTATTATAGAAGATACACAAGAAGTATAAATTGCATTTCATTAAGCATTATTGGTGACGAGCGTTTTTGTATCATTCCCTAGCTTCGTCAAATGATTATAACCGACTAATCCTGTTGAGTTATGAACTGTACATTATCCATATAATAGACCAGCTAGCGAACGTCAATAGTTTTTAAAAAAAATTAATAAAAGTTTATTGTATATAATAACATAAATTCTTGGAGGTGCTTTATGAGTAAAATTTTTGAAGACTACAAAAGAGAATTTTTAATTGAAAACTTTCCGGAGAAAACTGAATTGCCTGATATGACAGATGATTTATTTGATAAATTGACTGCGGAAGAAAAAAAGCATATAG
>LSQX01231645.1_pt2 | contig 12833 bp, 10 predicted proteins | sample 654561 | NCBI WGS metagenome assembly LSQX01 (sample SAMN04489861, study PRJNA283612) | anaerobic digester metagenome | isolation source: 4 biogas reactors fed with cattle manure at either 37C or 55C with and... | place: Denmark: Kongens Lyngby | collected 2014 | reverse complement strand
CTCCCTCTGTGATGGCAACTTATCTCCTGGTTGCAGCTCTCCCCTGACAATCATCTTTTTTATATGGTCTATTATCTGTTCATAGATAGGTTTTGTAGCATCAAAGTTTAATCCCATGCATATTCTTCCTCCTTCCCCCGTCAATTTATATTAATGCACTATTTGACTAGTGCACCCCTATTATATGTATTTTTTCCAGCCTTGTCAAGAAGACTTATACAAAAAAAGAGCCTTTTCTAAAGACTCTTTTGCAGGCCTGGTCTTACAGAAACTCTATTTGGTTTAATAATACCTAACCCGGACGTCAATAAAGCCACCCTTATCTATCTCCAACTGGCCATCTTCCTCCAGCTTATTATCTTCCGGTACCAATATAACAATATCTCCACCCACAGCATTAGCAGAGATATGCCTGGTACCTGTCCAGCCATCCAGATATTTTAAGTATATATCGAGCCCGGCTCCATTAATGCTGATTTTCTCAAGACCGATCACATCCAGTTCAATATCAATCCCGGCCCCATTTATCTCCAGCTGTTCTCCCCTGAGCAGGCCATAGATATCAATTCCACCTGCGTTAATCCTGATATCATCGACATGGAGGACCCCTGAAAGGGCAAGGCCCCCTGCATCAATATTAATCAGACTGAACTTGTTTTTTGTACCTAAAACAATTTTGTGGTTGCGGTTACCAAAGAAATTAAAAATACGTTTCTTTGGAGTATAAACCCTGATCCTGCCTCCCCTTATATCAAATTCCAGTTCATCTGATATATAGATATTTTCCAGGTCCTCCTCAAAAAAGATTTCAGCACCTTCAATATCAAAATAAAGCCGTTCTACACCATCAAGTTCTATTTCATAGAGTTCTTCCAGGAACCAATCCTCAGCAGCTGCTCTACCATCCATGAGAACAAGCCCGGATACTGTTAATAAGAGGGTCAACAGGAAGCCAGTAATAAAGTTTTGCAGAGTTTTATTCATGATAATTATTCCACCCCTTTATTCTTAAAATCCAAAACTCAATCTCAGGCTGGCCTGTGGTGAAGAAAAATTATCCAGTGCCAGGTCAACCTTTTTATTATAGAATTTCCAATCAGCTCCACTAAAATCCAGGAGATAAGCCAGGCTCAGATCCAGGCCAAGAAAGGCCGCCAGCTGATAATGAAAATCCAGTCCTGGCATAACAAATACAAAGTCCCTCTGGAAGGAATTGCTCCTGGGCTCATTCCAGTCCTGATAATGGCCATAGATCAGATCCAGGTTTGCCTTGCCAGCACCAAAAACAGCACCCAGGGCGAGGTCAGCCTTTTCTGTGCTATAAATTCCCTTCTCATATAAAAAACCACCATAGCTCATTTTCAGCCTGATCTTTTTCCCATCACTGCCGATAGCACTGGTCTCCCCCTCATAGCCATAACCACCAATTCTACTGCCATTCCTGCTGCCGATGAGGCCTCCACCACCAGAAAGCAGGATATCTTCAGGCAGGCCAGCAAACCCTTCAGGCAGCCTGGAATTGAATTCTTCCAGGTCCAGCTTCATATATGCCAGTAATGGACCCCCGTTTAATTTAAAACTACTGGCAACCTCTTTCTGTACTTCATATATATAGGCCTCTAAATCTTCCAGGTCCTCAATAACAGGTTCATCAATCTCTGTTCCTTCACTGGTAACATCAGGTTCTACTTCCATATTCAGATTTACCTCAATCCTCCCTGCCTGGGCCAGGCTGCTAAAAACAAAAACTAAAGCAAGCAGGATAATAAGAAACTTTTTCTTCATAAAAGCTCCCCTTTCAATTATAGTGCACTATTTTGCTAGTACACTGTTATTATATGTAAATTTTCTCTAACTGTCAAGCTGAAAAATGTTATTTTTCAATTAAGTATTTCCAGTATCTCCTGGGCATATTTTGGACCTGCAGGCGGGGATTTTTCCTGGCTTCTATGGCTATATGTTGATAAAAAGACTGCCAGAGGCGCTGATAATGTTTTTCCTCTTCTGTAAGCCGCAGGTCTGGCAAGTTTACCATATCTGTCAAAAGCCACTCTTCCCTGTTATAGACAGCAGCCAGTCCTCTTCTTTTATCATGAATAAGCCAGTCCTGGTCAGCAAGCCTCCTGGCAAAATGGGCTGCCAAAAGTGTAATAATATTATAATCAGGTTCAAAGGGGGCATAAAAAACCCCTCCCTCTATCTTCCGGAAACGCAATAAACCCTTGAGTAAATGAGCCTCTCTGCTGACCTTACCGCTGAGCTGGTTAAGCCGGGCAACAAGCTCATGGTTAAGATAGCTATCAATTTTCCTCCCTATTTTAAAACCCAGCCGTAAATAGTGATAGATCAAAAGACCAGTCTCCTTCTTTTCCGACAGGAAAACATAATAGATTTTTCTCAATGATTGGGGAGATATCTTGTTCTTAATAGCCAGGTACAACTGATCTGATTTCTGCAGATCTGCCTCTACTGGAATTTTATTGGCAAAGAAGGCCGGCTGATATTCATCCTCCCTTAGAATACCCCCGACCTGATTTTTGCTGTAAAAGGCCTCATAAATTGCTGTCAGTAATCCCTGGAAACTGCCATCATAAATAAAGTAATCCATCTTCATCCCTTCCTGAACTCATTGATTTCCACCAGCACAAAAGACTGACAAAAAACTATCCCTCCTGGGCAGGCCTTACTCCTGGGAAAACAAAGAAAGCTGCTGCCTGTCCCCGGCAGAAAGCAACCTGCTTTTAACTAAATCTTCCCTGATGGGAATCCCCCCATAATATTTACCCTGGCAGGTGATAAAATAACGGGCCCTTTTTAATACTGTCCCGAATTTCTCCAGGTCATAATAACTGAGGGAACCATTTCTCCTGGCAGTAACAATTCTTCTGGCAGATTTTACACCAATGCCCGGGACCCGCAGTAAGAGCTCATAATCTGCCTTATTAATCTCCACAGGGAAATATTCCAGATGCCTTAAGGCCCAGTTTGCCTTGGGATCCAGTTCCAGATCAAAATCAGGTTTTTCTTCTGATAAAAGTTCATCTGCCCTGAATTTATAAAAACGGAGCAACCAGTCTGCCTGGTAAAGCCGGTGTTCCCTTAAAAGGGGCGGACTTTTCAAGGCAGGCAAAATACTATCCTTATTTACAGGAACATAGGCAGAATAATAAATCCGGCGCATATTAAATTGGCCATATAGGTTTTCTGATACTTTCAAAACCTGATAATCTGTTTCCGGACTGGCACCTACTATCAGCTGGGTACTCTGGCCGGCAGGAACAAAGGGCCCCGCCTTCCTGTACTTCTTTTTTTCCTCTTGATTTTGCCTGATAGCCTGGCCAATATTTTTCATGGGAGTCAATATAGCAGTAAAGTCTTTTTCTGGAGCCAGCATTTTCAGGCTTTGCCTGGTAGGCAATTCTATGTTAACACTCATCCGGTCTGCATATTTTCCTGCCTCAAATATTAAGGATAGATCTGCTCCCGGTATAGCCTTCAGATGTATATAACCATTGAATTTATATTCTTTCCGTAAGATCCTGACTGTCTTTAAAAGCTGCTCCATAGTATAGTCCGGGTTTCTCAGTACTGCTGAACTCAAGAATAGACCCTCAATATAATTTCTTCTATAAAAATTAATCGTTAGATCTGCCAGCTCCCTGGGAGTAAAGGCAGCCCGGGGCCGCTCATTACCTGCTCTATTGATACAGTATGTACAATTATAGATACAGTAGTTAGTAAAAAGAATCTTCAAAAGGGAAATACAACGCCCATCATCAGACCAACTATGACAGATTCCTGTCCTTGCACCATTGCCTATCCCTCCCGGGGTATTCTTCCGGCTGCTGCCACTGGAAGAACAGGAAACATCATATTTTGCTGCATCTGCCAGAATAGATAGTTTGTCCAGCAAATCCATAAAATCACCTCAGGTTCAGGGAAATCCTTTCTACAAAAATTATACCATACATTTGTTCAGTAGGCAATTAAAAATAATATCTCAGCTGCCTGGTCCAGGCTGGCTGCCCCTTTTCTGGTAATAACAAGGGCTGCTGATTAAAATAAAGCAAAAAAATGCAGGAATTTTGTAAAAAATGTACAATTATAGGAACTAGTATTATCTGACTTATTTTAGTCTCTAATAAAAAAGGAGGATATGTTTATGAATTCAAAAAACACGTCATTTTTCAAGGAAGGGACCTGTCTTTTCTGGAAAAACATAGGGAAGTTATCTCTTTATAACCTTTACCTCTTCCTGATTGCCCTGGCTGTATTCCTGCTTTTTGCCATAATCACCGGCCTGGCTGTTGCCAATACAGATATGGTTGGGTCTCAAATCAGTACATCTGGAATAGTCTTTATACTTCTATTTTTTGCTTTCCTGATCCTGGCTGCTCCGGTCCTGGGTACTGGCTACCAGTATATCTATGTCAAGCTGGCCCGTAAGGAAAGCACCAGCTTTAAAAATATCTTTGCTGGTTTCAGGCATTTCTGGCCAGTCTGGTTAAGCCATTTCTTTACCCAGGTGATAGGCTTTGGCGGTGTTATGCTGGTTTTAATACCCTTACTAATAATTAGTATCGCCCTAGTCATTAACCAAATAGCTATACCAGTCTTTCTGCTTGGCAGTTATTACTGGTTAGATTACCTGCCTGTGGGATTTGTAGTTCTCATCGTAATTCAAATTATCGTTGTTCTAGTTTTCTCTATCTACTGGGCCTGCAAATTACTCTTTGCCCATATTGCTGCCCTTGACAAGAAAGTTCAGCCCTCTGATGCCATCTATTATGCCAATAACCTTAGCAAGGGCAATAAAATGAAGATCTTCCTAAATTTCTTTCTACCCTACATAATTTTAATCATAATCCTTAATATTATAACCTATTTTATCGGAGACACTGGACTCCTGGCCAAAATCTCTGCTTTTGTAATCAGCCTCCTAAATGTATTTATCTTTACACCCTGGGCTTGTTCAATTATTGCTGTTGCCTATGTCAGGATATCTGATGGCTTTGACCAGAATTTATCATCAATTTTCCTGGAAAAATTTATTAGACCAAAAACCAGCCTTGCTGAGCCTGTAAATGAGGCTGAAGAAAGTGACAAAGAAGTAGATGTGAATGAAATAGAGGCAGAAAAAACAGATGAAGAAACAGAAGTTGAAGATTAGAGCCGGTAATAAATAGCTCTTATTATATACCCTTTAATATATACCGATTGATAAAAAAATGCTCCCCGGAGGAAACATTCTTTTGTATTCCCGGGGAGCATCTTCTTTATGTCCATTATTTTTTTATCAGTTTTTATTATGCTTTCATCATCTTTTCCTGTATTTTTCTGCTTCTAATACTTTTCTATAGCAAACCAATTATAGACTATTGATTTTATCCTTCAAGATCTGGTTCACCATTCCCGGATTGGCTTTACCCCTGGTCTCTTTCATTACCTGGCCAACCAGAAAACCGATAGCCCTGTCCTTACCATTTTTAACATCCTCAACTGCAGAAGGATTAGCTTCTATTACCTTCAGGACAATCTCTTCCAGTTGACTGGCATCACTGATCTGGACCAGGCCTTTTTCCTCTACAATCTTCTCCGGATCCTTGCCGGTTTTAAACATCTCTTCAAAGACTGTCTTGGCAATCTTACTACTGATAACACCTTTATCCATCAGCTGCAACATCCTGGCAAGATTGGCAGGAGCCATCTTAACTTCCTCAATCTCCAGGTTTTCCTCCCGGAGTAATCTGAGGAAATCCCCCATGATCCAGTTACTGACAGCCTTGGCATCACTATATTCTGCCACACAGGCTTCAAAATAATCAGCTAATGGCCTGGAATCAGTCAGGACACCGGCATCATATTCCGGCAGGGCATATTCCCTGACAAAACGCTCCTGTTTTTCCCGGGGGAGTTCTGGTAAGGAGGCCAGAATCCTTTCCACCCATTCCTTATCAACCTGTAATGGAGGAAGATCAGGATCCGGGAAATAGCGGTAATCAGCAGCCTCTTCCTTACTCCGCATGGAAATTGTTTTATTGAGGCTGTCATCCCAGGTCCGGGTCTCCTGAATAACCTCTCCCCCCTCTTCCAGTACCTTTTTCTGTCTTTCTACTTCATATTCCAGGGCCCTTTCTACCGCCCGGAAGGAGTTCATATTCTTCAACTCTGTTTTGGTACCAAACTCTTTCTGGCCAAGAGGCCTGATGGATACATTGGCATCACAACGGAGGGAGCCTTCTTCCATATTACAATCAGAAACACCGATATATTCCAGGATCTGTTTCAACTGGGTCAGATAGGCCCTGGCTTCAGCCGGTGTCCTTATATCAGGTTCACTGACAATCTCGATTAAGGGTATACCGGTCCGGTTATAATCCACCAGGCTGGCTGTAGCCTGATCTATACTACCTTCATGGACCAGCTTGCCGGCATCCTCTTCCATATGAATCCGGTTAATACCGATCCTTTTGACTCCCTCTTCTGTATCGATTTCAATAAATCCATCAGAGCAGATAGGGAAATCATTCTGGGAGATTTGATAAGCCTTGGGTAGGTCTGGATAGAAATAATTTTTCCGGTCAAATTTGCTATAACCATTGATGGTACAGTTTAAAGCCAGACCAGCCATAATGGCATAATCCACAACCTTTTTATTTAAAACCGGTAAGGTCCCTGGTAAGCCCAGGCAAATCGGGCAGGTATGCTGATTTGGTTCAGCACCAAATTGGGTACTACAGTTGCAGAAAATCTTGGATTCTGTAGCCAGCTGGGCATGGACCTCCAGTCCGATTACAATTTCATATTCCCTGCTCATTGTGCCACCTCCAATTCTGGCCTTTTATTGCCAAGCTTCAAGATCTTTTCCAGAGAATAAGCGGCCTGAATTATCTTGCCATCTCCAAATTGGGGCCCCATGATCTGAATTCCAATTGGGAGATTTTTGCTGCTAAAACCACATGGGAGGGAGATTGCCGGGATCCCGGTCAGGTTCACCGGTACTGTAAAGGTATCCATCTTATAGCTTTCCAGTGGTTCAGTTACAGTGCCTACTTTAAAGGCAGTATCTCCTGTTGTGGGAGTGATAATCAAATCATAATTCTTAAAGATATCCTCAAATTCCTTGATAAGCAGGGTCCTGACCTTCTGGGCCTTTACATAATAAGCCTCATAGGAATTAGCACTCAAAACATAGGTACCAAAAAGAATCCGCCTTTTAACTTCTTCGCCAAATCCTTCACTACGGGTATTCCCGAACATTTCTGCCACATTGGCAGCCTCTTTACTGCGGAAACCATATCGTACCCCGTCATAACAGGCCATATTTGAGCTGGCTTCTCCAGTAGCCAATATGTAATAAACTGCAGCAGCATATTTAAGATGGGGAAGACTTACTTCTTCAACTTTTGCTCCCTCTGCCTCCATCTTTTTAAATGCTGCCAGAACACTTTCCTTTATTTCCGGATTACTTACCAGGTCCAGGTATTCCCTGGGCAGGGCTACCTTCATACCAGCAAGGTCTTCCTGCAGAAAGGCAGTATAATCTAATTCCTCCCTCTTTACTGAAGTAGAATCTTTTGGATCATAGCCACTGATTACATTCAGGAGTAAGGCAGCATCCTCTACATCCCTGGTAATAGGGCCAATCTGGTCCATGGAACCAGCATAGGCCATCAGGCCATATCTGGAAACTGTACCATAGGTGGGTTTCAGGCCTACCAGGCCACAGAAGGCGGCTGGTTGCCGGATAGAACCACCTGTATCTGTCCCCAGGGCTGCAGCAGCCTCTCCGGCAGCTACAGCAGCTGCAGAACCACCACTGGAACCACCAGGAACATATTCCAGATTCCAGGGATTGCGAGTTTCATGGAAATAGGAAGATTCACTGCTTCCCCCCATAGCAAATTCATCCAGATTGGTTTTACCCAAGAGGACTGCTCCTGCCTCATTTAATTTATCTACAACAGTGGCATTATAGGGGGGGATATAATTCTCCAGCATTTTTGAGGAACAGGTTGTCCTGATCCCTTCAGTGGAAATATTATCTTTAACAGCCAGTGGTATACCGGCCAGGCTTCCCTCTAATTCAGCCCTGATCCTTTCCCTGGCTTCAGTTCCTGTAACTGTCACATAGGCTTTAACCTTATCTTCCACAGCATCAATCCGCTGCAGAAAACTGTCCAGTACTTCTTCGACAGTGATTTCTTCTTTTTCTAATTGAGCCTTTAATTCATGAATACTTAAATCACATAAGTCCAAAACTATTTACCCCCTTCACTTTTTTCACTCTTAACCCATAATCTTTGGTACCCTGAACTGGCCATCCCTTTCCTCCGGAGCATTGGCCAGGGCTCTATCCCTTTCCAGAGAAGGCTCTACCTTATCTTCCCGGAAGACATTTTCCAGAGAAACAGGATAAAGGGTAGGCTTGACCCCCTCTGTATCCACTTCATTGATCTTCTCCACATATTCCAGCAGCTCATTGATCTGTCCGGCAAATTTCCCGGCTTCACTTTCACTCAGCTTAATACTGGCTGCATTGGCAAGTTTCTCAACATCCTTCCTGGCAAGCATTCTTTCACCCCTTTTCTACTTTTAGTATGATTATACTAGACATTTAGTCCCAAATTGGCATATAAGACTTTAAGCATAAAGTCTTTAGCAGCTTTTTGTGATAGTATACTTAAGATTTAGTTTAAAAAAAATCACCTGAAAAGTTCCAAAAACTCTTCTTCCGTAAGTACTGTAACCCCCAGGTCCCTGGCTTTGGCCAGCTTGGAACCACCGCCTTCGCCAGCCACAAGATAATCTGTATTTTTACTTACCGAAGAGCTAACTTTGCCGCCAGCGGCCAGAACCTTTTCCCTGGCCTCTGTCCGGCTGAAATTATTCAAAGTACCGGTAAAGACAAACCTCTTCCCGGCTATCCCTTCCACCAGGGAAGCCTCTTCCTCTTCAGGATCAGTAGACATTTTAACACCATATTGCCTTAGTTTCTCAACAACCTGCAGGTTCTTGTCCTCCCGGAAGAAGTTGACTATACTGCCTGCTATGGCAGGGCCTATCTCTTCAATGGCCTCCAGCTCTTCCCGGCTGGCCCCGGCCAGTTCCTTGATGGATTTATAAGCCCCGGCCAGGACCCGGGCTACACCGGCTCCAACATGCCTGATCCCCAGGGCAAAGATCAGATTATGCAATTCCCTCTCTTTGCTCCTCCCAATGGCCTGTATTACATTACTGGCCGACTTCTTACCCATCCTTTCCAGGGGCAGGAGGTCCTCTTCCCTCAGGGCATATAAATCAGCATAATCCTTCAATAAACCCTTTTCCAGCAATTGGTCCACCAGGGCCGGGCCAACCCCCTCTATATTCATGGCATCCCGGGAGATAAAGTGGAGGATACCTTCCCGCAATTGGGCCGGACAGCCTGTCACATTACTACATCTAAGAACAGCCTCCCCTTCTTCCCGGACAGCTTCTGCACCACAGACCGGGCATTTATCCGGCATCTGGAAGACCCTTTCACTGCCATCCCTCTTCTCCTTAATCACCTTCACCACTTCAGGAATCACATCACCGGCTTTCTGTACCAGGACATGGTCACCGATCCGGATATCCTTTCTCCGGATCTCATCTTCATTATGTAAAGTGGCCCGGCTTATAGTTGAACCGGCAATATGCACAGGCTCCAGGATGGCTGTTGGGGTTAAGGCCCCGGTCCTTCCAACAGTAATTACTATATCCTTAACCAGACTGGTCTTTTGCTGGCCGGGGAATTTATAGGCAATAGCCCAGCGGGGGCTCCTGGCAGTAGCTCCCATCTCTTGCCGTAAGGCCAGATCATTCACCTTGATAACCAGGCCATCTATCTCATAGGGCAAGTCCTCCCGTTTAATAGTCCATTCCTTACAGATTTCAACCAGCTCATCCAGATTCCGGCAGCTTTGGTACCAGTTTACCTTAAAACCCAGGTCCTGTAATAAGGCCAGGGCTTCTGTATCTGTCCTTAATTCCAGATCCTCTACATTAACCAGGTCATAAACCTGCATGGTCAGGGAACGGGCAGCTGCTATCCTGGGATCCAGTTGGCGGACTGATCCGGCTGCGGCATTACGGGGATTAGCAAAGGGCTCCTCACCCTGTTCCAGCCTCTCGGCATTGATTCTCTGGAAATCATCTTTACTGATATAAACCTCTCCCCTTACTTCCAGATTTAAAGGTTGGGCTAATTTCAGGGGCACAGAATGTATGGTCCTGATATTCTCGGTAACCACTTCCCCCACTATCCCATTACCCCGGGTAGCACCCAGAGTCAAAACACCGGCTTCATATCTCAAAACAGCTGTCAACCCATCCAACTTATGCTCCACCAGGAACTCCAGGTCCCTCCTGCCAGCCAGTCTATAAACCCTTTCGGCAAAATCCCTCAATTCACCCTCATTAAAGGCATTGCCCAGGCTTAACATGGGGACACTATGCTCTATCTTTTCAAAGGCTGATAAGGGCTCTCCCCCTACCCGCTGGGTAGGAGAATCTCCACTGATAAGTTCAGGATACTCTGCCTCCAGTTTTTCCAGTTCCCTCATCAATTGGTCAAACTCAGCATCGGAAATCTCCGGTGCATCCAGCACATAATAACGGTATTCATGATAGCGGATCTCTTCCCGTAACTTTTCAACTCTCTCTCTGATTGCTTTCTCCGGCAATCTGACAACCCCCTTCTCCAGAAGGCCTTTTCCTGGATTTATCCTATTAATACTCTTTTTTTCTGCTTATATCAAGAATAATTATATGTTTTCTCAAGGCTAAAGTCAAACAGAAAAGGGCAGGCCACCCTGGCTCTAGACCCTTTTGATGGGGGCATACTCGGCCATCAACCTTCTCACCTTTTTATCACTGAACTCAATCTTTAATACTAAGCCATGGTCATCTTCCACACTGACAATAGTCCCAATCCCCCACTTGGGATGATAAACCTTCTCACCCACCTGATAGTCCTTGCCCACTATACTGTTATTTTTACCTTTATCTACAGCCTTTTCCCCTTCATTACCTTTCCCCCATCTTCCCCCCTCATTCCCGCTGGTAAAGCCACTATTATCTTCCTTTTCATTCAGCCCACTGAGCAATTCAGCAGGAATTTCCGCCAGAAAACGGGATGGGGCATTGGCCTGGTATTTACCAAAACGCATTCTTTCCCTGGCCGAGCTGAGAAAGAGCTCTTCCATGGCCCTGGTTATCCCCACATAACAGAGCCTTCTCTCTTCCTCCAATTCCTCTTCATCAATCATAGAATTAGCATGAGGAAAAATCCCTTCTTCCATCCCCACCATAAAAACAACGGGAAACTCCAGGCCCTTGGCAGAATGGATAGTCATCAAGGTAACATGGTTCCCACCCTCATCCAGTGTATCCACATCACTGACCAGGGAGACCTCTTCCAGGAAAGCAGCCAGGGAATTCTCCCCTTCCTCATTTTGAAAACTATTCATAACAGAAAAAAGCTCCTGGATATTCTCCAGCCTGGTCTGAGCCTCTATAGTTCCTTCCTTTACTAATTCTGCCTCATAACCGGTCTCCTGGATAACCTTGTGCAACAAGGCATCAACAGGCATTTCCTGGCTGGCAGCCCTGAATTCCTCCATCATATCTATAAAAGCCTTGACCTTCTTCCGGTAGGCTGCCCCCAGGCTGGAGTTCTCCTCTACCCTGAAACAGGCCTCGTAAAGGCTCAGGCCCTTTGCCCCGGCAAAGACAATCAGTTTATTTACTGTACCTGCCCCTATCCCCCGGGCTGGTTTATTGATTATCCTTAACAAACTAATATCATCAGCAGGGTTATAGATAAGCCGCAAATAGGCTATAAGATCCTTGATCTCCATCCGGTCATAGAAACGGAGGCCACCAATGATCTGATAGGGGATACCATAACGGAGGAGGTAATCCTCTATCACCCGGGACTGGGAATTGGTCCTGTATAAAACAGCAATATCCTTATAGGAATAGCCTTTCTCCAGGAGTTCCTTTATATTCCTGCTGACAAAATTGGCCTCATCTTTTTCATCAAAGGCCAGGAAATATTTCAGGTCATTTCCTTCCCCTTTATCAGTCCAGAGCCTTTTTTCCCTGCGGGACAAATTATTGGCAATAACACTATCAGCAGCCCTTAAAATCTTCTCCATGGAGCGGTAATTCTGCTCCAGCTTGATAATCTTGGCCTCCGGGTAATCCACTTCAAAATTCAGGATATTCCTGATATCTGCTCCCCTGAAACCATAAATCCCCTGGTCCGGGTCTCCCACCACACAGATATTCCTGTATTTACTGGCCAGTAATTGGACCAAATGATACTGGGCTGTATTCACATCCTGGTATTCATCTATGGAGATATACTTAAATCGTTCCTGGTAATGTTCCAGGACCAGCGGGTATTGTTTAAACAATTCTACTGTTTTCATAATCAGGTCATCAAAATCCAGGGCATTATTCTCCTGTAATCTCTTCTGATACTGGGCATAGGCCTCACCGGTAATCTTCTGAAAAATATCTCCAACCCTATCCAGGTAGCCTTCCGGGTCAATCAGTTCATTCTTGGCCCTGCTGATTTCTGCCAGGATAGCCCGGGGGTTATACTTTTCACTATCTATATTCAAATCCTTCATTACATTTTTCAAAAGGGTTAACTGGTCTGCAGTATCATAGATAACAAAATTATTATCATAATCCAGCTTCCTGCTTTCTTTCCTCAAAACACGGACACAGAAAGAATGGAAGGTACTGACCTGAAGGCTGTCCCTGATACCACCCAGTAAAGCGGTTATCCTCTCCTTCAT
>LSQX01014061.1_pt1 | contig 12835 bp, 13 predicted proteins | sample 654561 | NCBI WGS metagenome assembly LSQX01 (sample SAMN04489861, study PRJNA283612) | anaerobic digester metagenome | isolation source: 4 biogas reactors fed with cattle manure at either 37C or 55C with and... | place: Denmark: Kongens Lyngby | collected 2014 | reverse complement strand
CGTTAAAACCCCTGTCGCGCAGTTCCGCGGAAACCTTTTTAGTTTGAGCGACATCTTCTGTGCGGACTAAAATATAATTGTAATCATCGCTCGTATCATCACCGCGCCTGGAAGAGGAGGTAGAGGAGACGGAAACAGCCATCTCATTGGCCATAGCCATCCCCTTGACCATGGCCATATCGGGAGAAGAGGCGCCTGTACCCCCCCCCCTGCTGCCCTGGGTCATGAAATCGCGAATGCGCTTGATCTCATCCAACCCGGCAAAGACCTGCCAGGAGTTTGCCATGTTCTTTTCGTCAAGCACACCCACCACCATAAAATTGTAGTTTTTCTTGTTATCCGGGTTATACTGGTTGTAGATAGTCATCGTAATCCTCTGGTTCAGCAGTTCCGCCGGGTCCTGCTGTTCGGGCCGCATTTCGTGGACCATGCCCATGCCGCGTGAGCGGGAAGCCCGTTCGTCCCAGAAGTTATTGATCACCTGCGAGCCTGCAACGATGGTAAAGCGCTCTTCCGCTGTGGGCAGGTGGCCGTGTGCCGCGGAGAATTCCAGATCCTCCATTGCTTCTAAGTCCATCCCCACAACGTTCAGGTGCCCCCGCTTGCGCCCGAGGCGGGCCTCCCCGTTGATTTCATAAGCAGGGGAGACGGCCACGACTCCGTCTATGCCTTTTAGCTCCGCCAGTGTTTCATCGTTGAGGCGCCGCGATTCTCCCATTGGGTTGCCCTCGCGGTCGTACTGCATCCCCGGGTGGATGCGAATGATGTTGAGGCTGCCCCACTGCGCCATGCTTTCTTCCATGCTCACCTTAAGCCCGATACCCAGCGAAACCATGACGACGATCGAAGCGGTGCCGATGACTACGCCCAGGCAGGTCAGTATCGTCCGGGCCTTGCGGCGCCAGAGGTTTCTATTGGCCATAGATAGAACATCCAGTTTACGCATCGAGTAACTCCTCGTTTTCTTTTTTCTTTTTCCTTTTCCGGAGGAAAATGGCTACAGCCGCCAGGATAACGAGAGGAATGATAATGTATAATAAAATTTTGATTAAGGAACTACCTCCGGCATTCGCACCGGGATCCATCATCTCCGGGGGCATATCTCCGGGCATAGGTTCCATTGCCCCGGCCCCCTGGACTTCAAGCTGAAAGGGCTCCTCAACCTGCACTTCCCTGTTATTGTTATCAATATAGGAAAAGACCAGCGTTCCGGAAAGCGTCCCTTCTTCTTCAGGATAGACTACTCCCTGATAATAATCGCTGGCGCCGATTTGCAGATTACCTACAAAATAGGAAGCCTGTTCTTTGCGAAAATCACCCTCCAGCATGACGATAAAGTTGTTTAAGGCTACTTTACCCACGTTGACAAATTCCGCCCCGATAAAGGCGGGCTGTCCGATAAAGGCCATGGGCGGCACTTCGGTGGAGAGGATCTGCAGTTTGCATTCCTGTGTTACGGGGATATTGACCATTTCCTCCACAGAATAGGAGTTAGCCTTTTGATCTTCGTATTCGATAGTGATGGGGACGATATAGGTCTTGGCTGTCGCATTGGGATCTACCAGCAAGTCTATGCTTCTTTCAACTGTTGTGCGCGCGGGGATCTGCTCGATAAAGAAACTGTTGCTCCCATCCACGGGAGAAAAAACAGTTCCTCCAGTTCCTGCCCCTGTCCCGTCGCTTCCTTCAACTTTGATAACGCTGATGGACGTTTTAATATTCTGCACCGGCCTGGCGTGAGTATTTTCGATAAAAAGGGAGAGGGTAACGATATTGCCGGCCAGAATTTTTTCATCGGAGAGGGTGTATTTATTGATGAGCACTCTCGGTTTTCCCAAGGAACCTGCGCCGAAAAAATCAGCCACATTAATTCCCAGGGTTTCACTGGACTCGTAGCTGTTCCCGATAGTGTCCTTATATTTTATGTTGATATCTAAAGGTTGATAATTAACATTCTCTACCGAGTTAACCCCGAGCATGAAGTCAATTCCCATTTCTTTACCGCCTTCTATTGCCGGCAGGAAACTTACATTGGAGCTTTGGGTGATTTGGATATTACTGCCTCCGTCCAAGGTTAAATATATGTTCTTGGCTTGCCCCTCCCCGAGGTTCCCCAGAGTCAGCTTTAGTAAATGTTCGTTTTCATTTGCTGATTGTGCAATTGAGTAGGATTTGATCTTTAATTGCGGTCTGGATTGCGTTGTTTGGCTTAAGGGAAGATTTACAGTTATTGCTTGCTGTTTTTCGGTGGATTCTTCGCCATAGATATAAGCAAAATTGAGGTTTACGCTGCTGCCGCTGCGTTCCTCTAAATTTTTTAGCTTAAAGGTTACGAAATTGTTCGTTTCCTTTGAAATCGAGGCCAGGTGCTTGCGGTTGGTGACATCGACTATTTCGAAATTATCCTGGCCGTCGATTTCTATATTAACATTTTTAGCCGGGTTATCGGTGAGATTATCCAGGTAAAAGGTTACATCAAATAATTCGTTCGTATGAGGCAAAGCTGGTTCCAAGGTAACTTCCTTCACCGAGATATTTGGGGGAAGGTCGGCTTCGACCGAAGGCAGCGGAAGGGTAACGGTAACCTGCTGGGACCCGGAACCGCCGCCGCCCTCATCGCGATCGTACCTATAATCGTAACTGAAACTAAGGCCGATCTCGTTCCCTTCACGGCCTTTAATGCTCTTTATCTTGAAATGTATTTGATTTTCTGTTGAGATTCTATGGTAATATTTCCTGTTTGTTAAGCCTTCGGCAAGCTCGAAATTTGACATGCCGTCAAATTGTACCATGATATTTTGGGCGTCACACTGTCCATAATTCATTACTGTAAAAGTTGCTTCAAAAATATCCTGAGGTTCAGGTTCTTTTGGGTCCAAACGAACGGCTATCACATCTAGCATTGGAGGTTTTTGGTTCTGAACACTATAAATGGTGTGGGAGTTATCTTCTTCTGCAAGTACTCCTATAGGAGAGAAAGATAATAAAAAGATTACGAGCAAGAGAAGTACTTTGAAAATATATTTTTCCATTAAACGTGACTCCTTTCTGTTTCTGCCGAGAAAAATTTATGACAGTTGGCGGGTGTTAATCTATGAAAATGAGTGCTTTTCCCTCAGAATTATGTGTTAAGCTCTTTCCCCTGCAAATCATCTCTTTCTTCTTCTGCGAGGAGGGTGCATTTGTCGTTCTCACTGCCGTTTTCACTGTCTTTAAAGATCATGCCGTCCACCATTTCCACGGTACGGTCACCGTAGCCGGCAACTTCGATATCGTGGGTGACCATAACCAGGGTCTGACCTTTTTCCCTGACAGTGGATCTAAGCAGCTCTAAAATTTCTATTGTGGTTTTGGAATCAAGGTTGCCGGTGGGTTCATCGGCGAAGATAATTCTGGGATTGTTGATCATCGCCCTGACAATGGAAACGCGCTGCTGCTGGCCGCCGCTTAACTCGTTGGGCTTATGCCTGAAGCGGTTCCCCAGCCCCATCTGCTTGAGCAGTTCGCGCCCTCTTTTTTCGCGTTCCCTGGTGGGTACGCCCTCAAATACCAGAGGCAGGACGGCATTTTCCAGGGCTGTTAGGGAAGGAACCAGATTGTAGAGTTGAAAAATAAACCCAATATATTTGCGGCGGAATGCAGCCATACCTTTTTCGCTGATTTTGTTGAGGTTATGGCCGTCAATTAAAATATTTCCTTTAGTCGGTCGTTCCAGCCCGGCAGCGAGGTTTAAAAAAGTGGTCTTTCCGCTTCCCGAAGTTCCTAAAATAGTAAGGATTTCTCCGTGGGGGATCTTCAGGTTGATGTTGTTGAGGACTGGTACGATCTGGCTTCCCATGCGGTATTTTTTGATAATATTTTCTGCCTTGATTATTGGTTTCATAGGCGGCCTTTCTATAAAGCAAATTTGGGGCACTTATTAAGTATGACGTATTTAAGGAAGGTTTGGTTACACTTCCCAGGAAAATTTTTTAAAAAAGATTGTAACTGCTCAGGGTGACAGTTTTCACACAGTCTGCCATCCCCCTGCTTTGCGGAACATCTCTTAGACTGAGCAGTTACAAAAGATAAAAGATCTTTCAGCTATTCCACTTTGAGCTTGGCAGAATTTACTTGACGGCGGCTTTGCCGGTGCCAGGTTTTAATATTTTCATAAGTAAGTTCCTATGATACAATGATTAAAGAAAAATAACGGAATAAAGAGAGAGACCATGGTTGTGGTATCACACCTAAAGAGACGAACGGGGCACCTCTTTAGGAAAACTATTGGCAGTGGTTTTGCTTGTTGATATTGTGGTTGGAAGGGGGGCACTTGCAGGCTTGAGGGCTGTCAGGTGTTTTTGTTTCAAGGGAAAAAAGTTTATTTTTTTTATGGGCGTCTTGTTTCTGGCGGTAGTATCCGGGTGTGCCTTTACCTTCGCCAGCCAATTTGCCGCTGCCAGTTACGATCTTATCGTCGTGGGTACCGACCCCGAGGGGGTTGCTGCCGCCGTTTCCGCCGCCAGAAACGGACTTGAGGTTTTGCTGGTCGATGAGCGGGAAGAACTGGGAGGGCTTTTGACCCTGGGGTGGCTTAATACCCTGGATATGAACTATGACCACAAGAGAAATTTGCTTACCAGGGGAATTTTTCTGGAATTTTTTAAAGAGCTGGAGGGTACTTCCTTTGATATCAATACTGCACGCCGTGTGCTGGAGGAAATGGTTGTCGGCGAGGAAAGCCTGCACCTGCTTTTGGGGAGGAAGGTTACCGGAGTCAGGGTTAATAAGGGCCAGGTTGTTTCTGTCAGGTTGGAAAATGGCGAACGACTGAGTGCTTACCGTTTTATTGATGCTACCCAGGATGCCTGGTTGGCTTATATGGCCGGGGCCGAATTTACCCTGGGGATGGAGGATATCGGCATAGATAAGAGTCAGGCTGTTACGCTTATTATGGAAGTATGCGGTGTTAACTGGGAGAAAGTTGTAGAGGCGCTTACTTCGGGGGAATACGCCGGGGGCGGCGCTTACAGCACCTCGGCCTGGGGATTTCTGGAGGAGATGAAAGGGTACAAAGCCCTTGATCCGCAGATACGCAGCCGCGGCCCAAACATGGGGCTGCAAAATAATGGGAACATTCTGATCAACGCCATGCATATTTTTGGAGTTGACGGGCTGGATCCCGTTTCCAGGCAAAAAGCTCTGGAGAGAGGAGAGCGTGAAGCGGAATTTTTGGTACGTTTTATGCGCATGCGGCTGCCCGGTTTTGAGGATGCCTGCCTGGCAGCTGTGGCACCGGAGCTCTATGTCCGGGAAACCAGGCACCTGGAGGGGCTTTACCGCTTAACTCTGGATGATGTGCTCGAGCACAGGGATTTTTGGGATAAGGTAGCTCTGGCCTCCTATTCCGTTGATATTCAGGGCACCGGCATGGATGACTGGGGCAGGGTCATGGGTAATCCTGCTCTCTACAGTATCCCTTTCCGCTGTCTGGTCCCGCGGGGTTTGTCAAATCTGCTGGTGGTTGGCCGTTCGGCGAGCTATGATTCCCTGGCCCATGGCAGTGCCCGGGTTGTGCCTGTCGGCATGGCTGTCGGTGAAGCGGCGGGTGTTGCTGCGGCGATTTCGCTGGAGGGCAAAGCGGATTTTCATAAGCTGAGCGGGGAGCCGGAGTTGATCACAGAGCTGCAGCAGAGGCTGCGCAGCCAGGGTGCATATTTAGTGGATTTTGATGTTCCCCACCCTCTTGAGGGACATTCCCTCTACCCGGTGGTCAAAGAACTGCGCTCCCTGGGGCTGGTAACAGGGCGTTATGATAACGACTACCGGCTGGAGCAGCCTGTGGAGATAAGGGATATCTGCCAGATTGTAGAAGGCTGCCTCAACCAGGTGTATGCGGGCCGCTATACGGCACACAATCTTTCCTTCGAAAACCGGATCGCTGTCTTGGAAGACCTGCTCTGGGTGCTGGAAGGTATTTCTGGGATTGAGCTTGATACAATGAATATTGATAGGCTTCTCTCAAGTTATAATTTTATTCCGGGGAAGCAGCTTCTCAGAGGGGAAACCTTTGCCTTTCTTTTGGAATTTTTACGCTATTTCCCTGAAAATGTTAATTGAGCAGGTAGTGATTCTAGGTTATAATGGAAAAAAAGCCAGGGTTTAGTTTTTAACGGAGGGATTAGATGCGGGAAAAGATAAATATTTATAAGAATATTTATAAGAATATATATAAGTCCTTGATAATTATTATTATGCTGGTTTTTTCCTTTGCACTGCCGGCAGAAGCGTTTCAGTATGAACCGGCGGCACATAATCCTGTTGCTTCCCGGGATAAAAGCGACATCCAAATTCTTTTGAACGGAAAACGGTTGGTTCCGGAGGCTCCTTTATTTATTGAAGAAGGAAGGACCCTTGTTCCGGTCAGGTCTTTTCTGGAGACTATGGGAGCAGAGGTAAGCTGGCATTCTTCTACGAAGGCGGTTTCCGTTGTTCTGGAAGATACAATTATAGAAATGGCTGTTGGGCAAACTACAGCGCTTCTTAACGGCAGCCGGGCGTCGCTTGAGGTGCCCTTAAGGCTGATAGGGAACAGGGCGTATGTTCCCCTGAGGTTTATCGCTGAAAGCCTGGGTGCCGATGTAGGCTGGGACGATGCCGAACGAATAATCATTATTGAAGTGCCATTCCTCGACTTTGAACCTTCTCCAGAGAAGCCCGGGCCAACTCCGCCCTATTATCAAGATCTGAATGTTCAGGCGGATACATATGGTATTTCGCCGGGGGATCCCGCGCGAAAAGTGCTGGATTTACTGGGTGAGCCGGATCGCCGGGATGAAACCATTTACGGGTACCGCTGGTGGATCTATAATGAAGATTATCAAAACTATCTGCAGGTTGGGATAAAAGACGGTTTTGTCGTGACCCTTTATACAACCGGGGAAGAATGGAACTTTGGACCTTTACACCGGGGATGCGGGCTGGATCTGCTTGAGGATAGTTTTGAAATAGCAGATAGACTTATTGTGGAAAGAAATAGAGTTATTTATGAGCTTTACCTCCCAACTCTTGTTTATGAGAACCTGGTGGCTACCTTTTACTGTGATGAACAGGATAAGAATAAAATTATAGCAGTGAGACTGGAGGACAGGGAGGTCGCGGAGGACAGGTTTGGCCTCTTCTACAAATATCGCTTCCGGCAGGGCGAAAGGGATTCTTATGACCAGGGGAAAATGAGGGATGCTGAAGCTGCTGAAGAAAGACAGATTTTTGATCTTGCCAATGCAGAACGATCCCTGAGAGGTTTACCGCCCCTGAGCTGGAACGGGAATGCGGCACTTGCTGCGCTGGAGCATAGCAAGGAAATGTATGATTACAACTACTTTGACCATTTTTCTCCTGTTACGGGGGAGGCCGTTGATCATCGTCTGGATAACCACGGGATTAATTTTATCCTGGCTGCTGAAAATATCGCCCGCGGGCAGCTGGACGGTATCGAGGCGCACCACGGATTGATGAACAGCCTTCTGCACCGTGAAAATATCCTGCATGAAGATTTGCGTTCCCTGGGGGTTGGGGTTTACGGTGATTGTTATACTCAAAATTTTGTCACTGAATTGCGATGAGCATAATCTATTGAAAATCTTGTAGTGGCAAGAAAGAAATATTCCGCAACTGTACAGCCACAAAGATGCTTCATTGCCCGGAATAATAATATCAGTTATAATGTTTAAGAAGGGTACAGAAAGGAACTGAAATAAATGAAAAAAGATTCTGCTGCAGAGAATGCAGGCAAAAAGTCTTCCAAAAAGAAGACTCCCCTCTATAAGAGTTTTTTTCTATATGGAGCTGTTATTATTGTTCTGCTGCTGGTTGCATCAGGGGTATGGCTGATTTCCTTATGGGATCAGGTTCACGTTGCCCTGCCCGGGGATAATTCACCGGTGCCTGTTTCTGAAAAGGAGCGGGATCCATCCCTGCCGGATATTTTAAATGTGCTTATCCTGGGTTTGGACTCGCGTGATCCTGCTTCCAGAACCGATACTCTCCTGGTTTTATCCTTGAACCGGGTAAACGGGGAGATCAACATAATGTCCATCCCGCGGGATATGCGTGTGAATATACCGGGATACGGCATGGATAAAATAAACCANNGCTTATGCTTTTGGCGGAATATCCCTTTGCATGGAGGCAGTGGAAGGATTTTTGGATATTGATGTTGATCATTACATGACTACCGATTTTGAGGGTTTTATAAATATTGTGGATGTTCTCGGCGGCATTGAACTGGAAGTAGAAAAAAAGATGCGCTATTACGGTATCGATGTGACTATTGAGCTGGACCCCGGCTTGCAGCACCTTGACGGTGCTAAAGCTCTCCAGTATGTGCGTTTTCGCAGTGATGAGGAAGCGGATTTCGGACGGGTTCGCCGTCAACAGCAATTCCTGAAAACGTTCTTGCAGGAAATCATTACCTTTAAAAATATTTTGCAGGTTCCCCGGCTGCTTCCGGAAATTGCCGATAACATAAAAACCGATCTGGGTCTTGAGCAGGCGCTTGAACTGGCGAATAAGCTAAAAAATGTGGATATAGAGCAGATTAATACCTTTACCCTGCCCGGCGTTCCGAGGAAGATCGATGGAATTAGCTATGTTGTTCCTGATGAGAAGGAAATACGCTACCTGGTAGATAGTTACGTTAAGGGAATTGAAACGAAACAGTCCTGAGGGGATTGATTTGAACTGAGGGGGAAAATGAAGGGACCTTTGCTGCAGAATGACAAAGATGCGGAGAAAAAAGTCAGGGAAGTCAGGGTAAGTATACTAGGGATCGGGGTAGACCGGCTTACCCTTGAGCAGGCTAAAAAAACTATACGCGACCGCTGGGGCAGCAATACCGGGGTATTTCACGTGGTGACCGCCAACGCGGAAATGATTTATCACGGTTCCGGGGACCGGGAGCTGGCCAGGGTTATAAAAAAAGCGGGGATGGTGACGGCCGACGGTGCCGGCGTGGTCCTGGCTGCACGTATCCTGGGCTGTCCTGTCCCGGAAAGGGTGGCCGGATATGATCTTATGATAGAATGCCTGCAGGAGGCTGCCTGCAGCGGCGCTCCGGTATATTTTTTAGGGGCGCAGCCTCAAGTTCTTGGTCAGGCTGTGGAAAGGGCCCTAAAACGATTTCCCGGCCTTAATATTGCCGGCAGCCATCACGGTTATTTTCACGAGGACGACGAAGAAGATATCGTCCGGGAGATTCATGCTTTAAAACCGTGCCTGCTGCTGGTGGCTCTGGGCGTTCCAAAGCAGGAAAAGTGGATTTTTCGCTACAGGGAAAAACTTCCTCCCTGCGCGGTTATCGGCGTGGGAGGAAGTTTTGATGTCCTTGCGGGAAAACTAACCCGCGCGCCTGGCTGGATGCAGCGTGCGGGACTGGAATGGCTCTACCGGTTGGCAAAGGAACCTGCCCGTATCGGACGGGCTGCGGTTTTGCCGGCCTTTCTTTTGCAAGTATTTCTTCAGGCGTTACATATTAAGCGCTATTGAAACCCAAAGCCGAGAACCGGCATCCCAGTATACTGTTGTCAACTAAAATAAGTGAATGATTCAAGTCTACCCCCTGGAGAACCCGAAAAGTACATTAATTCAAGTTCTGCCCTTATAGTTTGTTTAATACGAGATCGCCCAGCTCGCTGGTGGTATAGCCCATCTTCCCTGCGGAGAGGCTTTTGAGGTGATTGGAGCAGACGTTAATTACCGCCCTTTCGACTGCGGTGGCGGCTTCTTCCTCTCCCAGGTGCTTCAGCATCATTCCCCCGGCACAGATAGAGGCCAGGGGATTAATCATATTTTTGCCGGTATACTTGGGCGCCGAACCGCCGATGGGTTCAAACATGGATGTGCCCTCGGGATTAATATTGCCTCCGGCAGCGATCCCCATTCCCCCTTGCAGCATCGCTCCCAGGTCCGTAATGATATCCCCGAACATATTGTCCGTTACAATAACGTCAAATTGCTCAGGATTTTTTACCATCCACATGCAGATGGCATCAACATGTGCGTACTCCCTTTTAACATCAGGGTAATCCTTCCCCACTTCATGAAAAGCTCTCTCCCAGAGGTCAAAGGCATAGGTAAGTACGTTTGTTTTTCCGCAAAGAGTGAGAGTTTTTTTATTGTTGCGCTCTCTGCAGTACTGGAAAGCGTAGCGCAGGCATCTCTCTACGCCCTTACGGGTATTGATCGACTCCTGGATTGCAACCTCGTCGGGAGTTCCTTTTTTTAGAAAACCCCCGCTCCCCGTATAGAGGCCCTCCGTGTTTTCGCGTACTACGACAAAATCAATATCTTCCGGCCCTTTGTCTTTTAAGGGGGTCTCGATTCCGGGATAGAGTTTAACCGGTCGCAGGTTTATGTACTGGTCCAGCTCAAAGCGCAGATTTAATAGAATGCCTTTTTCCAGAATCCCCGGTTTGACGTCCGGATGACCGATGGCTCCCAGAAAAATGGCTTCATAGTTTTTTAATTCTGCTATTGCCCCTTCCGGCAGTACTTCCCCCGTGCGCAGGTAGCGTTCTCCTCCGTAGTCGAAGGTTTTCAAGTTTAGCTGAAAGTTATATTTTTGGGCTGCGCCCCGGAGTACTTTGAGCCCTTCTCTTACCATTTCAGGCCCGGTGCCGTCTCCCGGAATAACCGCTATGTTGTAATTATTCAATATATTATTGCCTCCTTTTTTCGTGTGTTGAAAAGTCCTTTGTGATTTCTCTCGCGCCGAATCATTCAAATTTGGTTTTAAAAGTGTGCCCTGAACAGGCGATTGGATTTAACGAACATGACGCCCGTTTCGCCGGGGGCGCTTATCCGCCAGGAGCCTGGAGACGCATTTGTTGCATTTAAACTTAATGTCCCCGGCAATGTTTTTGGAAACTGTTTCCTGATCATAGATGCTTTTTTTCGTATCCGGGCTGACCGTGTATGTGCATTCGCTGCAGCGCAGGTGATCAGTGATCAACTTGTAGTTTCCGCCTTCGATCCGGATTGCTTTTCCTTCGACCAGCGCCCTGGCCAGTTTATGGCGTGCCGAGGTAATAATACGGTGAAAGGTTGGCCTCGATACCCCCATACGTTCGGCGCAGGCTTCCTGCTCAAGGCCCTGCAGGTCTTTCAAGCGGATCGCTTCTAATTCTTCATATCGGAGGGATTCTTCTTCTAAATCCTTCAGAGGAGCACCTGCGGGTTTAAAATAGGTAAGATTAGGCAAAAAAGAGACTTTTCTTGATTTTGGGGGCCTCGCCATACCTTTACACTCCCTATGAATTAAAAACCCTGATGCTTAATTATACTGAATAACCATCGAAAGATCAAACCCTATAAAGGATGAGCAGGATGTCATGGAAATGGTGGATGAAATAAGAAAAGAAATGTGGGAAGACCGTTATGCGGATAATGATTGATACAAATGTCCTCGTATCAATTTGAAATCAGCCGGCAGGTTCAGTAATGCAGTGGTTCTTGAACTGCCGGCTTTTTTGTTTTGTTTTATTTTGTTTTGTGTCTCATTTTTTATCTACAGCATTTCCGCTTTTTCTTCGCTGGTGATCAGATCATCCATTTCTATGATTCTGGCAAGCAGTTCCGCTTTTTCCGAGCCGGATGAAAGAACGAGCTGGCGCAGAAGGTCCTCACGTAAATCGCGAAGGTTGTTTAAGATTGTTGCAGGCATTTGTCTCCCTCCTTGGTCGAATATTTGGATGAATATTTGTTGAAAAAGGTGGATATTTAGTGGAAATCTAGTTGCTTAATACTATTGTTTTCCAAAGAGGTGTAAAATATACTGAGTTATGACAAAAAAGAGATATGGGAATTGTTTTACAACACCTGCAAAAAAGCTCCACGCCAGAGAAAAAGTGTGGAGCCCAGCTAAGCCTTTTGAAAAAAAGTAACCTGCAATTAACTGTTTAATTTTTCTTTTAAACCTTTGCCTGCTTTAAAAACTGGAGCGATACTTGCCGGTATTTCGATTATTTCTCCTGTCCCCGGCTTCCTGCCTTCCCTTTTTTCCCGTTTTCTGGTCAAAAAGGTTCCAAACCCCACCAGCTGTACTTTTTCTCCCTCTGCCAGTTTTTCTTCAACTGTTTCAACGAAGCTGTTAATGAATTCTGATGCCTGTTTTTGTGTTGTACCGGTTTTTCGGGAGATTGTTTTTGCCAGTTCCACTTTGCCAGTTGTCATACCCAATTAATTCTCCTTTCAAAATATTTTTAAGGCCTTTTTGCAAAAGATTGTCAGCTAACGCAAACCCTATTCATCAAAGCTACTGATTGACCATCGCTGTTATATTATTAATTTCCGCAGATTAATAAAATTATTACACAATATAAACAACTTCTCTTATATTCGACAGAGGCCAACCTTTTCCTGCCAATAGCAAAAATATTTTGTATAATTTTATTACACTTTTTTCAATCCCGTCTTTTGGGATCATCTTTTTGGTATGGTTAATTAAGATCAGCCGCCCTATTTTTTTCAGGAAGGGCGGCTGCATGCCGGTTTTACAATTAACTGTTCAACTTTTCCTTTAATCTTTTCCCCGGTTTAAATGCCGGCGCTATACTTGCTGNNCCTCCCGGCTTTCTCTTTTCCTGGTTAGAAAAGTGCCGAAACCTACCAGTTGCACTTTGTCTCCTTTGGCCAGGTTTTCCTCGATTGTTTCAATAAAAGCATTGAGAAAATCAGAAGATTCCTTTTGTGTTACGCCGAGTTTTTGAGCAATGATTTTAACCAGATCCAATTTACCAATCGCCATAATAAAACTCCTCTCAACTTAATTTAGTAAGAATCGCCATTTTAGAAAGGG
>LSQX01086183.1_pt1 | contig 12836 bp, 10 predicted proteins | sample 654561 | NCBI WGS metagenome assembly LSQX01 (sample SAMN04489861, study PRJNA283612) | anaerobic digester metagenome | isolation source: 4 biogas reactors fed with cattle manure at either 37C or 55C with and... | place: Denmark: Kongens Lyngby | collected 2014 | reverse complement strand
TATTGATACTGGTAACTTTTGGGTTGGGATATTTCATGAATCCCAACTGGTATGTTTTGTTGGCAATTCTATCGGTTTTAGTCTTTATGGGCTATCAAGACATGTTTCAAGAAAAACAAACCATTCGTCGAATATATCCTTTATTGGGTCGTTTGCGTTATGTTTTAGAAGAATTGCGCCCAAAATTTTATCAATATTTCATAGAATCAGATATAGACGGCCGTCCATTCCATAGAGTAGATCGTTCGACGATTTATCAGAGAGCAAAGAAGGAATTAGAAACCATTCCATTTGGAACTCAGTTAGATGTATATGCAGAGGGATATGAATGGATTTGTCATTCGGTAGCACCCAAAGCTTTTGAGACTTTGAATCATGATCCTCGATTTACCATTGGAAATAAAGATTGTAAGCAGCCTTATTCGTCCAGTGTTTTGAATATTTCTGCCATGAGTTTTGGTGCTTTATCAGCCAATGCTGTGTCGGCACTTAATAAGGGGGCGGCGCTTGGTGGGTTTGCGCATGATACGGGTGAGGGCGGTATTAGCCGTTATCACTTAGAGCACGGTGGAGATTTGATTTGGAATATTGGTTCTGGATATTTTGGCTGCAATGATGGTAAGGGTAATTTCTCTGAGGAGGAGTTTAGAAAGCGTGCCACTCATGATAAAGTCAAAATGATCGAGATTAAGTTGTCACAAGGGGCGAAGCCCGGTCATGGCGGGATGTTGCCGGGAGCTAAAGTGACAGTGGAAATTGCCGAGGCGCGTGGCATACCTATTGGTATTGACTGTATATCTCCAGCTAAGCATGGCGCTTTTAGGACTCCTATTGAGTTACTGCAATTTATTGCTCGTTTGCGTGAGTTGTCGGGTGGTAAGCCTGTAGGCTTCAAGTTGTGTATTGGTCATGCTTGGGAGTGGTTTGCCATCGCTAAGGCCATGCTAAAAACAAATATTACTCCTGACTTTATTGTGATTGATGGGGCAGAGGGTGGTACGGGGGCGGCGCCGCTTGAGTTTTCAGATCATGTGGGTACACCGTTGCGCGAAGGTCTTCGTCTTGTGCACAATACGCTCGTCGGTATTGGCTTGCGTGAGCAGATAAAATTAGGTGTTTCAGGGAAGATTATTACGGCTTTTGATATGTCTCGTGCCTTTGCTTTGGGGGCTGATTGGTGTAATAGTGCAAGGGGCTTTATGTTTGCTGTGGGTTGTATTCAGGCGCAGGTTTGCCATACGGGTAACTGTCCCACAGGTGTCACTACTCAGGATCCTGTGCGTCAAAAAGCCTTGGTGGTGACTGATAAGTCGGTTCGCGTCCATAACTTTCACGCGAATACCTTGGAGGCCTTATCGGAATTGCTAGGAGCAGCAGGGTTGCAGCATCCGGGTTTATTGCGTCCGCATCATATTGTTAAGCGTATCGCCAATGGTGAGGTTCGTTTATTATCAGCGCTTTATCCTGACCTTGAGAAGGGTGAGTTGCTAGAGGGGAAATTTAGAAATACGATCTTTAGAACGGCTTGGCCTATGGCTCAAGCTGAGTCCTTTATACCACTATATAGCCTCAGCGCTGCCTTGTCCGGCAATATAAGTCCCATAAATGAGGGGGATACAAGTGAGATCGTCGCTAGTTAATATCAATACATACCACTCTAATAGAGCACAAAGTAAAAGCCCAGTCATGAGACTGGGCTTTTAAGTTTTAGAGCGGGAAGTGGGGCTGTGTGTTATTAATGCTGTTCAAAGTCGCACCGAGCGCTTGACGTCAAGACAAATGTAGAGTGAAATTGAGTTAGGTTAGGCGTTCTCGAGTGTCGTTAAAAAAGGTCATACAGAACTACTGCTTGTTAAGATGGGTAGATACCCTTTTCAATGAGGAAATTATTATGTGTCCATTCACTATCCACAATATTGATCATATTGTTTTGCGGGTAAATGACATGCAGCGTAGCTTAGATTTTTATGTCGGCCTGCTTGGCTGTTCTATTGCCAAGACTAATGAGCATTATTCCATGGTTCACCTACGCACAGGTACATCAATGATCGACATCATTGATGTCAAAGGGATACTTGGCAAAGCGGGTGGCGATGCACCAGACTCGCATCGACCAAATGTGGATCATTTGTGCCTAAGAATTGAACCGTTCAATCTCACTGAGCTTCGTGCTTATTTTGCATCGCATCAAATTGACGTGGGTGAGCCCATGGTTCGTTATGGTGCTGAAGGTGAAGGGTTGTCCATCTATATCAATGATCCAGATGGTAACCGGGTAGAGCTTAAGGGGCCTTCCGAGAAAGTGTGATTCTGTCTTTCCACTAGACATGTGCTCTACATGACGTAAGTCTCTGTTTGCAATGAATGATAGACTTTAGTGGAGTTTTTGTAATGCATAAAATAAAAGCCCAGTCATGAGACTGGGCTTTTAAATTTTGGAGCGGGAAACGAGGCTCGAACTCGCGACCTCAACCTTGGCAAGGTTGCGCTCTACCAACTGAGCTATTCCCGCTTTGCTTTTCTAATCTATGCCAACTAGTGATTAGGAAAGATTAAAATTATATATAGTTTTTTTGAACTTGTCAACAACTGTTTTAAAAAAAACTATCATTAACTTGCTGCTTGTTGTTTTTGTACTCTACAACACTCTGCTGACTAAAAACTCGGTCATCCATCAAGCTAAGCTATAATAATATCATTAGAGTTTTAGTCTTGTCAAAATAATGTCATCTTTCAATATCACAGCTTCCATAGCGCATAATCAGAACTTAAGTAGTTTCAATACCTTCGCTTTAAGCTCCTTTGCAGAGCAATACTTTGATTTAACAACAAAAGATCATCTTAAAGAACTTGCTGCGTATTTAAATCAAAGCTCTCTTTTAAGCCGAGTATTTATTTTGGGTGGTGGTAGTAATGTTGTTCTGCCACAACGATTGAGTCGTTTTGTTATCCATAACCAACTGAAAGGGATTAGCCTTTTAGCAGAAGAGGATGATTGTTTTTTAATAAAAGCAGCGGGCGGCGAAATTTGGCATGAGTTTGTACAGCATTGTCTGCAGCATGGTTGGCATGGTTTAGAAAATCTTGCTTTAATTCCTGGGACTGTCGGTGCTGCGCCAGTACAAAATATTGGTGCCTATGGTAAGGAGGTTAAGGATTTTTGCCATGAAGTTGAGGTGTTTGACTTTACGACTAGTACATTTTCTACACTAAGCAATGAGCAATGTCATTTTGCCTATCGTGATAGTTATTTTAAGCATAAAGGTAGGGGGCTTTTAATTGTCTCAGTCACCTTTAAATTACCCAAACCATGGGTTGCTCAGTTAAATTATCCTGATCTACAAAAAATACTTGAAATGGTCAAAGGCAGTAGTCTTGAACGCGTCACTGCTGAGCAAGTATTTGAGCAGGTTTGCACGGTTCGACGTTATAAGTTGCCAGATCCTGTTGAGATAGGCAATGCCGGTAGTTTTTTCAAAAATCCACTAGTCAGTGTCGAGTTATACGAGGAGCTAGTTGCTAGCCATGCTGCGATGCCATCATATAAGCAAGCTGATGGACGTTATAAATTAGCAGCAGCTTGGTTAATTGAGCAATGTGGTTGGAAGGGCAAGGATTTTGGTAAGGCGGGTGTCCATCATCGGCAAGCATTGGTGCTTGTTAATCGTGATGGGGCTGTGGCTGAGGATGTTAGGCAATTGGCTGAGGCTATTCAGCAAGACGTTTATAGTAAATTTAAGGTTTGCTTAGAGCCTGAGCCAATTTTTGTAAACTAATTCGCAGGCTAGGCTATGACATCACGCATGGTGAAGTAGCCGTTGTCTTTGTCTTTGAGGAATAAGGCGGCCTGCATGCTGCCGGAGGCATAAATCGTACGGTTAGTTGCTTTGTGTGTCAGCTCAATGCGTTCACCTGGGCCATTAAAGCTAACCGTGTGATCACCGATGATATCGCCACCGCGCACGACTGAAAAACCAATACGTCCAAGTTCTCTGACGCCTGTATGACCGTGGCGGGCCCAGTCAGCAATGTCTTCAAGCTTTCTACCTTTGGCTTCGGCAACGACATCAGCCATTTTTAAAGCAGTACCTGAAGGTGCATCTACCTTGTTGCGATGGTGGGCTTCGAATACTTCAACGTCATATTGATCATCAAACATCTGTGCTGCTTTTTCTAATAAGACATAGAGTGCATTGACACCAATGCTCATATTAGGAGACCAGAGAATGGCAATGTCTTTAGATGCCGCTTCAAGCGTAGCAAGCTCATCCGTGCTAAAGCCTGTGGTGCCGATGACCATTTTTACATCATACTTTTGGCAAGCTTTGAGATGGGTTAACGTACCCTCAGGGCGAGTGAAGTCAATTAAACAGTCGGCATTGCTAAGAACTGATAAATCACTACTAATTAATACACCTGATTGCTGACCTAAAAATTCAGCTGCATCCTTACCTTCTTCGCTAGCCTCGGCTATGCAAAGAGCGGCAGCAAGAGTTAATTCGGGGTGGTTAATAACTGCTTCAACAAGCATACGACCCATACGGCCGTTAGCGCCGGCAACTGCAATACGCATAAGAAATCCTAAAAACTGTTTGCTACTTTAAAAATTAATCTTCGAGAGGGGTAGATTCAAATCCGATTTGAATAGTTTCACCAGCTACTTCAAATGCCTCGGCTTGCTCAGCAGGAGCTTGGTTCTGCTCGACAGTAGGGATGCCGGATAATTGCTGTGCTTGGAAATCTCCGGGTTGAGTATCTGGTAGTGGATCATGCTCCCAACGCTCTAAGAGGCCGTTCTCATCAAACCAAAGTGAGAGGTTGCGATGAACTGGGTCGCCGTATCCAGGCTTAAAGTAATAAGGATAGTCCCAACGATTAGGGTGGAAAATGTCAATCAGTGTCGGTGTGCCTAAGGCATAAAGAACCTGACTCTGAGTTAATCCGGGACGTAAGTAAGAGACCTGCTCGGCTGTTTCCCAATTGCCCTGTTGGACTGGAGCGCGATACGGAAAGCCCCATTTACCAGAGGAGCAACCAACCAGTGTAACAAGGGCTGTAACTGCTATAACCTTACCTAGGCCGGAGCCGTTTAATTTAACACCTTTGTTGGGTGATAAGACCTTGTTGTTGGCTACTTTGTTCATAAGCATACTCTGTATATTAATTTGAACCTAAAATTAAGTCTGTAGTTGAAGAAATACTATAGCGTTTAATTCTATCATAAGGCGTCTCTAGCATTGAGAGGTATAGAGGTGAGTAGATAGAATTTTGTGAAAAATATGATGGTTATATCGATAGTTAATTTTCATTATAATTCACCCTCAATAGTTTTTATCTATTAATAAATATCTGGTTGTGGTAGAATCGGGTATCTTGCTGTTGCGCATAATTTTATTTATTTTTAAGTTACATTTTTGATGCCTCAAGTTGATATATTATGATGCATTAGTGGACTTATTTATTGGGGGTATACATGAGTGAATCACAAGCTTTACAAAGCATGGGTTTAAAAGCGACTTATCCTCGCTTAAAGATTTTAGAGATTTTCCAACGTCCAGATGCAGGACATCTCAGTGCTGAGGATGTATACCGCATTTTGATCAATGAAAATACAGAAATTGGTTTAGCCACGGTTTATCGGGTCTTAACTCAATTTGAAGAGGCAGGTATCCTTACTAAGCATCAGTTTGATAATGGTCGCGCCGTTTATGAGATTGATGATGGTACTCATCATGACCATTTAGTTTGTTCAGTATGTAGTACTGTAGTTGAGTTTGTTGATGAGACGATTGAGAAGCGTCAGCATGCGATTGCTAAAAAGTATGATTTTGAGCTAGAGAGCCATGCTTTAGTACTGTACGGTATTTGTAAAGATTGCACTAAGAAAATTCGTTAGTAGGGTTTAAGCATCCAAAGAAAAGCCCGACGCTTGGGTACATTGAGTGATATCCAAGCGTCGGGCTTTTTGCTGTTTGTGTGTTGCTAGTGCTGCAGCATTTCCTCTGCATGCTTGAGGGTGGTTTCCGAGATATTTAGTCCGCCTAGCATGCGAGCGATTTCCTGAACTCTTTGCTCATCATTGAGGACTTTAATATCTGAGCGAGTAATGCCCGATTGCTCTTGTTTGCTTACTTCAAAGTGCTGGTGGGCACATGAAGCGACTTGGGCTAAGTGAGTTACACACAGTACTTGGTGGTTTTCACCTAGCTGCCTTAATAGACGGCCAACAATTTCAGCGACACCGCCACCAATACCAGTATCCACCTCATCAAAAATTAGGGTAGGAACCTGTCCCGCTTTGTTGGCAATCACAGACATTGCTAAAGAAATACGAGCTAACTCACCACCGGAAGCGATTTTGTTAAGCGCACGTGGAGTGGTTCCAGCATGACCCGCCACATTAAATTGCACCTGTTCTAAACCTTGAGCTGATGGATTAGCTGAGTGTAGCTCGATCTCAAAACGTCCACCTTGCATAGCTAGTGTCTGCATGACTTTTGTGATTTCGAGTGATAAATCTACAGCTGTTTTTTGACGGATAGCCGAGATTTTTGTAGCTAATTGCATGTAGTCCGCTTTGTTTTTCACCACTACTTGCTTGAGTGCGTCAGTGTCCATGCCTAAGTCAAGGTCTGCTAGGCGTTGCTCTAAATCTGCTAGGAGTAAATGCAGGCTGTCTGGCTCAGTATTAAACTTTTTGGCTGCATCAAATAATCGACGCATACGACGCTCAGTTTCCTCAAGACGTTGTGGGTCAAGCTCAACACTCTCTAAAAATCGATTTAAGTCTTGGCTAGCTTCAACGCAACTAATGCGAGCAGACTCAATGCTTTCGGCGACCGTGGCTAGGCTAGGGTCGTGCTTACTCAGTTGAGTAATTTGTTGTTGGCATCGGTTTAAAATAGTGATGACACTTTGCTCCTCGCCATCAAGCTGCTCGATAACCGTACCAGTACCTTCTAGTAGAGCTGCTGCATTAGAAAGTCGGCTAAAGGACTGATCGATTTCTTCCCACTCATGCTCTTGAGGGCTGAGATTGTTCAGCTCTTGCCATTGCCATTGGAGGTGCTCTTGCTCTAATTTGCGCTGCTGCTCATTTTCTAGGAAGTCATCCAGTTTTTGCTTGTTTGATTGCCATAGCTGCCACAACCTACCCAGCTCACGAAGCTGCGGCTCTATTTGTGCGTGTGCATCAACTAATTGACGTTGGGCTGTATTTTTGAGGAGGTTTTGATGCTGATGCTGACCATGAATATCAATCAGCATTTCACCGAGCTCTTTTAGTTGAGTTAATGTGCATGGACTATCGTTGATAAAGGCACGGCTTTTAGCTTGATTAGTGATGACTCTGCGCAAGATTAGCTCATCATGGCTAAAGTCATTTTCTCTGAGCCATTGGCAAACCTCATTGCTTGGCTCAAAGATGGCACTAATTTCAGCTTTGTCAGTGCCCTCGCGGACGACACCCGCGTCAGTGCGACCACCTAAAGCAAGGCTCAGAGCGTCAATTAAGATAGATTTGCCGGCACCGGTCTCACCGGAAAATACGGTAAATCCTTCATCAAATTGTATGTCAGTTTTTTCGACAATAACAAAATTTCGAATATGTAAGGAGATCAACATAGAAGTATTCTACTTAGGTTTTGGGCATTACGTTCCAGTGCATTTTTTGGCGCAGGGTGCCAAAGAAACTATAGCCTATTGGGTGTAAAAATGTCATCTTATGCTGGGCTTTTTTGACTACCACCTTGTCGCCTACGTGCAAATTAGTCCAAGTTTGCATGTCAAAGTGCACATTGGCACCATAGCCGCCACGGCTAATATCCTGCAGAGTCAGTGTAAGGACGCCTGTGTCAGGAACGACAATAGGTCGTGCAGATAGTGTTTGAGGCGCAACCGGTACCAATAAAAAGGCCTCAACTCCAGGGTGCATGACTGGGCCGTTAGCGCTAAGAGAATAGGCTGTGGAGCCAGTAGGGGTCGCTACGATCAAGCCATCAGCTCGTTGCTTATACATGAGTGAGTCATTGTAATTGACCTCGATTTCGATCATGCCACCATAGCCGGATCGATTAAGTACCACATCATTAATGGCTAAGTCTTGGGTGAGTACTGCATCGTCACGTATTACCTCACCGCTAAGTAAAGAGCGGTCCTCTTTGTTGAATTTGCCTTCTAGTACTGCTTCAATAGCAACCTGGGCATTTTCTACGGGGATATCAGTAATAAAACCTAGGCGACCATGATTAATACCAAGAATAGGAATATCATAGGGCGAAAGCTTGCGACCAACCCCTAGCACCGTACCATCGCCACCCATAACAATCGCTAAGTCTACGGCGCCGGCCATTTGACCGATTTCAAGGCTTGGATAGTCATTTATCCCGGTGTGGATGGCAGTGTCTTTGTCAAGAATCACTGACAAACCAGCTTTTTTTAGAAGCTCAGCCATTGCCCGTAAAGGAGCGTCCATGCCGGGGTCTTGATAACGACCAAATAAAGCTGCAGTTGAAAAATGCATAAAGTGGACCAAATAGTAAATATATAATGAATTTTATATGATAACCAAAAGCTTCAAAATAAGTGCTTTTGCGGGATCAGCAATTAAAAATACACGATTTTTTATTAAACATGTTAGATGAGCGCGCCCTTGCTTTATTGCAAGCGATTGTAGAAAGATATATCCAAGAGGGTTCTCCAGTAGGATCCAAATCATTATCATCTATGTTTTCTTTGTCTCCAGCCACCATACGTAGTGTGATGGGTGAGCTAGAGAGCGTAGGTCTTATCCATAGTCCGTATACTTCTGCGGGGCGAGTCCCCACGCCTAAAGGTTATCGTTTGTTTGTCGACCATTTGTTGTCATCAAATGAATTAGAGCTCGAGTTTGGGCAAAAAGCTGAATTACCGTCAAACCTGATTAAAGCATTTGCCGACGTGGATCCTAATACGGCTTTTAATACTGCTGTGGACGTGGTGTCGGAGTTGACTGAGTTTGCTGGTATTGTGATGGCACCACAGCGTTCTCAGGTTGTTAAGCATATTGATTTTATTCAGCTATCTAAAACGCGCGTATTGCTAGTGATTGTCACACCCGAAGGTGATGTGCAAAATCGTATTCTTTTTGTGGATAAAGAGTATAAAGAATCGGAATTGCTGTACGCAGCTAATTACTTCAATCAGCATTTTTCTGGTAAGTCTTTTTCAGAAGTATTGACGGCACTAAGTGGTGAATTGGATAGGTTGCAAGCTGATATTTCTAAGCTGATGCAGGCGGCTGTTGAGGTTGGTGTTCAAGGTAGTGAAGAAGCTGAAAATGTACACATTCGTGGTGAGCATCGTCTATTGGGTGTCAGTGATTTAACGGCAGATATGGATAGGTTGCGACAAATGTTTGAGCTGTTTGAGGAAAAAACAGAGCTTAAACAATTGCTTGATGTGTCTAGTCGCTCTCAGGGGGTCCAAATCTTTATCGGTGGCGATTCGCGCTTAGTTCCTATGGAGGATCTATCGGTTATCACGACACCTTATCAGCTTAATGGTAAAATCATCGGGGCGTTGGGCGTGATAGGCCCTAGTCGCATGGCTTATCAACGCGTAATTACTATTGTTGATGTCACCGCCAAGTTACTATCAAAGGCTTTGAGTCGCTAACTCTGCCAAAATTCAATGAGCATATTTATGAGTCAAACACAAACAACAACAATCTCCAAAGGTAGTTTTTACGCTACTCAACAAAAGCCGTTAGGTGTCTTATTAGTCAACTTAGGGACGCCGGATGAAGCGACGCCACAAGCGGTTGCAGAGTATCTTAATGAGTTTTTATCAGATCCAAAAGTAGTGGAGTTACCTGGTTTCTTATGGAAGCCTTTACTGAAAGGTGTGATTAGCCCCCTTCGCTCAAAGAAGGTCGCTGAAAACTATAAGTTAGTTTGGATGGAAGGTGGCTCACCATTGAGGGTGTATAGCAAAGCACAAGCTGAAAAATTACAGGCGCGGTTAGATGCTGATACCGAGTCTAGAACGGTTATTGTCGATTATGCGATGCGCTATGGCGAGCCGAGATTAGACAAAACGATCGACTCACTGCGGGAGCGGGGGTGTGAAGAGATTTTGGTTATGCCTATGTATCCGCAGTTTTCTGGTAGCACTACCGGTACGATCTTGGACTATTTGGGACGTTATAACGCAGAGTTACGCGATCCGGTTAATTTCCGTTCGGTTAAGCACTATACCGATCATCCTCTATATATCCATGCCTTAGCGCAAAGTGTTGAGGCATTTTGGGAACAGAATGGTAAGCCTGAGCGCTTGTTGCTGAGCTATCATGGTCTGCCGCAGTCGATGGTAGATAAGGGCGATCCTTATTTTGAGCATTGTCATCTCACAGCGGAACTTTTGCGTGAAGCGTTGGTAGAACACAACATTCCTATTGATGTCAGTTTCCAGAGTCAATTTGGTAAGGCTAAATGGATTGGTCCGAGTACAGAGGCTACGATTAGAGAGTATCCTGCTGCTGGCGTTAAGCGGGTTCATATCATGTGTCCTGGCTTTAGCGTGGACTGTCTTGAAACACTTGAGGAAATCTCCATGGGTATCAAGGAGATTTTTGAAAAAGAAGTAGGTGGGGAGGAGCTTTTATACATCCCTTGCTTAAATGCTAGTGAGAGCTCCATTGCTCTTATTCAATATATTGTTGAGAGCAATCTAAAGGGTTGGCGCTAGTTTCTAAGGTAGTGTTTTAGTCAGTAAAAATAATTTTTCATAAAACGTCTTGAAAAAAATTTAACTAACACAATATATCAGTCATATCTATTTAAAAGGTCACGCAGAGTTTAGTCGACTCAGTAACGTGGCCTTGATTTTTGTTACTTATATTACTTCAGGAACGCTTTATGACTGAGAAGAATCAAGAACAGCAACAAGCTCAAGAAGCTGCTGAGCACCTCGTTAGCGAAGAGGAACTAGCGCATACCGAATCGTTAAGTGATGAGGAAATTATTGAGAGTTTAGGTGCAAGTGAATCCGACGTTGATCTTGGACAAATGGTCTCTGAGTTGCAGGGTGAGATTGCTCAAATGCACGATGAGCTCTTGAGAAGCCGTGCAGAGATGGAAAATATTCGTCGTCGTAGCCAAGAGGAAGTATCTAAGGCGCGTAAATTCGCTTTGGAGTCTTTTGCAGAGAGCTTAATCCCAGTGCGCGACAGCCTTGAAGCAGCACTATCGCATGAGCAGCAGTCAGCTGAGACTTATAAAGAAGGGGTTGATACAACCTTGCGTCAATTAACTCAAGCCTTTGAGCGTAATAGCCTCAAGGAAATTGCGCCTGCGTTGGGTGACGCCTTTGACCCTAACCATCATCAAGCAATTTCCTCTATTAGTGACCCTAACCACGCTGCTAATACGATTGTTCAGCTATTGCAAAAGGGTTATACCCTGTCAGATCGTGTTGTACGTCCTGCCTTAGTAGTGGTTGCGGTTTAAAAATTATAAAAAGCTCTTGAAATATTCATTTTAAACCCTATATTTAGTTCAAGTAAAAAGTTAAATTGTTTTCGTAAGGAAATTAATCATGTCTAAAATTATTGGTATTGACTTAGGTACTACCAACAGCTGCGTCTCTTTATTAGACGGTAAGCAAATTAAGATTATTGAAAACGCAGAGGGTGGTCGTACAACGCCGTCAGTAGTTGCATATTTGCAAGATGGTGAGATTCTAGTAGGTGCTCCTGCTAAGCGTCAGGCTGTTACTAATCCTAAAAATACACTATACGCAATTAAGCGTTTAATCGGCCGTCGTTTTGAGGATGCTGAGGTTCAAAAGGATATTGCCATCACCCCATATGAAATTGTCAAAGCTGACAATGGCGATGCATGGGTTGAGGTTAATGGTAAGAAAATGGCACCACCTCAAGTGTCGGCAGAAATTCTTCGTAAGATGAAAGAAACTGCTGAGTCTTTCTTGGGTGAGACGGTTACTCAGGCGGTTATTACCGTACCAGCTTACTTTAATGATAGTCAGCGTCAAGCAACTCAAGATGCCGGTCGTATTGCTGGTCTTGAAGTTAAGCGTATTATTAACGAGCCAACAGCAGCTGCATTAGCCTTTGGTATGGATAAGGTTGATGGCGGTGATCGTAAGATCGCTGTGTTTGACTTGGGCGGTGGTACTTTCGACGTGTCAATCATTGAGATTGCGGACGTTGATGGTGACAAGCAGTTTGAGGTTCTATCAACTAACGGTGATACCTTCTTAGGTGGTGAGGACTTTGACCAACGCATTATCGAATACTTAATTGGTGAGTTTAAAAAAGAGCAGGGCGTTGATTTATCGAAAGACGTCTTAGCTTTACAGCGCTTAAAAGAAGCTGCTGAAAAAGCTAAAATTGAGTTGTCTTCAGCCTCTCAAACAGACATTAACTTACCATACGTAACTGCTGATGCGTCAGGTCCTAAGCACCTTAATATTCGCTTAACTCGTGCTAAGTTAGAAGCACTAGTTGAGGACTTAATTGAGCGTACATTAGAGCCTTGCCGTGTTGCTATTAAAGACGCTGGCGTTAAATTATCTGAGATTAACGATGTTATCTTGGTTGGTGGTATGACTCGTATGCCAGCAGTTCAAGAGAAAGTTAAGGAGTTCTTCGGTAAGGATCCTCGTAAGGACGTTAACCCAGACGAAGCAGTAGCTCAAGGTGCTGCGCTTCAAGGTTCAGTTTTATCGGGTGATCGTACTGACGTTCTATTATTAGACGTAACGCCATTATCTTTAGGTATTGAGACCTTAGGTGGTGTGATGACTAAGATGATTGAGAAAAACACAACCATCCCAAC
>LSQX01061875.1_pt1 | contig 12836 bp, 9 predicted proteins | sample 654561 | NCBI WGS metagenome assembly LSQX01 (sample SAMN04489861, study PRJNA283612) | anaerobic digester metagenome | isolation source: 4 biogas reactors fed with cattle manure at either 37C or 55C with and... | place: Denmark: Kongens Lyngby | collected 2014 | reverse complement strand
TGGACAGAGTGGACAGAATGGACAGCGTGGGCAGCGTGGACAGAATGGCCTCGTTCCTCGTCCCTTGTCCCTCCTTTCTCGCCGATCCCCTTCCAGGGTGAATGGTTTGCCGTTTTACCCCTGTAACGTGTATAGTTTTATGAAGAAAGTCACAGATGTGCCGCTGAAAAAGAGGCTGTCCGGATTGATGGACCCCGGAAGCCCGTGGCTGTGACCACCTAAGAAAGATGCTTCAATGAAAAGATTTGATTCTTACCTGATCGCCTGGCTTTTTTTTCTTTGTCTCAGCCTGTGTTTTTCCATGACATTGCGGGCCGAAGATGAGCCCTTTCTGGAAGGGGAAACAGTTCTGGAAGGTGAGTGTCAGGTGGAAGGCGAACATGTCCCGGAGGGTGAACTGTATATTGAAGGGGAAGAAGTGGAGCCCGACGGGTTGCAGTCCGTTGATCTGGTTTTTCCCTCAGGCGATATTTTTATCGCTCCGGGCACTCTGCAAGTAGAGGTGGTTCTTGCCGCCCGTATTCAGGGAGAGGGCGAAGAATACAAACCGGAGACGACACGGGTCTATTTCATATTGGATAACCGCTATGTTCCAGCGGAAGGACATTTTGGCGATTTGTTCTATCTGCCCTGTGTTTTTGAGAGAGAGGCCGATCTTCCCTTTGAGTCCATTCATATTCAGATTGTTGCTTATGACGAAGATGGCGAACATTTTGTTGAGAGTCCTTTTTACAGCCCTCAAGTCTTTGAAGCTGAAGATCTCGATGGTAATGGATTTGTTGATGATCCCTTTGCCTTCCTCAGCCATCCGGGGGACTGCTGGATCTCCGAAAGCGTGGGGAATACAGGCCTGCGCCGTATATTCATGATGTCACTGGCGCCGGACAGCGGAACAACGCCGCTCATTTTTCTTTCCAGATCCGAAGAGCCTGAAGAAGAGGAAGAGGGAGAAGGCGAAGGTGAGGAAGAAGTTTTTGAAGGCGAGGAACTGTCTGAAACAAAAGAAATGGCCGAAGAGTCTTCCTATATTCTACTGGAAACACCCAATCGTCTTGTGGAACCTGTGGAAAAAGGAATACTCATCTTTGCCCTGGCCGCTGATGCCGATGATTTGTTCGCCCCTTATGAAACAGCCGAGATGCTTTCTCTTCAGCCGGGGCTCCTCGCTCAGGACGGGATGTATCAGGATGTCAAACTTCTTCTGACCATTGACGAGGGCAAAAGCTTTTATGATGTGCCTGAATCGCGTACTGTGCGACGACCCCTGTTGCTTACTTTTCCTTCTCCGTCGCCGGGCGAAGGCACACGACTGGAGTTTGCAGGCTATCCGAGCTTTATAGACAGCCATCCTGATTTCGGGTTTGGACTGGCACCGGATTTCGGCATCTGGAGCACTTCGGGGATCAGTGCTTCCTCATGGGGCGCAGCAGCCGGATATACGCAACTCAGCTTGACGCGTCTGCCCGTTATTGCGCCCTTTGAAGTTTTTACACCCGGTTTCCTGACGGTGAGCCCATCTCCGGATGCTGGATTTAATTTTGGTGAAGTGCCCGTCAACGAGCCGGTCTTCACAAAGATCACCCTGTCAAACCCCGGAGATACTCCGGTTAATTGCAGTGTCAGGATGCAGGATCCGGAACGAGTTTTCTTTTTACAGAGCGCTCAATCGCTGCTGTTGGCTCCGGGAGCATCAAGCACTTTCACCCTTCAGTTCAATCCACGGGAGGCGAAAAAGTATACGGCAACCCTGATTTTTGAAAGTTCCGATGGAAACTACCAGACCATGACCGTACAGGGGCGGGGTGAAGAGGAAGGTAAAGAATCGACCTTTCTCGGTTGCGGTGGTAAGAGCAGCGAGGGAACCTCTGCATTCAACCGCACCGATCTGTTGTTGGTCATGCTTCTGAGTGCTCTGCTCTTTCTCGTCGGCCGAGAAAAACAGAGAGGGTAGCACCCGCCAGCTTCCATTATTGTGTCGCAGAAGTCTGTGTTGTCGTTGTCGTAAGCAGTGTGACTTCAATATATGATGCGATCGCAGAGTCGATAACCTGTCTTCTGATAAAATGCCTTGGGGAACCCTGAAAGACGTTGAGATNNTGGGAACGCCAATTTCCACATTGGCCGACAGCGTATGATGACCCGGAGAAGTTATAAATCTGATTGCGGCATGAGATCTCTCTTTTCTCGAACAAATCCGTTACTCAGAAAACTTTACGCCGGAAAGTAATTAAGGTCAAGGCATCACTCACAGAATTACACAACATACAATTCTGTCTCTTGAAAGAAAAAGGCAGAAAACGGGCATGACGGCTGGGATATGTCGTGTGGCACATAAGATACTCGAAGGCGCCAATAGTCTCCGGAGATGCGGTCGGATCAGTCGGATCGGACGGGTGTGCGAGAGCCAGTGGTATTACTTTTTAGAAATCAGTGTTTATCAGTGTGCATCTGTGGTTCTGAAGGCCGTTGTGTTCGTGCCATTTCTTCGAGCCCATTGTAGTGAAAAAAATGACACGTTGGTTACCGCAATGTTGCGCTGAGATCTTGATGGATTGACTGAGCGAAAACACCTTAGACTGTCGGTGTCTCCTCAGGGGGCAGGTTGATTTCCAGACAAAGCTCGTCCAACTGCTCCTGAGACACGTAATTGGGAGCACCCATGAGAAGATCCTGCGCCCTCTGATTGAGGGGGAAGGCGATGATCTCCCGGATATTGGGTTCATCAGCCAACAGCATGACCATACGATCCAGACCGGGGGCGATGCCACCGTGAGGGGGAGCCCCATAATGGAAGGCTTTCCACAGTGCGGGGAACTGTGTCTTCACTTCGCTTTCCGGATATCCGGCAATTTCAAAGGCTTTCAGCATGACCTCCGGCCGATGATTTCGAATAGCACCGGAGGACAGTTCAATGCCGTTGCACACAATGTCATACTGGTAGGCGAGAATATCCAGAGGGTCTTTCGTGAGCAGTGCATCCATGCCACCCTGGGGCATGGAGAAGGGATTATGGCTGAATTCGATCTGGCCTGTATCGGGATTTTTTTCGTACATGGGGAAATCCACAATCCAGCAGAAAGACACAAGATTCTGATCAATCATATCCAGCTGACGGGCGAGAAGCTGCCGCACTTTGCCCAGGAGTTCGCGGGTCTCATCAGCCTGACCGGCACCGAAGAAGAGGGCATCTCCCTCAACAGCGCCGGTGCGCTCCAGCAGTTGCCGCATTTCATCGTCACTGATGAATTTCGCGATAGGCCCCTTGACTTCGCCATCTCTCACAGCCAGCCAGGCCAGGCCTTTGGCACCTTCACCGCGGGCGTAACGTTCCATATCATCGAAGAATTTCCGGGGACGTTCCGCAGCGCCTTTGCCATTCAAGACTTTGATGACACCCCCTGCAGCAGCCTGATGACTGAATACTTTCAACTCACAGTTCTGGAAAATGTCGGTACAATCGATCATTTTCATTTCATAGCGGATATCGGGCTTGTCCGTGCCATACCATTCCATGGCATCACGATAGGCGATGCGCGGGAAAACTTCAGCAGCAATGGTTTTATTGGACAGTTCCCTGAACAAACGGACCATCAACTCTTCCAGCTCCGCAAAAAGATCGTCCTGAGTAATGAAGGACATTTCCATATCAATCTGATAGAATTCGCCCGGACTCCGATCGGCCCGGCTGTCTTCATCGCGAAAACAGGGTGCTATCTGGAAATAGCGGTCGAAGCCGGAGACCATGAGCAGCTGCTTGAATTGCTGCGGAGCCTGGGGCAATGCATAGAACTGACCCGGATAGACACGACTGGGCACGAGATAATCACGGGCCCCTTCAGGTGAGGAACTGGTCAGAATAGGCGTATGATATTCGACAAAGCCTTTGGCCACCAGATGCTCACGGACGAGGGCGCAGGTCTTTGAACGCAGCAGAATATTCTTGTGCATGCGCTCGCGACGCAGATCCAGAAAACGATAGGCCAGCCGGGTTTCCTCAGGGCATTCCAGTTCCTGATTCACAGTAAAAGGAAGGGTCTCCTCAACAAAAGATTCCATGATGAAGTCGGTGGCCACCACTTCAATCTCTCCCGTGTCCATGTTGGGATTGATCGTCTCGGCGGTGCGCTTGACCACTTCTCCCACAATAGTGATCACGCTTTCATTGCGTACCCGTTCCGCTTCAGAGAAAAAGGGAACATCCGGGTTGATCACGATTTGCGTGAGACCATAATGGTCCCGCAGATCAATAAAGACAACACCGCCATGGTCTCTTTTTCGATGAACCCAGCCAGAGAGTTTTACAGTGGTTCCGGCATTGTCCAGACCTAAGGCGCCACAATTGTGGGTGCGATAAGGATGCATGGTATTCTCCATCAGTATCGTTGCTTTTGTCCCGGAAATTAAAATAAAATCCCGGGGATAAGGAGTTGCAGGGGTAGTGTGCACGCCGTGCACTGATGCGAATGGTAACAGTCTACTGTGAAAAATTCAACTTTTAAAGCCTTTTTCCGTTGAAACTGGAGCCTTGCCCTTCACTCGTAGTAAGATAAACTGCAAAGAAGTCGAGCCTCGGTCTCGCCTGAAGTGGATAGACGATGATTGCGGAAGAGGCTCTCAACCGCGCAGCCAGGCCGGGCCGCACGGCAATTTTTCGAAATAGTATATACACCATGTTTATCCTGGAGATTATATGGAACCCACCGGCGATTACTGGATTCATAATCTTGACCCGAAACTGATCCATTTATGGGGAAATATGGGTATCAGTTATTATGGTCTGTCCTACGTCCTCGCTTTTGTGCTGGGAGTGGTCATGCATCGCCTCATGATTCGCCGCAAACGATCGCCCTTCGGAAGGGAAGAGGAAGAACTGCTTCTCTATTCGTTGGTCCTGGGCGTTCTCGGAGGTGCGCGGGTCGGTTATTGCGTGCTCTATGCCCTTCCCGAACTCCTCGCCCGACCCTGGTTTCTTTTTGAGGTCTGGCACGGTGGCATGTCTTTTCATGGCGGGCTCATCGGTGTCATTCTCGCCTGCATGTGGGTGAAGCGAAGAACAGGGGTTACCTTCCTTCAAATCGGCGATCTTATCGCCCCCATGGCACCTGTGGGTCTTTTTCTCGGCCGTATCGCAAATTTTATCAATGGTGAACTGTGGGGTAAAGTCTCCTATGTCTCCTGGGCTGTCATCTTCCCACGGAGCGAACCCGGCCTGGCACCTGAATTGATTCTGCCCAGGCATCCATCGCAACTCTATGAGGCCCTTCTCGAAGGCCTGGTTCTTTTCATCATACTCCAGTGGCGTTTCTGGAAAACCAGTGCCTGGCGCTTTCCCGGCAAATTGTCCGGTGAATTCCTCTTTTTTTACGCCATTTTCCGTATTTTCTGTGAATATTTCAGAGAGCCCGATGCCTCTTTGTTCTTTGGGATCAGTCGTGGCACCTTCTACAGTGTCTTCATTCTTCTCTTCGGCCTTGTTCTCTGGATTCGCGCCGCAAGAGCAGAGGAAAGAGCCTATCCTGTCCGACAGGAAGCCCGCCCAAAAACAGTGCCGAAAAAGAAGAATAAGAAAAAGTGATGAGCGGCCCGCAATCCACACTGAAAAGGAGGAATGCAGCCGCTGCAATGAAACTCAAGGAGAGAGAATGTCATGTCTTTTCTGTCTGTAATTGTTGTCCTGACCGCCTTCACAGGAACGGCCCCTTCTCTGGAAGCTTTTCTGGAAACCATTCCCGAAAGCGAACCATTCACCCAGTGGCTGGAAAGCTCCGGCGAAAGCTATCCTGATTTTGATGCCATGACCAGCCAGGCTCCTTTGCCTGATCCCCTGCAGCCCATCATCGATGGAAAAGCGACAACTATAGAAACGACGGAAGAGTGGGAAAAAGAGCGGGAACGACTCCTGGAAGTGATGAAACACTGGTTCCTCGGCAGCATACCCGAATCACCCACCAATCTCGTCGCTACAATACTCGAAGACAAAAAGTGGGAGGGAGGCCGTGAGCAGGAAATAGAACTGCGTTTCGGTCCCGATCATAAAGCCAGATTATGGATGAAACTGCTCATCCCTGACGGGCCCGGTCCCTTTCCGATTTTCATGACCCAGGAGACCCACCGTGCCTGGGCGCAGATTGCTTTGCAACGGGGTTATATCGCCTGTATTTATGCCGGTGCGGACACACGGGATGATACAGACACTTTCCTCGAAGCCTGGCCCGGCTATGACTGGTCACGGCTCTTGCGCCGAGGCTGGGCCGCCGGTCGCTGTCTGGATTATCTGGAGAACCTTCCTGAAGCGGACACAAGCCGTGCCGCTTTGGCGGGACATTCCCGAAATGGCAAAACATCTCTCATGGGCGGTGCCGTCGATGAACGCATCGCTCTCATCATCTCCAGCAGCAGCGGTGTGGGAGGGACCATGCCTTCCCGCTATTCCGGTGAACATCAGATGGCCGAAGGGATAGACCATATTACCCGGACCTTTCCGGAATGGTTCCATCCGCGCTGGCGTTTTTTTGCCGGAAATGAACATAAACTGCCCTTTGATCTTCATCATCTTGTCTGTCTGTCCGCACCCCGTCCCGTATTGCTGAGTATTGCGGAGAATGATCCCGTGGAAAACAACTGGGTCATGCAGCACAGCTATCTGGCAGCAAAAAAAGTGTTTCAGCTCTATGATGCTCAGGATAAACTCCGTATTCTCTGGCGCTCAGGAGGTCATGAAACCTGGCCGGAAGTCATTGAACGGTATATGGACTGGTGTGACCTTCATTTCGGTAATTTTCCTCATGTTTTTCCTGAAGAGTATGTTTATCCCTGGGACTGGGAAGGATGGAGAGCGCAGGCAAGTTGCGCTTTCACAGCTGACAGCCAGCCGGAGCGTCCTCTGGGATGTGACACTCCTGAAGACCTCAAAAGCATTGTCCGGAAATTCCTGGGTGAGGAAGCGCCGGCCGTCCCCGTGGAAAACACAGAGTACGGAATCATGCGCGAAAATCAGCTCGCTCCCCTCGGGCGTTCCAGTGTGGGATCAGGATTGGAGCGGGAACAAGTCGTTTTCGGCACCTATATCAACGGCGATGTTTATATGCCCAAGGGAACCCGGGAAAAAGAAGCAAAAATACCGGCCATTCTTTATCTCCCTTCTTTTGCCACACCCAAGGGCTATGCAGCAGCCTATAAGCGTGGTGCCGATGCCTTCCAGACAATGGCGAGGGCGGGCTTCGCCGTCTTCTGTTATGACCCCATAGGTACGGGGCGGCGTGTACAGGAAACAGCACGCTTTTATGATCGATACCCCCGGTGGTCTCTTCTCGGCAAGCAGCTGCGTGATGCGGAAGACGCACTCCGGGCCATGGAAGCCCTTCCCTATGTGGATACGGACCGCATCTGGGTTGTCGGCTATGAAAGCGGCGCCCTGCTGGCCCTCCATCTCGCGGCTGTGAATGATGGTCCCACGGGGTATGCCCTTGTCTGTCCACCCCTTCCTTATCGCCTGGATAGGGATGAGCTGGAAACGGGTGGCATCAATCGCTGGGCAAGAGAAATGATGCTCCTGCCTCAACTGGGGTTATTCGCCGGTGAGGAGACACGGCTTCCCTATGATCTCGATGACATCATGCAACATCTGGCGCCCAGACCTCTGGTGCTGGTAACACCGCAATACGATCGTTTCGCCGCTCCTGAAAAAGTGGACATCTATTACAATCGTCTGCGCCAGACCTATGAAACCTCTGGCGATCAGGATAAACTGATCCGGATCTCGCCGAAAAAATACAATCACTTTGACGAAAGCATGCAGTCTCTGTTGCTCGAAAGTCTGGCTCCCTTGATGACACGATAATTTCGACTTGTATGCAGTTTTACGCCTTTTTGATGCATTGTGAATAAACCATTTCTTTTCTGTGTTGTCCATAGAGAAAACAAACGGGGGCCCAGTGTTTCCGTTTCTGTTCATCCTGACAGAAAAGAAAGAGTATCATGGAACTGTTAACAAGAATTGTTCAGCAAATTATTATGGTAGCCGGGCAGATGTCGCCCTATCTGCTCTTTGGTTTTGTCGTTGCCGGTATACTGCATGTGGTGCTTTCACCCGAATGGATGCGCCATCATCTTGGTGGCCGGGGAGTTCTCCCTGTATTCAAAAGCGTTCTGCTCGGTGTGCCCCTTCCCTTGTGTTCCTGCGGTGTCATTGCCGTGACAGCATCCATGCGCAAACAGGGAGCCGGTAAAGGTGCCGCTGTAGGTTTCCTCATCGCCACTCCGCAGACCGGGGTTGATTCCATCATGGCCACCTGGGGAATGCTCGGACCTTTTCTGGGTCTTTTCCGTCCCTTTGTCGCTCTTGTGACAGGGATGATAGGCGGTACACTCGTGGCACTCACCAGCAACGACGAGAAGGGCGAGGAAGAGTCCGCCGATGAACAGATTCTTTTAGGGGAACGGCCGCCCAGAACACTTCGAGAAATTTTTCGCTATGGTCTCGTGGAATTGCCCAGGGATATTGCCAAGCCTCTTTTGATAGGAGTGCTGCTTGCCGGTGCTATAACAGCGGCCATTCCTCAGGACATGCTCGCTCCCTATCTGGGCGGAGGCCTGCTGGCCATGGTGATCATGACCTTCTTCGGCATGCCCATATACATCTGCGCTACAGCAGCGATTCCGCTGGCACTGAGCTTCATTCACATGGGTGCCTCTCCCGGTGCGGCCCTGGCCTTTCTCATTGCCGGGCCTGCAGCCAACTCCGCTTCCATTGCAACAGTCTGGGAAATGATGGGCAAAAAAGCGACGGCTGTTTATGTGCTCACTGTTGGTATCGGTGCCATTCTGGCCGGACTTTTCTTCGATACTTTCCTCACCAGTACTAACCTGATCCATTCGGCCCTGAATCATGAGCATTCCACGGGAGGTATAGGAAGACAGATTTTCTTCGGAACACTCATGACCCTGGTTCTGATCAACAGCCTCTGGGGACGCAAAATATCTATTGCCATACGTTCTCTTTTCCGTTCCGCAGCAGACAAAGCGGCTATGGAAAAGATCGATATCGCCATAGAAGGTATGACCTGCATGCGCTGTGTGGGTGCTGTGGAAAAAAGACTGGCCGAAATCCCCGGTATCAGTGAAGTCCATGTGGAGTTGTCATCTGGTCAGGCACAGCTCTACGGAAAAGATGCGGCCGTGGAGAACATTCTGGACGTGGTGAAAGAACTGGGCTACCAGGCCACCGTACGCGGAAGTTCCTGAGAAAGACGCTGCTATTTTTCCACAGCTTTATGAGCGATGTAGACGTGGCATGGTGGAATATTTTTCCAGATAGCTTCTGTACGCTCCGTATTCGGAAAACGTTGCAGGAGCTTGTCTTGGAAGAAACGGCGCCCGGCTGGAAAAAGCGGACTGAAAGTATAGGCGAAAGTTAAAAAACGGCCGCCGGGACAAAGAATGTCCCAGGTCGCTTCCAGAATTTCATCCTGAAGCCTGTCATCAAAGCGTGTCCAGGGGAGCCCGGAGATGATGGTATCGCAATAATCATGCCCCAGCGATTCCAGATGATGGCGTACATTTTGGGCGCCATCATGTATGACAGTGACATCCGGGCAACGTTCTCGAGTAGCCTGCACCAGGGTTTCATTGACTTCCATGGCTACAAACAAGGCATCCTTCTTCTTTTGACGCTGAATTTCTTCGGTGAAAACGCCATCGCCGGAGCCATATTCAACTATGATCTGAGAAGTGGAAAGGCCGGCCAGAGAGGTGATTGTTGCGGCCAGCTCTCTGCTGCTTGGACCCAAGGCACCTGTCGTCTTGTTTTTAAGGATAACTTCTTTCATAAATGTAAGGGTAGACATTTATATTTCCAATGTGATCGGTGCCTGTAGTCTTTAGGGTGAAATGCTTATGGATTGACAGTTTTATATCAAGCTGTTGTTAGTATGAAGGATTTCACGCAGAAAATCAAGGGTAAAGCCTGCTTTATTTGTCACAGCCTGAACTGATGCGGTAATGATTTTCTGATATGAATCAAATATCAGCTTTCAGGCCAGGGAAGGCTGTCTCAGAAAGCCCTTTCAGAATCTTCATAGTTTCCCATGGCTTCCAGAGGAAGGGAACGAATTCCCATACGGCCTGCCCGTGAATCTGGCTGCAAGCGATAATCACCTTTATCCCTGTCCACAAATCCCGGGTCTTCATCAATCAGATTATCTTCGAAGAGGAGCAGTTCCCGGGCTTTATCTTCCACTTCATCCCATTTTCCACCGATGCAGATATTTCGCGCGATCAGATTGCCGCAAGGTGCCTTGGGATTTTCTTCCAGAATAGGGGGCAAGGCCGGATAGCGTTCGCTGTAGGGAGCTTCCCCGTATCTGATGCCGGACAGGGTTCCTTCTGCTGCAGCTTCGTCCAGCCATTCGTCGGCATGATAAGCAGCCCATCCCAGAGCACGGGCATCCACATGAAGAGCAGGTCTGCAATCAATAAAAATATTATTGACTACACTGCAGTCCCGTCCTCCCCCGATAAAAGCGGCCCGGGTAACACGTACAAAGAGATTGTCTGTAATTTGAGCCGATGAAAACATGTCATCCAGATAAACGCCTACACATTCTTTTTCCTGAAAGCCGAGAATATCATGAAGAAAATTGAAACGGATCATATTGCCTCGCATGGTCCAGTTTCTTCCGGCATATATGGCTCCAGCGTCATTGGATTCCAGGCACACATGATGGATCAGATTGTATTCCAATAAATGATCGTTCCCGGAGAAGAAAATAGCCATATGGGGAGCATTGTGAATATGGTTATGCCGTGCGCTGTTGCCAACGCCCACAAGATTGATTCCAGCCCGATACATGCGATACCACTGGCTGTAGTCAGTGATCAGGTTGTTTTCCGCACGATGCCCGGCGGGAGTCAGACTTTTCCTGTCGCCTCCTGTCAGGCTGATTCCTTTACCGCCCATCTGGTAAATATGACAGTCCGAAACCAGATGTCCCCGCGGTCCGGAAAGATCCAGCCCATCGCCTCCACAGTTGCGAACGGTGCAAGCGCGGATCTGTATCCCGGCACCTTCTTTCACTTCCACAGCCCGATCTCTGGCATGCTCGAAGGTCAGGCCTTTGAAAGTGATATGGCTGCACCCATGGAGTGACAATAATTTTGGCAGAATAGAAAAGAAAGCGTCGTTTTCTGCGGGACTCTGTGGTGGCCAGAAATAGAGCAGTCCGTCAGTGCGGTCCAGATACCATTCTCCCGGCTGATCAATTTCTGAAAGCAGGTTATAGGCGTAATACCACTGCCCTTTACGATAGCCATAGGTGTGCGCAGGTTCGGCAACGGCAAGTTGCTTCAGATCAGGATCAATGCGGGCAATGGCTTTTCGCTCGTCTGACCAATCCCAGAACCAGTAGCCGTGCAACCAGCCGTCTTTTTCATGGAGCCACCGGGAGGGACGGTCGCCTTCATAAGTGAAAAGGCCCGTCATACTTCCCGGAATGCCATGAATCTTGTGATCGTCCTCTACAACAATATCGACAATGGACGTAAAGCCATCATTGGGCCATCTCGCCAGGCTCATCGGTGCATTGCGAAAATAGAGAGCAGCGCCCCCCTCAGGGGTCCCGAAAGAGGAGATGCCCAGCGCTTTGAGATCGGCCACCAGGACATGGGTTCTTGCCGAGGGATCCAGAGTCTCAAGTACAGTGCCATCTGTTACGGGGCCAAAATTGCTGATGATGGCGCCCCCGCTGATTCGCACTTCAGCGTCTGGACTGGCCTCATAGACAATGGGGCATCCTGGTAAGCCACTGTCCTGTTCCTCAAGTTGAAAAGTTTCTGCCAGGAGATAAAGACCGGGGGACAGAACAACGCGAAATCCTCCGGCTGGCATTCCCTTTTCTTTACGCCAAGTTCGTATACAATTGCGGGCTCCCGTCAAAGAGGCCAGGGGACCCTCACCTGTATCTTCATTGACAGATAAGGAACTTCCTGAAAAGTTGTCATCGCCTTCCGGTGACACATAGAGGAACTGTACGGCATGTGAAGGAAATGCAGCCAGGAGACAGATCGCTGAAAGCAACAGATACTCAGGTTTCATAATGAGGCCTTTCTTGCAGCAAATATCCATTATAACACCCCTTGTTTAAATCTTTGACAGATAAAAAAAGAGCGAACACGCATGTGAATGCGTGTCCGCTTTATATAAGACCCCTCAGTCCTATGAACACAAATGAGTTCATAAAAACAGATTCAACTGGTGGCGAAAACTCCGATATGGGATTTATTCGCCAGTCATGCGGTTGAGCGATTTCTGAAGAATGCTTTTACGTCTTGCAGCCTGATTGCCATGAATCACACCTTTGGAGCAAGCACGATCAATAGCGGCAATAGCCGCGTTGACTTCGGCAGCTGCTTCTGCAGATCCGGCACTGATTGTTACAATGGCGCGTTTTTCCATCGTTTTCATTTTGGAACGCTGGGCAACATTACGCTGACGCTGCTTTTCACTGGTGCGGATTCTTTTCTTTTGAGATTTAATATTGGCCATGGGAATTCCCTTGTAGATAGTCTTGTGCCTTTTTAAATGTAAGGAATATCCCATTATACCAGCAATGAAAGGCTATTTCAAATTTCATTTTCCGATTATTCGGCGCAGGGAGAATCCGGTGCCAGAGGCCGGGAAGGTACCCTTCGGGGATTTCTTGATTCACTTCCTTTCCTCTCTTCAGTGCTCTCCATGTTACTGAGCGTGAACTTCTATTATTCTATGGAAGAAGTCTGTGTTGACAATGTCGTGAACTCTTTATTTTCAACCATTCTTGTCCAAATTAGCTTTTCTTGGA
>LSQX01318757.1_pt1 | contig 12837 bp, 19 predicted proteins | sample 654561 | NCBI WGS metagenome assembly LSQX01 (sample SAMN04489861, study PRJNA283612) | anaerobic digester metagenome | isolation source: 4 biogas reactors fed with cattle manure at either 37C or 55C with and... | place: Denmark: Kongens Lyngby | collected 2014 | reverse complement strand
CCCCGTCCTACGCCTCCGGCGCCGTGGACGTCCTGGCGCGCAAGAAGAACATCCGTGTCCTGCAGGCCGAGCCGCTGGCCCGCACCGGCCTGGAGGTCAAGGAGATCTCCGGTGGTGTCCTCGTCCAGGAGCGCGACACCCTGCAGGCCGAGGGCGATCTCGCCGCCAACTGGACCCTGGCGGCCGGTGAGGCCGTGTCCGAGCAGGTCCTCGCCGATCTGCAGTTCGCCTGGACCGCCGTCCGTTCGGTGAAGTCCAACGCGATCCTCATCTCCCGTGACTCCGCCACCGTCGGCGTGGGCATGGGCCAGGTCAACCGCGTCGACTCCGCCAAGCTGGCCGTCGAGCGCGCCAACACCCTCGCCCAGGGCGCGAACCGCACCACCGGTGCCGTCGCTGCCTCCGACGCGTTCTTCCCGTTCGCGGACGGTTTCGAGGTGCTCGCCGACGCCGGCGTCAAGGCCGTCGTCTCCCCGGGTGGTTCCATCCGCGACGACGAGGTCATCGCCGCCGCAGAGAAGGCCGGTGTCACGATGTACTTCACCGGCGCCCGCCACTTCGCGCACTAGAGCGAGTACCACGCAGCCCCCTGCCGGATCCGGTCCGGCAGGGGGCTGCGTGTGTCACTATGGGGGTGTGAACAGCGAAAAGCCCGTCCAGTACTTTCCTCCTCAGGAGCCCGGCAATCCGGCCGATGCGCACGAGCAGTACGTGCATCCGGCCATCCCGGACCCGCCGAAGCGGACCGCGCTCACCCCGCTCATCGCGCTGTCGGCCGCCCTCGTGGTGGTCGGCGCTGCGGTCGCCGCCTGGTGGTTCGGTTGGTCGGGGGACGGGGGGACGTCGGCAAGCGGGCCGGTGACCTCGACGTACACGTCGACGGTGCGGGTGGCGCCGCCGGAGCCGCAGGGCCGCCCGACGGACGCGCGGGTGCCTGCCCAGGCGATCCCCGCCAATGACGCCGCCCGGCAGGGGGCACCCACGGGTGACTTCAACAGCGTGTGGCGAGGCACCGAGGTGACCAGCGAGCCCTTCGCCCTGGCCGTGCGTGACGAGTTCGTCCGCCACTACCTCGACACCGGGGAGACCGAGGCGCAGCTGCGGGTCGCCAGCCCCGTCACGCAGCAGAACTACACGATGTCCTGCCGCGACGACGGCTCCGTGGTCACGTGCACCGGAGGCAACAACGCGGTCGTCCACATCTCATGAGGCGCCTGACCGTCGGCCTGCTCGCCGGGATGCTGCTGGCCGGCTGCACCATCCCCACCGGGGAGGAACCGGCCCCGACACCGCTTATCGACGCCCCCGTTGACGTCCCCGTCGCCGCCGCTGTCACTGCCGTCACCGCCGGGTTCAGAGGCACGGCCGGGCTGGCGGTCGTGGACGGGTCGGAGGTTGTCGCGGCCGGGGAGGATGCGGCGGCCCCCGCGTGGTCGACGATCAAGGTGCCACTGGCGATCGCGGCCCTGCGGGGCGACCCGGGGCTGGCGGACACCGCCTCGGCCGCGATCCGGGTCTCCGACAATGACGCGGCCGAGGTGCTGTGGACCGCCGTCGGAGCGGAGGCCGTGGATGCCGTGCTGGCGGAGGGTCTCGCCGGGACCGCCGTCGCGCGGGAGCGGCTGCGCCCGGAGTACAGCATCGCCGGGCAGACCGCGTGGGCCCCGTCCGACCAGGCGCGGTTCGCCGCCCACCTGCCCTGCCTGGCAGGCGCGGAACCGGTGCTCGCGGACATGGCGATGATCGACCCGACCCAGGCCTGGGGGCTGGGCACGATCCCGGGCGCGCGCTTCAAGGGCGGCTGGGGCCCGGATCCGGCGGGGATCTACACTGCCCGCCAGTTCGGGCTCGTCCCCACCGACGAGGGCCAGGCGGCGGTGGCACTCACCGTCACTCCGCAGTCCGGCACTTTCGAGGATGCGCAGGCCATGGCCACCGCCCTGGCCCGGGAACTGGTCGACCTGGGCGCTCTGCCTACCGCCCGGTGCGGGTGATCTCCGCCCAGGCGAGCAGGTCGGTGATGCTGCGCTGCGCCGGGATGTAGAGGAAGGTCAGGGCGATGAAACCCTCGACGAGGAGGACCGGGTGGTCCACCGCCAGGGCGATGAGCAGCGCCGGAGCCAGCCACAGGTTGCGCCCCAGTACGCGCAGCGGCCGGAGCCCGGGGGAGTGCGTGACCCGCAATCCGAGGAGTGCCTTGCCGGGGGTGGGGGTGTCGATGAGCTCCGTGACGAGCCTGACCACCGCGAGCACGGCGAGGCCGCGGGCCCACCAGGACCAGTCGAGGACGGCACCGAGTGCGAGGCCGAGAAGCACCGCGAGCCCCATGTCGACCGCCCAGGCCAGGGCACGGCGCGGTGAGATGTGGTCGACGGGGTCCGGGACCCGGCGGGGTGCCACCGGGTCGATGACATAGGCCCCGGCGAGCAGATCCGTCACGGACCGTCGGTCGGGGCCGAGGATGATGGACACTCCGACCGCCGCCGCCATCGCCCACAGGTCCTCCTCCTGCGTGCTCAGCAGCACGGCGAGCGGTGCCAGCCACAGCCACGTGTTGCGCAGGACCGCCTGCGGCAGGCGCATCCACCGCACCTCCCCGGGGAACTTCACCCGGATGCCGGCCAGCCACTTACCGGGGCTGGCGCCCCAGCCCGTCTCGGTGACGATGCGCATCGCGGCGGCCACGAGCATCGCCACCGAGAAGACGTCGATGGTCACCGGCTCGCGGCTGAGCGCCTGCAGCGCCAGTGCCGCCAGAATGACCGTGACCACCTCGCCGAACGTCACCGCGGCGCGGGTCAGCAGATCGGCGGGAGCGGGAGCGAGGTGGTCGGGGGTGCTCATGGGTCTGATGCTACCCACCGGGCAGCCCGGTCAGAAGGGTCCGCAGCGGCCGGGAGTGGGAGGGTGGTCCATAATTGAGGCCATGACCGCAGCTTTCGGCCCCGCCCTCCTCTTCGCCCCCGCCCACCGCGCCGACCTCATCCCCAAGGCCCACGCCCGGGCGGACACGGTCATCGTCGACCTGGAGGACGGGGCCGGTTCCGGCGACCACGCCGCCCTGCGCGATGCGCTGCGCGGGGCCGAGCTTGACCCGGAACGGACGATTCTGCGCACCGTCGGCCCCGCCTCGCCGTACTTCCGTGACGACGTCGCCCTGGCCCGGGAGCTGGGCGTCGGCACCATCATGGTGCCCAAGGTCGGTGCGGAGCTGCCTGCCGGGCTCGAGGGGCTGGACGTCATCGCGATGATCGAGACCCCGCAGGCACTGGCGAACATCGTCGGCATCGTGTCCCGCGCCGAGGTGGTGGGGCTGTTCTGGGGTGCGGAGGACCTCATCACCCTGCTGGGCGGCACCCATTCCCGGCGGCAGGCGGACGAGGCGGGCGCGGGGCGGTACCGGGACGTCATCCGCCACGCCCGCGCCCAGGTGCTCATCCACGCCGCCGCGGCCGGGAAGTACGCGATCGACGCCATCCACGCCGACTTCCGCGACAGCGACGGGCAGTTCGCCGAGGCCCTCGACGCCGCCCGCTCCGGCTTCCTCGGCACCGCGTGCATCCACCCGGCGCAGGTGGAGGCCGTCCGCCGCGCCTACCGCCCGGAGGCCGGGCAGATCAGCTGGGCCCGGGCCGTCGTGGCCGGGGCCGCGGAGCACACCGGGGCGTTCCAGGTCGACGGCATGATGATTGACGCCCCGCTGGTCAGCCAGGCAGAGCGCATCCTGCGCCGCGCTGAATGACGGTCGTCTGCGCGAGGCGGTCCGCCAGCGAGCGGTTCGCCGGGTGGAGCAGCACACTGATGCCGATGACGGTGGCCAGCAGCGAGTACCAGGGGATGGCCGGCACCAGGTAGGCCAGCGGGACCGGGATGATGAGCCACAGGTGCCGCACGAGAGGCGCCCACCAGGGGCCCACGGCGTCGAGACGCAGCAGCATCTTGCCCGGACTGCGGGCGAGGATCTTCTCCGGCACCACCCGGATCACCCAGGTGAGCAGCAGCAGGGCGGGGGCGGGGTCCGCGCCGACGGGCGCGGGCGCGCCGAGGGCGAAGTAGAGGAGGTAGGCGATCCCGACGTCGATGAGAAAGGCGATGAGACGGCGGGCCAGGCAGCTGTTCATCTACGCATCGATGAGGGCCAGGGTCCGGTCGACACGGTCGGCGGGCAGTTCGGCGTGGAGGACGTCGAGGGCGGCGTCGGCAAGCATGACGGCGATGGGCGGCAGCTCGGTGTCGGAGAGCTCCGCGGGGATCGTGCCGTCGTTCTCCCGCATCTCGATGACCGACAGGGCGATGTGGAACGGCAGATCGACGCGCGGGTCATCCTCGCCGACGAGCGCGGCCGACAGGGAGTGGAAGAGATCCCGCAGCTCGGTGCGCTGGGTGTGGTACTCGGAGAACTCCTCCGACGCGGCCACGGGCAGCTGGTAGAGGCGGCCGATGTTCCAGCGGGTGGACAGCAGCAGGCGGGCCTCCGCGGCGACGAGCGCCCACAGGCGCAGGGCGGGGGAGGCGTCGGACTCGCCGAGCGCGGCCGCCAGCTCCATGGAGGGCTCGATGGTGGACTTCAGCAGCGTCAGGAAGATCTCGGTCTTCGACGGGAAGTGGTAGTACAGCGAGGCCTGGCGGATGCCCACCGCATCGGCGATCTGGTGCGTCGAGGTCGACGCGAAACCCTGGGTGGTGAACAGCTCCGCGGAGGCGTCGAGAATCTCCTCGCGCGCCGTCGCACCACGACGCCGCGGACTGTTCTTGCGGGGTCGTCCCACTGCACGTGCCATGCGGATCGCTCCTTCCTGCGGGTTTCTGTTCGTCTAAAGATACCAGCGTCAGCCGACGGACAGTCCGTGGCGTCCCGCGATGGAACGCAGGGCGACGCTGACGAGACGGGCCGCCGCCCCGTACGCGCTGCGGTCGAGGGAGGGCAGGGAACGCATCGTCTCCTCCTTGCCCCACGTGCCGTGCCGCCAGCTGCGCAGCTCCATGCTCAGGCCCGTGGCCCACGCCTGGGTGAGCGCCTCCGCCTCGTCCTCCGTGAGGACCCCGTGGTCCCGCGCCCTGTCCAGCCGGTGCGGGGCGTCCCCGGAGGAGGCGTCGGCCAGCAGCCCCGCCCAGCGGGCGACGGCCACGACCGGCTCCATGAGCGTGCCGCGGACGTCGACGGGAGTGTCGTAGTCGGGCAGGCCCTCCGCCAGGCGCAGGGCCGGCGGCATGTGGGCCAGCGAGGGGACGAGGAGGGCGTCGGCCACCGCCGGGTCGTCCAGGTAGCCGGCGTCGACCCAGTAGGCGAGCTTGTCGACGTCGCCCTCCTCCGCGGCGCGCGCGGCTGCGGCGTCCCAGTCCTCCCGCGGGGCCGGGGCCGGCAGGTCACCGACGTGAAGGTCGGCGCCGCCGAAGAGCTCGCGGAGCTGCTCGTTCGCCCCCGGGGCGTCGCCGACGAGGAACCAGGTGACGCTGTCCGTCGGGATGGCGTCGAAACGGGCGACGGCACCGGTGAACCGCAGGCGGGCCCCACCGGTGATCTCCTCCACCGCGGGGCTCTCCGCCCACTCCTGCAGGGTGCGGGAGAACCAGAACGCCAGCGCGGTTTCGGACTCACCGTGGTCGAGGGCGTTGCGCATGAGCTCCTGCGCCTCCGCCAGGATGCCGCGCGCCATGGCGGGGGAGGAGGCGCGGCGGGCTTCGGTGGTCAGGTCCGGCAGCGAGGGGTGCATGGTGGCAAAAATACCAGCCGGGTGGGGCGCCGAGGAAAAAGCACCGCCCGCCACCGAGTGATCTCGGGGCGGGCAGTGCAAAGTACTTCTACCGTGTCACACAGCCAGCGGCAAAAGTGCGCTGTTGCGTCCTGTCAACCGACTTAGCGGCTGGTGAACGGCAGGAGAGCCATCTCGCGTGCGTTCTTCACGGCGGTGGCGACCTGACGCTGCTGCTGCGGGGTCAGGCCGGTGACGCGGCGGGAACGGATCTTGTGGCGGTCAGAGATGAACAGACGAAGGGTCTTGACGTCCTTGTAGTCCACCTTCTCAATGCCTTCGGCCTTGAGCGGGTTCTTCTTGGGGCGGCGGGACTGCTCCATCCGCTGCTTACGGGGGTTGGTGCGCTTCATGTTGGCCACTCCTTACCAGCTGGACTTACGGACGCCCGGCAGCTCACCGCGGTGAGCCATCTCGCGCATGCGGACACGGGACAGACCGAACTTGCGGAGGAAACCGCGGGGGCGACCATCGTGGGAGTCGCGGTTGCGGACGCGCACCGGGGAGGCGTCACGCGGCTGACGGTTCAGCTCGAACTGTGCGTCGAGGCGGTCCTCGTCAGAGGTGTTCGGGTTGTTGATGATGGCCTTGAGCTCAGCGCGACGCTCCGCGTAGCGGGCGACGATTTCCTTGCGCTGCTCGTTCTTGGCGATCTTGGACTTCTTGGCCATAGATTATCGCTCCTCGCGGAATTCGACGTGCTTGCGGGCGATCGGATCGAACTTCATCAGCGAGATGCGATCGGGGTTGTTTCGCTTGTTCTTACGGGTGACGTAGGTGTAACCGGTGCCAGCCGTGGACTTCAGCTTGATGATCGGACGAATGTCATTACGTGCCATTGGTTAGATCTTCTCCCCACGTGCACGGATCTTGGCGACGACGGACTCGATGCCGTCGCGGTCGATGACCTTGAGACCCTTGGTGGAAACGTTCAGGGTGATGGTACGGCCCTCGGAGGGCAGGAAGAACCGACGACGCTGCACGTTGGGGTTCCAACGGCGCGAGTGACGTCGGTGCGAGTGCGAGACGGTCTTGCCGAACTGCGGCTTACGTCCCGTGACCTGGCAAATAGCCGACATGGGTTTTCTTTCTCCTAGCCGCCCACGTCGAAAAGCATGCAAGGACCGCGCCGCACCGATGGTGTTCCACGTACCCTCGTGACTGAGTACGGGTCGGGGCGCAGTCTTGAGCCGGCTGACGGGGCGTAGACGTTTACTTCGACAACAGCAAGGGACAACTCTACAGTCCGGGGCCGCGAAAACCTAATCCCGAGTTCACACCGCCGAAGGCCTTCGCCAGCCGCAGCGCCAGCATGGTCCGGTCGCGTGCCTGCAGCTTGCGCAGCAGGGCCGACACGTGGTTCTTCACCGTCCCCTCCGCGAGGACGAGTTCCGCGGCGATCTCCTGATTGTTGAGTCCCTGCGCCACCAGCTTCGCGACGACCCGCTCCGTCCGCGTGAGCACCGCCAGCTCACCCTCGGCACCGCTTGTCGACGCCCACGCGTAGCGCGCCACCCGTGGATCAAGGATCATACCGCCCTCCGCGGCGGCCCGGATCGCGTCGGCCAGGGCGTCGGGGGAGACGTCCTTGAGCAGGTACCCGGAGGCGCCGGCGGCCACGAGGTCGGCGACCAGCCGCGCGTCGTCGAAAGTGGTGAGCACGAGGGTGGGAAGGTGCGGGGCGCAGGCGCGGACCACGGCGAGCCCGTCGGTGCCGGGCATGGCGGCGTCGGTGATGACCACGTCGACCGCGTGCTCCCGGGCCAGGTCGAGGGCGCGGGAGCCGTCGGTGGTGGTGGCGACGATGTCGATGCCGTCGATCGTCTCGAAGAGCAGGCTGAGGCCGCGCAGGGTCATGGTGCCTCCGGGAGGTGGAGGGTCAGGCGGGCGCCTCCGGCGATGCCGCCGTGCGCGTCGATGTCGATGCTCCCTCCGAGGTCCGCCGCGGACTGTGTGAGGGTGCGCAGCCCGAAGTTGGGGGCGGCGTTTCCGCGGTGCACCCCATCGAGCTCGGGCCGGTGGCCTGGGCGGCCATCGGGGTGGCGCAGGCCCTGGTGGCCGCGGTGATCCTCGGGCTGTGGCAGCGGCAGCGCGCGCCTCATGGCGCCCCATAGCACGGAATTTCAGAATCCGGCACCCGGGGAGTAGGATGGTCCGAGTTGTCAATCTCCAACCCAACTCAGGCACGATCCGGGCCTCTGCGAGCCATGCCCTGGAACCGACCTGATGTTCAATCCTGAGGGAATCGAGACTTCATGAAGAATGATATCCACCCCGACTACCACCCGGTGGTCTTCCAGGACGCCGGCACCGGCTTCAAGTTCCTGACCCGTTCCACCGTCAAGTCCGACCGCACTGTCGAGTGGGAAGACGGTAACGAGTACCCGCTGATCGTCGTCGACGTCACCAGCGAGTCCCACCCGTTCTGGACCGGTGCACAGCGTGTCATGGACACCGCTGGCCGCGTCGAGAAGTTCGAGAAGCGTTTCGGTGGCATGGCCCGCCGCAAGAAGAAGGCCTAAGGAGGTAGAAGAACAATGGCAGTTCCGAAGCGAAAGATGTCCCGCGCCAACACCCGCATGCGCCGCTCCCAGTGGAAGGCCGACAACGTCGCCCTCCAGGAGGTCAAGGTCGACGGTCAGACCGTCCGCATCCCGCGTCGTCTGGTCAAGGCCGCACAGCTGGGCCTGGTCGAGGTCGAGCAGTTCTAGTCCCGTTGCCGAGCAGGTGATGTGACCACACCGGCTCCCGCTCCACACTGGTGGAGGGGGAGCCGGTGTTTTTGTTTCCGCCCTGGTCCATAATGGGGAACATGAAAATCCTTGTGGTGGACGACGAACAGGCCGTACGAGAATCTCTGCGCCGCTCCCTCATCTTCAACGGCTACGACGTCAGTCTCGCCGAGGACGGGGTGGAGGCGGTCGAGAGCATCGGACGGGACCGGCCCGATCTGGTGATCCTGGACGTGATGATGCCCCGCATGGACGGGCTCGAGGTGTGCCGCACCCTGCGCAGCACCGGCTTCGACCGCCCCATCCTCATACTCACCGCCCGCGACGGCGTCGCCGACCGCGTCGCCGGCCTGGACGCGGGCGCCGACGACTACCTGCCCAAGCCCTTCGCCCTCGAGGAACTCCTCGCCCGCGTCCGTTCCCTGCTGCGGCGGGCCGCAGTGGACAGCGCAGCGGCGCAGGAGGAGCAGCAGGACCTCGTCTTCGAGGACCTGCGCCTCAACACCGAGACCCGCGACGTGGCCCGCGGCTCGCGTTCCATCAGCCTCACCCGCACCGAGTTCTCCCTCCTGCAGCTGCTCATGCGGAACCCGCGCCGGGTGCTCTCCCGCGCGACGATCCTCGAGGAGGTCTGGGGCTACGACTTCCCGACGTCCGGCAACGCCCTCGAGGTGTACATCGGTTACCTCCGACGCAAGACCGAGGCGGAAGGGGAGTCCCGGCTTATCCACACCGTGCGCGGTGTCGGCTACGTCCTGCGTGAGACGGCCCCGTGATCCTGCGGCGGCGGGCCTCCCGGCCGGACACGGACGGCCGGGAGGCCCCACCTGTCTCCGTCGGTGACACCAGCGGCGACATCTGGAGCGGACGCACCACGCTGCGCTGGCGCCTGTCGCTGCTCACCTTCGCGGTGGTGTCGTTTGCGGTGGGGTTGATGACCTTCCTCACCTACCTGACGGTCTCCGCCGTCCTCACCTCCGGGGTGGACCGCGATCTCGAACAGCTGTCGGAGGTGCTGCTGGAGAAGACGCTCGACCCGTTCTACCTCATCAACCTCGACGCGGAGATCCAGCTCTTCAAGTCCTACAACCCGGAGACCCGCGTCGCGGTGTCCCCGCCCGGGTGGTCGTTCTCCCGGGGCGACGCCATCCCGGTGGGTGGTGACCTGCGGGGTGCGGGGGACACGACGGAGGCGGTGTTCCGCACCGTCGGCGGCGAGCGCATCATGTCGAAGACGGATTCGCTGGGCGCGACGATCGTCCTCGCCCGCGACATGCACGACACCCACCAGCTCATCACCACCCTGGGCACCCTGCTGCTCGTCATCACCGCCCTGGGCACGGTGCTGGCCATCGCCGCCGGCCTCGTGGTCGCCACCGCCGGCCTGACGCCGCTCAAGCGTCTGCAGAAGGCCGTCGATTACGTCGCCGACACCGATGACCTGCGCCCCATCGCCGTGCAGGGCAACGACGAGATCGCGCAGCTGACCAGCTCCTTCAACGCCATGCTGGGGGCGCTGCAGGAGTCGCGCACGCGCCAGTCGCAACTGGTGGCCGACGCCGGTCACGAGCTCAAGACCCCGCTGACGTCGATGCGCACCAACATCGAGCTGCTCATGATGCTCAACCAGCCGGGCGCGGCGGACCGCATCTCCGCGGCGGACCGGCAGGACCTGGAGCGTGACGTCATGGCCCAGATGACCGAACTGTCGACGCTCATCGGCGACCTCGTCGACCTCGCGCGCGAGGACGCGGCGGAGACCACCATGGAGTCCGTCGACCTCGACGAGGTGTTCGTCTCCTCCCTCGAGCGGGTGCGCCGCCGCCGTCCGGACCTCGACTTCGACGTCGACCTCGTGCCCTGGACTCTCACGGGTGACCAGTTCTCGCTCGGCCGGGCCACCCTCAATCTCCTCGACAACGCGGCCAAGTGGTCGCCGCCGGACGCCACTGTGCAGGTCCGGATGACCCCGCTTGCCGACGACCGCATCCAGCTCACCGTCGCAGATTCCGGCCCGGGTATCCCGGAGGAGGAGCGGGAGCGGGTCTTCGAACGCTTCTACCGGGCGGCGGAGTCGCGCTCGCAGCCGGGTTCGGGTCTGGGCCTGGCCATCGCCAAGCAGACGGTGACACGTCACGGAGGGACCATCCGGATCGCGGAGGCAGCGGGTGGGGGAGCGCTCGTCATCGTCGAGCTCCCCGGCCAGCCGCAGGTCACCCCATCCAGGTAACGTACAGAAAGGCGTCAGGATCGGCCCAGAGCAGAGGAGCACAATGACCGGCATGAATGATGACACCTCCTCAGACCCGCGGAACCCCTCCACCGGCTACCAGCCGGTGACCTCCCCCTACCAGTGGCAGGCAGCGGAGAACCCCGGACCGGAGGGTGTCCCGGACCCTGCCCCCACGCCCGCCGAGCCGCGCAAACGCAGCGTGGGACTGGGCACGGCCCTGGCCCTCATGCTCGTGGGATCGGTGGCCTCGGGCTCCATCGTCGGCCTCGTCGCCGCGAACTCCGACTCCGGTTCCCCGGGGGAGACCGTCAGCGCCCTGGAACAGGAGAGTGCGCCGGCGGCCGAGGCCCCGGAGGGCGGCGTCGAGCAGGTCGCCGCCGAGGTGCTGCCGACCGTGGTCTCCCTCCAGGTGGCCACCCGCATGGGCGCAGGTGAGGGGTCGGGTTCGATCATCTCCTCCGACGGTTACGTCCTCACCAACCACCATGTGGTCTCGGGTGCCGACGGCGGCTTCGGCCAGATCGAGGTCACCCTCAACGACGGCCGCACCCTGCCGGCCGACTACGTCGCCTCCGATGCGCCGACCGACATCGCCGTGGTGAAGATCCGCGACGTCTCCGATCTCCCGGTCATCGAGTTCGGTGACTCCGACACCCTCCGCGTCGGCCAGGAGGTCGTGGCCATCGGCTCCCCGTTGGGCCTGAGTTCCACCGTCACCTCCGGTATCGTCTCCGCCCTCAACCGTCCGGTGCGGGCCTCCGACGGCGGCGGCGAGTCCTCACTCATCGACGCCATCCAGACCGACGCCGCCATCAACCCGGGTAACTCGGGAGGGCCGCTCGTCGACATGTCCGGGCACATCGTGGGCATGAACTCGGTCATCGCGTCGATGAGCTCCGGCGGGGAGGCCGGTTCCATCGGCCTGGGCTTCGCCATCCCCGCGAACTTCGCCAAGCGCGTCGCCGACCAGCTCATCTCCACGGGGCAGGCGACCCACCCGATGCTCGGTGTCCAGGTCGCCGGGCGGGCCGACGTGCACGGTGCGCTCATCGCGTCGGTGGAGCCGGGCAGCCCGGCGGACGAGGCCGGCCTGCAGTCCGGTGACGTCGTGCGGCGCGTGGACGACCGGATCATCGACAACTCGGACGCGCTCGTGGCCACGGTCCGGTCCCAGGAGTTCGGCCAGACCGTCACCCTCGAAGTTCTCCAGCCGGATACGGGGCAGAGCCGAGAGGTAGAGGTTACGCTGACCACAGAGTAAATTTTTGGATATTAGAAACGAACAATGTCAGAACTTCTGAGGATGGAGAACACCGTGCACACCGTCGATGAGCCCCCGCGCACGTCCGCACTGCTGGACGTCGTCGAGCCGGATGCGGCCTTTCTGATCGCCGCCGAGAAGGAGGACACCCCGCCGGCCCGACGTCGCGCGCTGGTGGTCCTCGTGGCGGACCACGTGCTCGGCTCCGGGGAGGACACCGACCGGCTGGTCACGGAACTGCTCGTCGAGGCCGGTTTCGCCGTCGACGCGGTGGTGTCGGTCCGTTCCAAGAAGTCGCAGATCCGCCAGGCGATCGAGACGGCCGTCGTCGGCGGCGTCGATCTCGTGCTCACCGTCGGCGGCACCGGCGTGGGCCCGCGGGACAAGACCCCGGAGGCCACCCGCTCCGTGCTGGATCAGCTGGTGCCGGGTATCGCGCAGGCGCTGCGCTCCTCGGGTCTGGCGTGCGGTGCGGTCGACGCCTGCACCTCCCGGGGCATCTCCGGTGTGTCCGGGTCCACCGTCGTGGTGAACCTGGCGGGCTCCCGCGCGGCGGTCCGGGACGGCATGGCCACCCTCACCCCGCTGGTGCACCACGTCATCGACCAGTTGCAGAAGTACAGCGTTGAGTAGCAGGCGGCCCCGCCGGCGGGTGGTCCGGAAGTCCGACGCCCCCGGCATCGACCGGAACGCCGACCGCCCGGACTCCCTGGTCGGGGATGTCCGGGTGGCGGATGAGGAGCGGGAGGTCGTCCTCGACCCGGAGGCCGAGGAGTCACTGTCCGCGGAGGAGTTCTGGCGCGAGCAGCGCCCTCCCCACTATTAGCGCTTGAGCAGGTCGCGGATCTCGGTGAGCAG
>LSQX01253235.1_pt1 | contig 12837 bp, 9 predicted proteins | sample 654561 | NCBI WGS metagenome assembly LSQX01 (sample SAMN04489861, study PRJNA283612) | anaerobic digester metagenome | isolation source: 4 biogas reactors fed with cattle manure at either 37C or 55C with and... | place: Denmark: Kongens Lyngby | collected 2014 | reverse complement strand
ATATAAGGTAAATCATGAAATTTTGTTTGTATATAATTTATGATTATATGTAAAAATATATAATATGAAAAAATAGGAAGTGGATAGATGTCAGATGGAAAAAGAGGAACACTTATTATTATAGGAGGGGCGGAAGATAAGAGGGCAGATAAAAGAATTTTAAAAATAGTTCACGGTATTTCCGGTGGTCAGAAAAGTAAAATTGCGATAATTACCACGGCAGCAGTCAACCCTGATGGCGCCGAAAAAGAATATTGCAAAATATTTAAAGACCTTGGAGTTAAGTCAGTATATGGTGTAAAGATTGATGATAGAGAGCAGGCCAATGATGAATATCATGCAGAATTGATAGAAGATGCGGATTGCATTTTTTTTGTCGGTGGTGACCAACTGAGGATTTCAAGTATTTTAGGCGGTACAAAGGTACATGAATCCTTACTTAGAAGTTTAAACTCGGGAAAGACCATTGCCGGCACCAGCGCAGGTGCTTCGATGATGAGCCAGGTGATGGTTGTGGAAGGGAAAGACGATGAGGCACCAAGAAAATGTACTTTAAAAATGGCGCCGGGTATGGGGATGCTTCGAGGTGTTATAATCGATCAGCATTTTAACCAAAGGGGAAGAATAGGGAGGCTGCTGGCAGCAGTTGCACAGAACCCTTCCATAATAGGATTGGGTATAGACGAAAATACGGCAGTTATTGTAGATGCAGCGTTAAAGTTTCGTGTAGCGGGATCAGGGGTAGTGACAGTTGTAGATGGCAGGGAAATTCTATATACGAATATCTCTGAACAGAATCAAAATGAACCTTTAGCAATTACCAATGTGAAAATTCATGTATTACCGGAAGGTTATGGGTTTAATATCAATACAAAACAGGGAATAATGGAAAGAGACTTAAATTTTAAACAAAATGATAATTCTGAGGAGGAAGAAAGTTGAAAATAACCAGCTTATATGCTTATCAGGGAAGGAATATATACAGTCATAAACCTGTTATCAAGCTGAACATTGAATTAGAAGATTATTACAATTTAGCGACTAAGGATATAGAAGGTTTTAATGATGGCTTGGTTAAATCATTGCCCGGTTTGCATAAGCATAATTGTTCAAGGGGTTATCCGGGAGGTTTTATAGAAAGGCTGAAAGAGGGCACATATTTTCCTCATGTGGTTGAACATATAGCAATTGAACTGCAAAATTTGTTAGGATACAATGTAGCTTTCGGAAGAGCTATAGATGGAGGTAATGAAAAAAGCTATGATGTAATATATTCATATATTAATGAATATGCGGGAATTGAGTCCGGTAAACTCGCCATGGAGTTGATATATAGCATTATAGAAAAATATGATTTCGATTTACAAAAAGAATTGAGAAGGATTAAAACGGAGTGTATAAAACAGGATTTTGGTATAAGTACTGAAATGATAAAAACTGAAGCAGAGAAGCGGGGTATTCCCATAACAAGAATTGGCAAAGGAAGTTTAATTCAATTAGGTTATGGTAAGAATGGAAGGATTATGCAGGCAACTTTATCTGATTGCCCTTCTTGTATTTCAGTTGATACTGCTTGCAACAAAGATTTGACAAAGATGATGCTTTCAGATTATGGAATACCTGTTCCTGAAGGAAAATTAGTTAAAAATGAAGATGAACTTCTAAAGCAATGTATGATTTTAGGTTATCCTGTAGTTGTTAAACCAAATTTTGGCAGCCATGGAATAGGTGTATCAATAAACTTGAAAACCCCTGAAGAAGTATTAAATGCATATAACATTGCCAAGGAGTATGAAGATACAGTTTTAGTTGAAAAATATATAAAAGGCAATCACTACAGATTATTGGTCGTTGGAAATAAAATGGTTGCTGCTTCCATGAGAATAGCAGCGCATGTAGTTGGAGACGGAGAGCATGGGATTAAAGAATTGATTGAGCTGGAGAATACCGAAAACACAAAAAGGGGAGAAGGGCACGAGAAGCCATTAACAAAAATTATTGTAGATAAGGTTGTAGAAGCTTATCTTGCGAAGCAAAATATTAACCTTAATTACATTCCATCCTACGGAGAGATTGTGCATTTAAGAGAAAATGATAATTTAAGCACAGGTGGAATTGCAATAGATGTCACTGACAAGGTGCATCCGGATAGCATAGATTATGCAATAAGTGCCGCTAAAATTATTGGATTGGACATTGCGGGTATTGATATAACTATACAGGATATAAGTAAATCACTTATAGAAACAGGCGGTGCCATAATTGAAATAAATGCCGCACCGGGCATTAGAATGCATCATTTTCCTGCCGTTGGTAAATCAAGAAATGTTGCATATGAAATTGTGAAACATATATGTCCCGAAGATAGGGAATATAGTATACCTATAATTTCAGTTACCGGTACAAACGGTAAAACAACTACAGTAAGAATGATTAATCACATAATAAGAGGAATGAACAAATGTGTAGGAATGACCACAACTGACGGTGTATATATAAATGATGATTGTATAAAACATGGTGATAACTCAGGACCTGTAAGCGCAAGAACAATACTTATGGATCGCCGTGTAGAAATTGCCGTATTTGAAACTGCAAGAGGCGGGATAGTAAATAAAGGCTTGGGATATGAAATTGCGGATGTGGGCATTATAACGAACATACAGGAAGACCACCTGGGTATTGACGGTATCTATGACTTAGACCAATTGGCCTATGTTAAATCATTGGTAGCGGAAGCAGTAAAGAACACAGGTTATGCGGTATTAAATGCGGATGACGAACATTGTGTAAAAATTATCAAAAACCTAAAATCAAAAATTATATTATTTTCATTAAAAAAAGATAATGGGGTTATTGCAAAACATATAAAAGCAGGAGGCATTGCCTTCTATTTCGATGGCAATGATATAGTACTGGTAAAAAGCAAAAAGGATATAAAAGTCATAGAGGTTAGAAGCATACCATCAGCTTTAGACGGTATATTGGAATATAATATACAAAACGCGCTTGCAGCAGCTTCAGGCGCGTATGCTGCAGGAGTTGACTTGTCCAAAGTAAGAGATGGACTCTCTACATTTAAATCAGATTTTACAGATAACCCGGGGAGATTCAATATTTATGATGTAAATGGTGTGAAGGTCATAATTGATTATGGACATAATATAGATGGTTACAGGTGTGTATTGGAATCATTGAAAAAGCTTAAGAAAAACAGATTAATCGGAGTAATCGGTGTACCCGGTGACCGAACCGATTCCAGCACTCTAATAATAGGAGAAATGTGCGGCAATTTTTTTGATAAGGTCTATATAAAAGAAGATAAGGACAAAAGAGGAAGAAAAAATGGTGAAGTAGCAGAAGTTTTAAAAACAGGATGTCAAAAAGGTTCAATCAATAAAACAAATATCTTTATTGAATTAATAGAGGATAGAGCATTGGAGATGGCGATTAAGTCAGCCGAGACAGATGATGTTGTTGTCGCATTTTATGAAGATCTTGAACCGTTAATTAACGTGATTGAAAAAATGAAATCACCTATTTATAAGATAGGTCTCATCATTGCCTGATGAGACCTATAAACATTTCCTAAAAAAGTTGTGAAATACTGAGGGGATCAATATCCCAGGATACTATTGAAAAGTTGTCTTGATATCTTCTTGAGAGGGTTATTTTGTATTTGCTTATACTATCACCCTGTTTAACAAAGATCTTTACTCTTGCTTCGGAAGCAGAGCCTGGGGATTCAGCCCTATGAGGATCACTCATGGACCATAACTCAACTTCACCTATTTCGATACTTATCTTATCCTTGATATTCATTAGGTTTTGAACCGTTTTGCGGTTATTGCTGCTGAATTCATCATCTTCTTTATCATTCCAGTGACTTAACGCGTTCTTGCTATCACCTTTTATTATTGCGTTAATGTGGTTTTGTACCATTTCCCTGACCTCTTTCACTTCATGGGATTCCGGATGAGTTGAAAAACCTACAATAAACCAATCATTCTCAATCTTAATTAATTCTATAGAGTTAATAAAAAATCTACCAATATTAATAGAAGCGTAATTATTTTTTATCATTATACTATCCAAAATCAGTGTAGGAGGCATATAAGATTCTTTTTGGTTACCGGGCAGCGGCGTATTAAACCGTTTATAATCAATAATTTTATTGCTTAAGGCCTCTTGGGGCAAAGGATATTCAGTATTAGCATATATCTTTTTGGCTTCTTTTTCATATTCTTCATAAGAACCTGTGAAATTGTAGTCCAATTGAAACATTCTAAGTACTGTGGACTTAATATTCGATAGGTCTGCATCATCATTGCTGGTAATACTGCCATGAATACAGGTATTTAGTAGGTCATAACTTATTTCATTTTCACCATAATTACTGATAAAATATACCATTTCCTCTGTAGGACTGAGGTAATATGTTGGCGTGCACATCCTTTGGACTTTCTTTTTCATTGTTTCATGATTTATTATTACAAGCAAGTATCTGTCATCATCTTCAAAATGAGGGTTTATAGTTGTGTAAATTATTTCTCCTGTAGACTTTAGAATATTAGCATTATAGATGGGGCCGTTTTCAATTTCCTTGCTTTCAAAAGTTTTTAGATTTACTATTTGCAAACCTTGCGAGTTATCCAAAGTGTAAAGAATATTTAAATTATCGGAATCCATATATATTCCGTCAGCGATCTGTGTATAAGACTTTTCTTCAAAATTATACAAAGCTACAATGTTATCATATTTATTATTTTTCATTTCTACAATGTATGTCTCATCATTATATTGCTTTTTAATAAACGGAGTATAACTGTCTACGGCAATCGAAATGAACTCTTTTGAGGCGATATCAAATATCATTCTACTATCAAACATCAGTCTTTTACTGTCCTTAGACCAACTTATACTATTAAAATTTCTATATTTGTATTTTGTCAAAACGTTCTGAAGTGTATCGTTTTCTAAATTATAAATATAAACGTTATCCTCACCATCTATAAATGCCAACTGTTTACCGTTTTCATCAAATTGATAATTCTTTATTGCAGGAAATTTCCCCAAACTTTTTTTAAGCCCGGTAGAAGGTTTTAGTACGAATAGCTCAATCATTTGGATCATATTGCCTATAATGACTTTACTGTTTTTTTCATTATATTTTAAATCATTGAGATTTTTCATTGCGAATACTGTGGAGTAATCAGGAGAAACTATTAAAGGTAAATAATTATTATCAACTTTTTGCAGCAATTCTTTATTTTTGTCAATCATATTTTTCTGTGAAGTTAATTCAAACTGCCATTTATCAAGGCTGCCGGTTTTATTAATGTTTTTATCAGGCTTTTCAATTATAGTCAGTTTGTTTTCTTTTATAGTGCAGCCGGATAATAAAATAACAGTGCATATAATTAATAAAATTTTTTTCAATTCAGAACCTCCTTGAAACATTTGTGACATTATTCTAAAACAACAAGCACTTCTGTACCCTTACTATTCTTGCTTATAATTTTTATTTTGCCCCCGTGTTTTTCAACTATTTCTCTTGCAATGGATAACCCGAGTCCCCAGCCTTCAACTTTGCTGGTTCTTGAATAGTCACCCTTATAATATGGTTCAAAAATATTTTTTAACACATCAAGATCTATACCTATTCCATAATCTTTTATTGATAACTCTATTTTATCTTCTTTTTTTAGTGTTATATCTATACGGTCTGTGTTACTATATTTAATACTGTTATCAAGTATATTTATAACAACCTGTTTAAATAAATCCTCGTCAAGAAAATGGTGAATTTCTTCTAACTTTAAATTTAGTCTGATATTATAACGCCTTGCTTTGTAGTACATGGAATCACATACTTCCTCCAACAAGGTTTTCACATTTACTTCAGCTTTGTTGACTTGAAAGTCATATTGCTTTAGCCGGGACAATTCTAAAAGGTTTTCTACCATTTTAAGCAATCGTTGTCCTTCAGCTGTTATATGAAACAGACTTTTATCCTTTACCTCAGTATTATCAGTTTTCCACAATAATTCTGCATAACCTAATATCGTTGTCAGTGGGGTTCTTATTTCATGTGTGAAATTATCAAAAAAGCTTTTTTGCTTATCTTTTTCGTCCTTTAAAATATAAATCATATTTTCTATGCTGTCAGCCATTGCATTAAAATTTTTAGATAACTCCCCAACTTCGTCATCCCTGTTATAAGTTGTAACCCTTTCAATCAAACTGCCTTTTGAAAATTTCTTCGTAATTTCAGTAAGGTTTTTTATTGGTGCAATGATTCTGTTTGAAATCAGAATACTTAATATAACCGTAAAAGTAGCTGCAAGCAAACTGGTTATAAAAAATATATTAATATTATTGTTTCTCATTTTGTCTGCATCGGAAAGGTCATATATGAATGCAAGAGAGTAATTATATCTGCCTGCAATATTCACGGGCATAGCCAAATATAGTGTTCTTGGTTTATTGCTACTGTTAATGTAATAAGCACTGTTGCCTTTAAAGGATTCAGCAACTTCCGGCCTTATATTTTTGCTCTCATAAAAAACATCCTCAGAATCTCCCAACAGCCTGTTGCCATTAAAAATCTGTATTCTGCATTTTATAGTTTTTTTCAGGTATGAGGTCAAATAAGGAGAATCGCTTTCTATGACGCTCGGTACTTCAAATATATTTTTAGCTTTATTTAATGAGTATTGCTCCACGTAAATAGTTGCATACTCACCTTGGCTTTGCAGGTAATTCAATATAGATGACAGATTATAATTATCTGATATTTTTGTTATTACAGGGCCTAATATTACAAGCATTATCAGCAAAGCAGCAATATTCAGCGCGGTTATTTTACTTCTAAAGTTCATGCAGACACCTCAAACTTATAGCCTATTGTAAATACCGTTTTGATAAAACAACTATAATCTCCCAATTTCCTTCGCAACCGCTGAATATGCATGTCCACTGTTCTGCTATCACCCATATACTCATAGCCCCATACGGATTCTAAAATGTTCTCTCTTGAGAATACTTTTTTCTGATTTTCTAAAAATAATAAAAGTAAATCAAACTCTTTTGGGGTAAGAAAGACTTCAATATCATCAATGTGTGTTTTCCTCTCAATTGGATTGACATAGATAGGTCCTGCAGTAATAGCATCTTCTTTGGTGCTGAATTTATCAATTCTTCTTAAAACTGTTTTAATTCGGGCAATTAATTCTCTGCTATCGAAAGGCTTAGTTATATAATCATCTGCCCCAAGCTCGAGCCCTTTGAGCTTGTCCTGAATCGAATCCTTGGCAGTTAAAAGAATTATAGGTATATTAAGGCTTTGCAGTGTCTTGCAGGCCTCAAAACCCGTCATACCGGGCATCATAATATCAAGGAGGATTAAGTCAGGTTTTTCCGAATTAGCTGTCCTTATAGCATCAAAACCATCACTTGAAGTTATCGTTTCAAAACCTTCAAGCTCTAAATTCAGTTTTATCAAATCAACAATAGCCGGTTCATCATCTACAATTAATATTTTCATATTAACACCTGCCCTTAATATACTTATCAAAGATATAATAAAGCAAACTTGTATATAAATTGTAACATTATTTTCGGTCATTTTCATATAAATTTAAAATTGTAACTTTATTACATAAAAAACTGGTGCAATGTATTTTCTGAGAATTTAATAAAAACTGTTGAAATATGCTTTCAAATAACTTATTATATAAATTGTTACGACAATTATAGCAAGATCATTGTTAGTTGTCCTGAAAAGCGGATGGGGATGTAGCTCAGCTGGGAGAGTACCTGACTGGCAGTCAGGGGGCCGAGGGTTCGAGCCCCTTCATCTCCACCAAAATCTTATATCACTCAGTTGTGAGTGTTTTTTTTGTTCACTTTTAATAAGTTTTATCTGATACCATAAAATTAAAATGAAAATTTGAAGCATAATAATATAGAAAAAAGAAAAGAAAGGAAGTATACTTATTATAAATTTAGAACATATAATTGATTTTCTTGAAACTGATTCTTTAAGTGTTGCATTCACTTCTAAGGGTATAAAGTATCTATCCTTGGGGAATGAGCCTGGTTTAGATTGTATAAACCTAAAGCTCATTGATGATATAGAAAAGCAGAGTCACCAAACAAAACTTGTTATTGAGGAAACGATGAATTTTATAGACACGGGTAAACATAATATGCCTTTGGATTTTACAGATTTTACAGAGTTTCAACAAAACGTATTTAAAGTAGTAGGTAGTATAGTACCCGGTAAGATTGCGACATACAAAGATATTGCCGTAATCCTTGGCAAGCCCGGGGGCGCCCAGGCGGTGGGAAATGCTCTGGGTAGGAATTCTGTGTCATATTTTTTACCGACACATAGGGTGCTTCCTCAGAAAGGTTTTGGACTATGTAGGAGTGGTGCGGGCCATTTAAGGGAAAAGCTTTTAATACATGAGGGGCATGATTTAATTAAGTTAACAGGTAATCGTGTATGTACAAGGAAAAACTGTTGTAAAAGTAAATGAATTACTAAGAATTATCCATAAATAAAATTTTAGTAATTGTGTCAAATACAATGATCTGCTAATATGTACGAGATATAATGTGAACAGCATCAACTAACCTATATGGCTAACATATCATATTTTGTCTGTTATTGACACCACAGTATACAAAGTGTTAGTATGGAATATAATAGATAATTACGAAAAATGATGTTAGCTTGGTAAAAACGGTAAATAATAGACAATAATTTGGACAACCTTTCTGCCAAGTTTGAATTAGTTATATTTCATACGTTATATAAGCATTCATCTTGAGCAATCTTAATATAATCTATAAGGGGGCAGAAGGATGGATAGAAAAATAGGAGTCTTGGATTCTGGTATCGGTGGCTTATCTGTTGTTGCAAGTCTACAAAATGTATTACCTAACGAGGACATTTTATATTTTGGTGACAGTAAAAATGTGCCTTATGGCAACAAAGGCGAAGAAGAAATACTGTCCTTAACTACTAAAATATTCGATTTTCTGGAAAAAGAAGATGTTAAACTAATTATAGTGGCATGTAATACAATTTCCGCATTATTAGAAAAGCATAAAAATTATTTTGGCTTTCCGACAATTAATATAATTAATCCCACCGTTGAGTATATAGCAAGGTCAAAACTCGATGATCTGGCTTTCTTAGGTACGGAATTTACGATTAAGTCCGGTGTTTATCAAAGACTTTTGAAAGAAAGAAATATGAATACTAATATTATTGCAGATAGCAGTAGAAATCTTGCCACCTTTATTGATTCAGGTGATTTTATGTCTCCTGAAATTAGAGGTTTAATAAAAAGTCACATAGACAGCTTAATTAAAAAAGGTGCCCAAAATATAGCATTGGTTTGCACTCACTATTTGATAGTTTATGATATTTTTCTTGATCTTTTCCCCAAAATGAATTTTATTGATCCCGGATATCATCAAGCTTTAGCTACAAAGGATTATTTATTAAATAATAATTTATTAAGCACTAATAATAATGGCACCTTAACCATTTATACATCGGGAGAAAGAGAAACGTATGAGAAAGCTGCAACAAGGTTATCACTACAAAAACTTATCGAACCATCAGAAATTCAACTGTAAATAATTTTGTTTTCGAAACTGCTGGCAATATATGTGTTATAAGATATAAACATCAAATAATAGTAGATAATTACACTTTGTTATTGTATAATTTAGTAAAATACCGCTTTAATAACTTGCTTGAAAAATTTTAAGGCGGTTTTTTAAAAATATGATAAGGAGGAGTTATAATGGCAAAGAGAGTATTAGCTATGATGATGGTAGTCTTGTTGGTAACAACACTGATAGCAGGTTGCGGGCCGAAAGAGGCACCGGCACCAACTAATGGGGAAGAAGGCAAAGAGGAAGAAGTAGTGCAAAAGGAGGTTTTCGTTTCCATAGCAACAGGGGGAACCGGAGGGACTTATTATCCGTTGGGAGGCGCTTTGGCAAAGATATATAACGAAAACATTCCGGGTGTAACCGCAAACGCACAATCCACAGGTGCTTCCGTTGAGAACATTGGTTTGGTTTCTAAAGGTGAAACAGAAATTGCATTTATTCAAAATGACGTTACATATTATGCATGGACAGGAACAGAATCATTTGCTGACAAGGATAAGGTTAAAAACATCCGAGGTATGGCTATGTTATATCCCGAGGTAATTCAAATTATTGCAACTAAACAATCAGGGATAAAAAGTGTAGCTGATTTGAAAGGTAAAAAAGTAGCAGTTGGAGCACCCGGTTCCGGTACAGAGGTAAATGCAAGACAAATTTTAGAGGAATATGGAATAACATATGCTGACTTGGGTAAGGCAGACTATCTATCTTTTAATGAGGCAGCAGACCAATTAAAGGATAAACAAGTTGATGTTGCATTTGTAACGGCAGCACTGCCAACTGCGGCTGTAACCGAGGTTACACAAACTGCGGATATAGTGCTTGTACCGGTAGATGTTGATAAAATTAATTCATTGGCTGCAAAATATCCTTTTTACACTGCAGTGACCATTGAAGGTGGAAATTATAAAGGCAACGATTCCGATGTATCTGCAGCTGCGGTAATGGCAATGCTTGTTGTTCCCGAGGATTTGGATGACGATTTGGCATATAACCTGACAAAGCAAATGTATGAACAAAGACAAGTAATAGTTGACACCCACGCAAGAGGTAATGACATAAAATTAGAAACTGCTTTAGACGGGATGCCCATAGATATACATCCGGGCGCAAAGAAATACTATGATGAAAAAGGTATTAAGTAAGAATAGTAACGGGAAGGGTATTGCGAAGAGCAATGCCCTTCCTAAAAATTTTTATATTTTAATCTTGATACTATCAGTAATTTTTATTTTTTTATATTTATATAGGATCTCTGTTTTGGAAGCCAGGGACTTTTCTACTCATAGATATTTGAAATCCTGGATAATGAAAGATGATGAAACTTTTACCATATCTTATACTCATTCAGTTGAATTATGTCCGGTAACTGAAACGTATTTGATAAAAGATAGAGAGATTATTTTGACAGAAACATATTTTGAATCATTCGGAGCCGGGCTACCTGCCACTACACCTTACACATTTGAAATGAAAAATAACGGATTTAGGATTTATAATATAAATGAAGTGATGGATAACCTTATATATAGAACAGGTGCAGAACGGGCGAATCATAAGTTAATATATAAAAACAAAACTTATAAGTTCCTTGACTTTAGTGAACCCAGGACAGGAGTGAAATTTCAAATAAGTGGTATCTCGTTGCTGGCATACATTATAAAGGAGTGGTTTTGATGAAAGATAAGAGATTAATAACCGAATCTGATGTGGCATTAAACGTTGATAAGTTAATGGATCAATATGATAAAGAAACCGGCAAGCTTAGAAAACTAAAAGGAACTATTGGCACAATTGCTATGCTGATAGCTATTGCGATGTCTTTATTTCAATTTTATACTGCAGGATTTGGAACGCTTTTATCAGCAAAACAAAGGGCTTTACATATTATGTTTGCATTCACTATAGGTTTTTTGTTCTATCCTGCAAGAGAAAAGTCACCTAAGGATAGAACAACGATTTTAGATTTTGTTTTCATTATACTTGTGGTTATTGTATTTGGGTATTTATTTGTATTCAATAAAGAAATAGCTTTAAAAGCAGGGCAGGCTAACACAGTTGACTTACTCTTCGGTAGCCTCGCCATATTGCTGACCCTTGAGGTAACCAGGAGAGTCGTAGGCCCCGAGTTACCTATTGTTGCAATTGTTTTTTTATCTTATGCATATTTTGGGCCGCATTTACCGGGACTTTTGGCACACAGGGGCTATAGTATAGAACGAATAATATCGCATATGTATCTGGGGCTTGAGGGTGTGCTGGGAATACCCTTAGGGGTTTCAGCAACTTTTGTTTTCATGTTTATACTGTTTGGCGCCGTGCTTGATAAAACCGGTGTAGGCAAATTTTTCATTGATCTTGCCTTCGCTTTAACAGGGCATACAAGAAGCGGTCCCGCAATGACAGCTGTGGTCGCAAGCGGTTTCATGGGATCAATATCCGGCAGCTCCGTGGCGAATACTGTAACAACGGGTGCATTCACAATTCCTTTGATGAAAAAGACCGGTTATAAGCCTTACTTTGCCGGTGCTGTAGAAGCCGCTGCATCTACGGGGGGACAAATAATGCCTCCGGTAATGGGTGCAGCCGCATTTATCATGGCTGAATTTACTGGTATACCATATGTAAAAATTATTATTGCAGCAGCTATTCCTGCACTGTTGTATTATTTTGCGGTTGGGGTAATGGTGCACTTGGAAGCATGTAAACTTGGAATAAAAGGATTGTCCAAAGATAAACTTCCCAAGGTGGGTAAACTGCTCTTAAAAAATGGTTACTTATTAATCCCGCTTTTTGTAATTGTATATTTCTTAATTGCAGGTTATACACCGCTGGGTTCAGCATTCCGTGCTATTGTGATATCAATATTCATTGCGGCTGCTGTTTCCTTAATAAAAAAGGATAAATCATTTGGCTTTATGGATTTAGTAGGAGCCTTTGAATCAGGGGCCAAAGGAGCGGTTGGCGTTGCTTGTGCCTGTGCCTGTGCAGGTATGATAGTCGGAGTTGTTACATTAACAGGATTAGGGCTTCGTATTGCAGAAATAATAGTTACCTTAGCCCAAGGCAAATTGCTTTTAACATTGTTTTTCACTATGATAGCATCTCTTATCCTTGGAATGGGATTGCCTACAACGGCAA
>LSQX01167753.1_pt2 | contig 12837 bp, 12 predicted proteins | sample 654561 | NCBI WGS metagenome assembly LSQX01 (sample SAMN04489861, study PRJNA283612) | anaerobic digester metagenome | isolation source: 4 biogas reactors fed with cattle manure at either 37C or 55C with and... | place: Denmark: Kongens Lyngby | collected 2014 | reverse complement strand
TGCCGGAGCGTTGGTGGGCGCCCTGACTGCCGCTGCCTGCGCCGGCGCGCTGGCCGGTGTCTTGGCCGCTGCCGGTTTGGCCTGCGCCGGGGTGCTGGACGGGGCCGTTGTCGCGGTCGGCTTAGCTCGTGCCGGAGCGTTGGTGGGCGCCCTGGTTGCCGCTGCCTGCGCCGGCGCGCTGGCCGGTGCGGCAGGCTTGACGGCACTGCGGCCTGCAGCGGGCTGTGCGCCCGCCTTTGGAGGTGTGTTCGTCGTGCCCGGCGCCGGTTCGGCCAGACCGTACCAGGCCATGCAAGCCATCACGGCCAGAATGGCCGGTAGTGCAAACCGGGGCTTCGCGTGGGCGGTAATATGGGAAGAGTGCTCCTGCATGATGGCCGGATTATACCGAAACCGCCCCGGAGATAACACTACTTTTACCGGATGCCGGGCAATCGGTTGGTGACAGGGTGCGCATGAAGAGCGGACGGAATGCGGATGGATCGTCCTCGTCCTCGTCCTCGATAGAGATTGAACCGCCAAGACGCCAAGAGCGCCAAGGGGATTTGTGATTTTAGATTTGTGATTTTAGACTGCCGCGCGGCTGCGCCGCGAAAAAACCATGGAGTAACTGCGACAAAATGTCCAAGTTATAGGCAAGATTGTTTGTGCTTCGCTCTTCCTCTTGCTCGGCAAGTCCGCTGTCGTCGCTTGTCGCCGAGTGCCAGCACAAGCTCACGGCACAGCCCTAGGAAGGTAGGGCGAGCCGCCTGTCATACGTAGCCTTGGCGAAGTATGGTCCCCGTCACGCCGCTACGCGGTGTGACCGGCGAGCCGCGCGCAGTTGATGAACCGCCAAGACGCCAGAAGCGCAAAGCAAATAAGCCATTATTACGACTAGACGCTACGGCCAGAGTACCGCCTTCAGGCGGAAGAGGTTCAGGGGCTTCAGCCCCGTTCCCATGACCCCTTTTAAGAAAAAAGGGCATTGCGGGCCTGAAGGCCCTTATTGACTTCCGGCTGAAGCCGGTACTCCGACGCGACTGCGCCCTCATACATGGCTAGTCATTATGTGTCCTATTCCCCAGGGCGTTGCCCTGAGCTGGTATAAGAGTAAGCGGGTGGAGTAAGCGTTCCGTTTAAGTGTGAGAGTAAGTGTGAGAGTAAGTGCGAGAGTAAGTGCGAAGCTCCCACTTAAACCCCGCACTTAATCCCACTCTTAAACTCACTCTCAATCGGCACGCTTAAACCATCCGCTTAATCTTTCGCTTTCGACAAAGCACGCGACAAAGCGACAAAGTGGGGATCGCCACCGCCCGCTCTCCATGCACCCTCAGCGCGCGCTTCCCTGTCACTAGCCGATTATGCCTTATCTCAACGGGCTTGACTGACTGGTGGACGAACCACGAAATACACGAAAGTGAAGGTGCAGGGCAGACGCATCAAATTTTTGGACAAGCTCCGCCCCTCCCGTGAGGAACACACTTTTTGCCCTGGTTCCTCCGGGTTTCGTTCCATCCGACTCTCGGGCGGCCCGAGTCCTGCCCTCGCCGGGTGCAAGCCGACACGGGGCGGCGGGGAGGATACGGCTTCTCCGCGCCGATCCCGCACCGTTGCGCTATGTATCCTTCCTGATGGCTGCCCGCACGGCCTGGGGGCGCTCCGACGTGTGCTTCGCTCCCGGCGGCCGCGCCTCCAGCCGCACGAGGTGCAGCTCATCCCTGCCGAGCAGCTCCCATGAGACGGTCTCCCCGCCCTCAACACCCAGCGCCGCCGCCAGCGGCATCGGGATGTAGGGCGGACGCAGGAAGCACATTTTCAGGGAGATCATCGCCATCGCCATCCTGGCGAAGCTCTCCGGTGCCCAGACCTTCAACGAGATGGAGGATTTCGGCAAAAGCAGACGCGGCTGGCTCGGGAACTTCCTGAGCCTCCCCCACGGCATCCCCTGCCATGACACGTTCAACCGCGCCTTCCGCTCGATCAACCCTGCGGAATTCGAGGCGCGATTCCGCGTGTTGGCGGCGGTGCGCGGACACTGGGGAATCGAGAACAGGCTCCACCACAAGCTCGATGTCCAGCTCGGGGAGGACAACTCGCGGGCACGGACAGGCAACGCACCGGGAAACCTCGCACTCTTGAGGCGCGCCGTGGTCAACATCCTCGGACGCGACGCATGCAAGCGCGGAATGCGCCGATGCCAGAAGCTCGCGGCCTGGAACCCCGCCTATCTGGAGGAAGTGCTCGCGGGCGGCAACTGACCACCGCCGGTGACGGCTGACGGGGCAACGGTTACGGCACGGGGCCCCGACAAACAACCCTTGACGCCCCGCCCGGGAAAGAATCCCGGGCGTACAGTTGAACTGTCGTCAAAAAATTTGATGCGTTTGCCCTGCCCCCTCCCTCGTGCCCCCTCACTGCTTGCCAAGCAGGGCCTCGAGCCGGGGGAGCACAGCCGGGTTGCAGGTGCCGTGTCCCGCCTTCGGGTCGAGATAGAGGTCGCGCTGTGTTTCGGACGGAAGCGCATTGAAGACGGCGCAGACCGAACTGGGAGGACAGACGGCGTCGAGCAGCCCCGTCGCGATCCAGGTCTCGCACTTGATGCGCCGGGCGAAGTTGGCGTTGTCGTAGTAGGGCAGCACCCTGGCCGCCGCCGTGCCAAAGGCGTCGGCCGGGCGACCGCCCTCGCTGTTCCTGATGACGTTCGGCCAGCCGTTGCGCCTTCCCAGCCGGAAGCCGAGGTGGTCGCTCATGGCCGGAACCATCGCCAGGCAGAAGCTGGCATCGGGATCAAGGGCCGCACCGACAAGCGACTGGAAGCCGCCCTGGCTCTCGCCATGCAGGAAGAGCACCTTGCCGTCCCACTCGGGCTGCTGCTTGACGAACTGCAGTGTGCGGACAACGCGCAGGATCATGCCTCGCATGTAGTAGTTCTCGCGGCTATCGGCATTCATCAAGGCGTAGCCCCATCCAGCGAGCAGTGCGCGGAACTCCTTATCCTCCTCCGGTGTCCAGTTGTTGCGGGCCGAATGTGGAGACATGCGGACATGGATGGCGCAGTCCGCATACCACATCCTGCCGGGATGTGCGCCAAGGCCGATCGTGCTGGCACCCTGAAACTGCACGATGGCAGGCAGGCTGCGCGGACTGGCGTCGGTAGGCATGCCCATGTAGAGGTAGGCGTAGTTGGCCGGCGCGTTCGTGAAGGGCGGCACGGGGGCACCGCAACTAAGGCGCACATCGAGAATCCGCATGCCGGCGGCGGCATTGGTGACCGGCTGGATCAGGGGCTCCATCGGGGTGGCGTTCATGGCGGCGATCTGCGCCGCCCAGAAGGCGTCGAAGTCGTCCGGATCGGGCGCGCCGGGTCTGATGGCCTCCGGTTCGGACAGCACCCCCAGGGAGCGTTTCAGGGTCTCGCGGCCCTTGTCGTTCAGCAGATGCACACTCAACAGGCCCCATCCCGGAATAGCGGGCGCCTTGAGCGTGAGAAGCAGCAGCCCCTCGCCGGCCGTGTTGGTAGTGACCTGCCCGGGCGCACCGTCGGCCTGGTAGACGCAGCGCAACTGGCGGCCGGTGAGCGGCGCGACCTCGTTCGAGACTACGACCGTGATCTTCACCGGCGCGCCGCACCGGTAGACGTGTGTAGGCTGGTCGGCTGTGAGCGACAGAAACTCGGCTGCTGAAGCAGCGGATGCGAGACACATGCAAAGGCACAGCAGGCGGCATAAGCTGCGACTGTGGCGCGCGAGGGCGTTGGTAAACAGTGTTAAGTTCATTCTCCATCCATTATCATACGGATGGAGGCAAAGAGTAAAGTGCGAAGCAACACAGTGCGAAGCAACACTGGGTGTGGTTCAACATAGTTGCCACACACCAAGGGGTCAGGAGTCAGGGTTCAGGGTAGTAACGCCGCCGCCCCAGCGGGGCGGTTGGAACAGGTGGGAGTGCCACTTTGTCGCGAGCTTTGTCGCGAGCTTTGTCGAGGGCGAAAGATTAAGCGGGTGGAGTAAGACCAGCGTGCCGATTAAGAGTGGGATTAAGTGTGGGATTAAGTGGGTGCTTCGCGCTTACACTTTGTCTCCACACCTTGTCTCCACGCTTTGTCGGCTACGCTTCGTCGCCACACTTTGTCCCTACGCTTTGTCGAAAGCGGAAGAGCAAGCGGCAGCGGTGTCTCAGACTAGCCGACAAGGTACAGAGACAAGGTGTGGAGACAAGGTGTGCCACCGGGCGGCGAAAGGGCAGCGCAGCGCTCTTACCCTCTAAATTGCGAACCACTGTGTGGTCGCAATAATCGTCCCCGCCACTGCCTACTGCCACTGCCTTTTGCCACCGGGCGGCGAAAGGGCAGCGCAGCGCTTTTACCCTCTAAATTGCGAACCACTGTGTGGTCGCAATAACTGCCTACTGCCACTGCCTACTGCTACTGCAGGCCGCCCCATAGGGGCGGCGGCTTGCTGCGCGGCACTGTCGCGCAGCAAGCGCTACACCAGCGGCAGCAGCTCGGGGGCCACCTGGCTGAGGAGTTCGCGGCAGGACTTGATGGTCTCGGCGGAGGAGCGCGACGCCAGCGCCTCCTCGGCCAGGGCACGGGCCTGTTCGAGCGTCGTCTTGCGGATGGCGTCCTTGACGACGGGAATCGAGGCCGGCGCCATGCTCAGCTCGTCGACCCCCATGCCGACCAGCAGCAGGGCCGTCAGCGGATCCGAGGCCATCTCGCCACAGACGCAGACGGGACGGTTGTGCCGCCGTCCGGCCTCGATGGTGAAGGCGATCAGCCGCAGCACGGCCGGATGGGCCGGCTGATAAAGGTGCGCCACATGCTCGTTGATCCTATCAACCGCCAGCGTGTACTGGGTGAGGTCGTTGGTGCCGATGGAGAAGAAGTCGACCTCCTCGGCCAGCAGATCGGCCGAGAGCGCGGCGGAGGGAATCTCGATCATCGCGCCGAGCTTGATGGGCGGGCAGACTATCCCCTCGGTGGTCAGGTCGTGGAGACTGTCCTCGAGCAGCTCGCGCGAGCGCCGCAGTTCGGCCACATCGCTGATCATGGGCAGCAACACGCTGACCTCCCCACCGGCACGTGCCCTGAGGATGGCACGCAGTTGAGCCTTGAAGACTTCCGGGTGGCGCAGCAGGTAGCGGATCGAGCGCATGCCCAGAAAGGGGTTGGCCTCGCTCGAGAGGCCGACGTTGCCTAGAAACTTGTCGCCCCCCAGGTCGAAGGCGCGGATGACCAGCGGGCGTCCGCGCAGGGCGCGTACCGCGGCGGCATAGACCGCCGTCTGCTGCTCCTCGCCCACGGCGCACCCCGAGGCCAGCCAGAGGTATTCGGTACGAAAGAGCCCGACACCCTCCGCGCCATAGGCGTCGACGGTGCTCATCTCGTTGATATTCTCAATGTTGGCGTAGAGCGGTATGCGCCGCCCGTCGGGGGTGACGGCCGGCTCGTTGCGGAGATGCTCCAGTCCACGCTGGGCGTCGGCCCGCGCCGCCGCGATGCCATTGAGCCGCTTGAGCTCCCTGGGGCCCGGATTGAGGATCACCATGCCGCGCGACCCGTCGATGCCCAGCGTATCGCCCGGATTGGCAATGGATGTAATGCGCCGCAGACCGAAGACCGCGGGAATCTCGAGGGCACGCGCAATGAGGGCGGCGTGCGAGGTGGTACTGCCGCGGTCGAGGGCAAACCCCAGCACCTTTTCGCGCGGCAGGGCAATGGTCTCGGAGGGGGTCAGGTTCTCGGCTACGATGATGCAGGGAGTCTCCCAGCTCTCAGGCAGCTCGTCGGTGATGCCCAGCAGGTTGCGGATCATGCGCCGGCCGACATCCGAGATGTCGTCCGCGCGCTCCTTCATATAGGGATCCTCCAACTGGAGGAACTGCTTGACAAAGTGGTTGGCAACATCGCGCACGGCCCGTTCGGCATTGTGCTGGTTCTCGACGATCTCGGTCCGTACGCGGGCCGACATGACATCGTCGTCCAGCACCATCAGGTGGGCATCCAGAATGCCGGCCTCGCCGCTCCTGGCGCGGGCGTCGAGGCGGGTGCGCAACTGCTGGAGCTGCTGGCGTGTCCGCGCGCGCGCCTCCTCGAAGCGCTGCCACTCGGTCTCGGTCTCGGAGACGGCAATGCGGCGTTCCGGCACATCCAGCACGGGCGGCCGCACGATCAGCACCGGCGCCACCGCCACTCCGGGCGAGCCGCCTATGCCATCCAGAACCGTGGTCTTGCGCCAGATGGCGTCAACCTGTTCTCTGTCGTCGCTATTGTTCATCGGGAATATCGAACTTGCGTTCCACGAGGGCCTGCAGTTCGTCCAGCACCAGCTCCGCATCCGGACCGCTGGCAATCACCTTGAGCTTCGAGCCGCAGACAGCCTCGAGCGTCATCAGCGCCATGATACTATTGCCGGAAACGACGTTGTTGTCCTTGACCACCGTCACGTCGGCGCGGTAGCGGGATGCCACCTTGGCAAACAGACCCGCCGGTCGTACGTGCATGCCGTACTTGTTCAACAGCACCAACTCACGAGTGATCTCTTCCTTATCGGATGCACTCACGCTTTTTTCTCCAACTGCGCCGCGTTGCGCTTGATCCGGGCGTCGAGATCCCGGTAGGCCACCTGGCCTGAGAAGCGCAACTTGTATTCTTGGGCGACGGTTTCGACGATATTAACCAAGTCCCGTCCCGGTGCCACCGGTATGGTCACCTGCGGCACCTTGATGCCGAGGAAGTCGCGGTAGAGCTGCGTCTCGCCGGTGCGATCCAGCTCGGCATCGACTTCCGACTGCCGCATTAGCGTCACGACCAGATCGACATGCTTGGCACCGCGGACGGCGGAGACACCGAAGATCGCCGGCACATGGATGATGCCGAGTCCGCGGATCTCCATGTAGTAGCGCGTAACCTCGACCGCCTCGCCGACGAGCCGGCCGTTGCTGTCGGGGCGCAACTGCGTGCAGTCGTCGGCCACAAGCGCATAGCCGCGCTTGATCAGCCCGAGGGCCGTCTCGCTCTTGCCGATGCCGGGCTGTCCCTCGATCAGCACGCCGATTCCGGCGACCTCCATCATGGTGCCGTGTACCCGAACGCGCGGCGCGCAGAGATCCTCCATGAGGATGGTGGCGGCATTGGTGAAGAGTCCCGTCACCATCTGCGTCCGCAACACGGGAATCGAGTACTTCTCGGCCAGTTCCGTCACCCCAGGAAAGGGGCGCTTGTTGCGCGCGAAGACCACGCACGGCACCTGCGCGCCGAAGAAGTCGGCCAGCCGCTTGACGCGCAACTCGGGCGCCAGCGACATGATGAAGGAGAACTCCGCGAATCCGATCAGTTGGATACGCTTGTTCGGGAAGTAGTTGTAGAAGCCGGCCAGGGCCAGCCCCGGACGGTTGATGGCCGGCTCGGCAATGATCCGGTGCAGGCCACGCTCCCCGGCGACTAGCTCCAGCGAGAGGCGCGCGGAGCCGCGTTCGAGAAAGCGCGAAACGGGCACCTTGGTCAGTGGGGGTTTATCGCTGCTCATACCTTAAGACCGGCCGGCGGCACGTGCCGCCGGCCGCTCCATGGGGTGCTATACCTAGTAGCGCGCCTCGACCTGCTTGTCGCGCTGCTTGCGCATCTGGCGCGTCACCTTCTCGATCGCCTCGTCGATCGCTGTCTGGACGTTCTCCTCGTGCTCGCCGACACCGACGACCTGCGCGCCCCTGGGCTGCGCCACTACCTGCGCGCGGTAGACGCGCCCCTCAAAATCCAGAACCACATGCACATTCTCAATCTTGGGAAAATCCGCACTCAGCTTGTCCGCCTGTGCACGGGCATAGTCCTGCAAGCTGCTGTGGATCTTCGCATTTCTCGCGACGACCTCGATGCTCATGTTGTCTTCCTTTCGTTTGTCCGCCAACTTCGGCGGGGTTTAACCATCCCCTCCGCGGCACCCAAGCAGGCACCCGCGGTGTTACATCCTGAAGCCGCTGCCCAGGTAAACCTCGCGCGCGGCCGGATCGTTGATCAAAAAGTCGCTGGAACCCTCGCGCAGTACCTTGCCGTCGTAGATCAGATAGGCCCGATCCACGATGGCCAGAGTCTCGCGCACATTGTGATCCGTCACCACTATACCAAGTCCGCGGTCGCGTAGCCCGCGAATAATTTGCTGAATGTCGCTGACCGCCAGCGGATCGACACCGCTGAAGGGCTCGTCCAGCATGAGAATCGTCGGACGGCGCACCAGCGAGCGGGCAATCTCGAGCTTGCGGCGCTCGCCGCCACTGAGGGTGTAGGCACGCTGCCTGGCCACATGGGTCAGCCGCAGGTCACCCAGCAGCTCCTGCAGGCGCTCCTCGCGGGCCCGGGCATCGAGATCGAGCGTCTCGAGAATGGCCATGATGTTGTCCTCCACCGTCAACTTGCGGAAGACCGAGGCCTCCTGCGCCAGATAGCCCAGCCCCATGCGGGCACGCCGGAAGACCGGCATACGCGTGACGCGCTGTCCCTGGAAGACCACCTGCCCGGCGGTGGGCTTGACCAGACCGACGATCATATAGAAGGTCGTCGTCTTGCCCGCGCCGTTGGGGCCGAGGATGCCGACAATCTCGCCGCAGTTCACATGCAGGCTGATACCCTTGACCACGGTACGCCCGCGGTAGCGCTTGACCAGGTCAATCGCCTGCAGATCGGCCGTGACGGGCTGCGCGGCGGTTGCGGCGCCAGCCGGCACTGCTGTTTCCTGGAGAGTTCCGATCACGGCAGCACCCGTCTGGCATCACCCTTGACAGTGCTGGTCTGGATGCGCATTTGCACCGGCTCGCACTCCATGCGCTCGTCGTTCACCCAGATCGTGATCTTCTTGCCCCAGATCTGGTCCTTGGCGCGCTGCAGCACGGCATCGCCGGTCATCACGATCCGTCCGTCCGCTTTGGTATAGACCGCCTCCGCGCAGCGCGCGCTGCGATCCTCGCTTACCAGCACCACGTTGCCCAGGCAACGCACCTGCTTGAGGTGGTTGGTGCCCTCGAGCAGCACGATGACGCGGTCGGCCGTCATGGTGAACTCGGGATCCACCACCTTGACGTTCTCCTCGAAAAGCACCGCCGAGTCCGTATAGTCGTACTCCATCCGGTTGGAGGTGATCACCGTGTCGCCCGTCTTGCGCGGCCTGCGCGCAGACGGGGCGGCCACGGCGCACGTGACTGCCGACACCATCGCCAGCAACAGCATCAAATTCCTCATTTGAACAAGTCTCCTATGCCTTCCATGAACCGGTCGAACCGCACCTCGGGCTGCGAGAGGATCTTGGCACTGCCCTGATCCAGGTTCCAGACCATGTTGACGCCCTGAATACGCAGCCCCCGCTGTTCGAGGCGCACCCTGCCCTCGCTATAACCGGACGAGATAGCGCGGTCGAAAAAACAGTTTTCGGTCACAATGATACCATCCAGCAGACCCGTCGGGCTGTAGAGCTGAATCACGACATTTGTCGCCCGCACATACCCCGAGTCCTCCGCAGGCAGCAGGGCGCGTCCGGCCTGCAACTGGGCCCGCACCCGCCCATTGGGATGGTGCGCGATCGGCAGGGACATGTTCTCGACCGGTATCGCCCGCGCATCGATTGCCTGGCCCCACGCCTCTACCAGCGCCTGCTCGCGCTCGGCAGCCGTCGGGGGCTTGTTGGTCACGGTTGCATCGGCTGTCGCAGCCGGTGGCTGGGCACCGCCCGCAGCGTGTACCGTCAGCAGCAGCACTACCGCGCCTGCCAGCGCGGCCCGTAGGATGTCAGGATTGCACAAGCGCATGGATCTCCATGAGTTGGCGCCACAGTTTTTCAAGTTGCCTGAAGGGGATTGCGTTATCCTTGTCAGACAAGGCCTCCGCAGGCCGCAGGTGCGTCTCGATAAAGACACCATCGCAACCCGTCGCCACCGCCGCGCGCGCCAGCGCGGGCGCCCAGCGCCCGTCGCCACCACTGCGCCCATCGGCGCCGCCGGGGCGTTGCACGCTGTGCGTGGCATCGAAAATCACCGGGTAGCCCAGTTCGCGCATCACCAGCAGGTTGCGCATGTCCGCCACCAGGTTGTGATAGCCGAAGGAACTGCCGCGCTCGGTCAGCAGGATGCGGCGGTTGCCGGTAGACTCGATCTTGCGGATCACGTGCTCCATGTCCTCGGCCGCCAGGAACTGCGCCTTCTTGACGTTGACCACGCGCCCCGTCTCTCCGGCCGCCACCAGCAGGTCGGTCTGGCGGCAGAGGAAGGCGGGAATCTGCACCACATCCACCACCTCGGCCACGGCCTCGGCCTGGTGGCTCTCGTGGATGTCCGTCAGCACCGGCACGCCAAACCGCTCGCGGATCTCGCGCAGCACCTCCAGACCATCCTTGAGACCGGGCCCGCGGTAGGAATCTATCGAGGTGCGGTTGGCCTTGTCGAAGGAGGCCTTGAAGATATAGGGCACTTCCAGGCGCTGTGACAGTTCGACCAGCCGCCGTGCCAGGGCGACGCACCCGCGGCGCGACTCGATGACGCAGGGTCCGGCAATGAAGACCAGCGGGTGGCGCGCACCAAAGATGCACTCACCCACCGTCACGCTGGTTGTCTTTCTCTGCTTCATGTTGTCGCTTCTGTCCCTTAAAATATGCATCATCGGCACCGGCGTCAAGCCATGCCGCGCCGGCGCAGCTCGTCCTCGAGCAGGCCGGCATCCGCTGGCGTGTCGACGCCCACCCCCAGCGGTCCGGTTCTTATGACAGCAATCCTCGCGCCAAGATGGAGCGCGCGGAGTTGCTCGAGCATTTCGGTGCGCTCCAGCGCGCAGGGCGGCTCCCGCACCAGCCGGTTGAGGAAGCCCCCGCGGTAGGCATAGATCCCCAGATGGCGCCAGTAGAGCCCCGAAGCCAGATCGGGCGGGCCGTCGCGGCGGAAGGGTATCGGCAGGCGCGAGAAGTAGAGCGCCCCGTCGTCGCGATCCATCACCACCTTCACCACGCTGGGAGCAGCCAGTTCGGCAGGGTCGCTGATCGGGCAGGCGGCCGTGGCCATCTCCCACCCCGGTTCAGACACCATCTTTTCGGCCAGCGTGTCGATCAGTTCGGGCGGGATAAGCGGCTCGTCGCCCTGGATATTGATGACCACATCATCCGCGCCGGCCTGCGCCGCCTCGGCCACGCGGTCGGTACCGGAGGGATGGTCGGGCGAGGTCATCGCCACCCGCACGCCGCTGGAGCGCACGGCCTCGGCAATGCGCTCGTCGTCGGTGGCCACGATGATCTCGTCCAGCCGCCGCGCGCGCTGGACGGCCTCGACCACCCAGCAGACCAGCGGCTTGCCGAGGATCGGATGCAGGCTCTTGCCGGGAAAGCGGGTGGAACCCCAGCGTGAGGGAATTACACCGATCACGCGCATGGCCTAGGCACCCTCCCCGGCGCCTGCGGCGGCAGCCACGTGGCGCAGCAGGCCGCCATCCAGCAGGATGCGGCGCTGACGCTCCGTCAGGGCGGTCTTCACCTCAAAGCGGTAGCCCTGCGTCGTGTTGACCAGATCGCCGCCGCCCTCGAGCAACTTGTGCAGGTCGTCGCAGGCGATCCGGTCGCCGGCCTGGATACGGTCGTAGTCGGATGCGTCGGCAAAACAGCACGGCAGGATACCGAAGTTGATTAGGTTAGCCTGGTGAATGCGCTCGAACCCTTTGGCGACCACCAGCCGCACGCCGAGGTACATCGGGCACATGGCCGCATGTTCGCGGCTCGATCCCTGGCCGTAGCTCTCGCCGGCCACGATGATGTTCTGACGTCCCGCGTCGCGGTGTTCCACGGCGCGCGCGTAGAACCCCGGATCGACGTGCTCGAAGACGTAGCGGGCATACTGCGGCACGTTGGAGCGGTACTTGAGCCGCGCACCGGCCGGCATGATGTGGTCGGTCGTGATGCGGTCGCCCACCTTGATCGTGGCCACGCCATCCAGCACGGACGGCAGCGGCTGGCCCGCGGGCGGCTGGCCGATGTTCGGACCGCGCCGGATCTCGGTTCCGGGCACGCCCTTGCCGACGGTCTCGCGGTACAGGAAGAGGCTGTCATCCACCAGGAACTGCTGCGGACGCTGCACCTCGGGCACCGTCTCCATTGTGCGCGGATCGGTGATCCTGCCGCTGATGGCGGCGGCGGCCGCCGTCTCGGGACTCACCAGATAGACCTGCGCATCGGCCGTGCCGCTGCGTCCCTCGAAGTTGCGGTTGCTCGTGCGCAGGCTCACCCCGCCGCTCTGCGGCGAGGCGCTGTTGCCGATGCAGAAGCCGCAGGCGTTCTCAAGAATGCGAAAACCGGCGCTGATATAGGACTCCAGCAGCCCCTCGCGCGCCAGCATCTGCACCACCTGCCGCGACCCCGCCGCGACTCCGGCGGAGACCTCCGGGTGTACCCGGCGCCCGCGCAGCAGCAGGGCCACGGTCTTGAGGTCACGGTACGAGGCGTTGGTGCAGGAGCCGATCAGCACCTGGTTGACCTTGCGTCCGGCCAGTTCGGTGATCGGCGCGATATTGCCCGGCGAATGGGGACACGCGGCCAGCGGCTCGACCGTCGAGAGGTCGAGCTCGAAAACGTCGTCATAGGTTGCGGAGGAATCGGCCTCCAGGGCCACCCAGCCCTCCTCGCGCCCCTGCGCCGCGAGAAAGCCGCGCGTCACACTGTCGCTGGGAAAGACGGAGGTCGTCACGCCCAGCTCGGTGCCCATATTTGTAATCGTCGCGCGCGCGGGAACATCGAGGCTCGCCACGCCGGGGCCGCCGTACTCCAGCACCCACCCCACGTTGCCCTTGGTGCCGTAGCGCTCCAGCACCTTGAGGATGACATCCTTGGCCGAGAC
>LSQX01397924.1_pt1 | contig 12838 bp, 12 predicted proteins | sample 654561 | NCBI WGS metagenome assembly LSQX01 (sample SAMN04489861, study PRJNA283612) | anaerobic digester metagenome | isolation source: 4 biogas reactors fed with cattle manure at either 37C or 55C with and... | place: Denmark: Kongens Lyngby | collected 2014 | reverse complement strand
AAGCAAAATCCAGCAATGAGCGACCTAAGAGCAGAGAGTGATGATCGACACTTAAGCAAAATAACGACGGCCTGTCGGCCGCCGTCTTTGTTTTCGGGTATAACCTTTATGAGATTTTCTGCGAATCACTTTCCTGTAAAGATGTTCCCTTATGCATGAGCAGTTACCGGATGAAAGAATTCTACAGGCAGCATTCTTTCATCTTTAGCCTTTACAAAGAATATGTAGTCGTCTGTTACGAAGGGTTCGCGGTTGTAATCTGACGGTTGTGCCGGTGTATAATGAACGTTTACTTTGTATGTTCCGTTTGGAACCAGGTACTCCATGACTTCTTCCAAAGGAACATGGTTCCGGCATACAACATCATACAGATGGACGTTCTCTCCTTCAACCTTGAATAACACAATCGCATTTAACTGTTCAATATAGTAAATCTCTTCCGGATACACGTTCAGTAAATGCCAGGCCAAAAGAGACTGGGTATGCTCAACCCAAAACTTACCAGACAGCGGAGCTCTCTCAGCCGCTAAACTGCGTATGATATCCATGTCACGCGGTTCTGACAGGTTAAGCTTTCTGATGCAAGAGGAGCTTTCACCGTTCACCTTAAGCTCGGTATGGAAACAGGTTTCCTGGATGGGTTTGAAACCAAAGCTTTCATAAAAACTCTTCACGCTTGGTTCTCCAAACAAATAAAACAAGTCGCACCGGTCTTCATAGGTCTTCAGTACTTGTTGCATCAATTGTGAAGCCAATCCCTTTTTTCGGTAATCGGGGTGTGTCATCACAGTTCCGATTTGAATCACGTTCAGTTGTTTTCCCTGAACCACCCAGCTTAACAGGTTTGCAGATACATTCGCAACCACCTGATCTCTGTCCAAAAAAGAAAAGCAAATGTATCGGTCATTCCAAAAGCCTGCTTCGTACCATTTTTCAAAATCAATCCAAAAGATTTTTCGGGCTAAAGCATTGAAGCTTTCCCGATATAAAGCATTATGTCTGTAATCGCTAATCATTTTTAGTTCCATTTTCATATCTCCCATCTGTTTATTGTCCTGGATGCTCCGTTATACAAAGCGAGCACCCATTCTTGTTGAATGAAGGGTTTAAGGCTATGCCAGGCTGTGTTGTCGCGAGCCCATGTAAATCATAGTTCTTTTCCTGTCAGATGTCCATAACTCACGGAAGCCGGGAGAGGATTTCCCTACTCATCTGCGTTTTACTGGTGAATTCTTTTCTTTCCCGTTGACCTTACCCCGGGAAGCCGGGAGAGGATTTCCCTCCCCCATCTCCGTCTTACTGATTTGTCGTTTCATTTCAAACCTCAGGTTCAGTTTTGAAAGCTTTCGGAAAAATGGTGATGACCTGATGCTTTTTCAGGCGCATGTTTTGCCTGACAGTTCTTCCATCCACTCGAATTGCACCGTTGTCAATCATTTTGCAAATGACATTTCTGCTGGTATCGGGTATCTTCTCTCCCAGCAGCTTATCCAGCCTCCATTTACCGATCACCTCTTCAAGAAAAATCTCAATTTCATCCATTCCCTCCTCAATAAAGTGTAACAACTCGATGTTTTCATTGCTGCATCCCAGGATGCTTTCCTGATAAACAGCAAACTCGGTTGACCCCTCATTCATTTTAAGTGTTTTGTTCCATGTGTGATCTCGTTCACATTTATATATCGCATATTCATAAAGGTTTTTACCGTTTGCATTGACTCTTCTTTTGCCCGAATCCGTGAAGGTTACTTTACTGCCACAGTGGCTGCAGTACCTTTCAACAGGTTCGGTCGTCATATTGAACAGCCTCCATTGGTAGGTCTGTTTTTGCATTTTTCTGCCCTCCTGTATCTTGGAGGACCTGTAGTCCTCCTATTATGCGTTTAAGGTGGACATATTTGTTGCCGGCATATGGAAGCCTCCTTTCATCTTGAACATACAAAAGGCTGCAGTGAAAAGCAATTTCACCTGCAGCCTTACATATACGGATGTAACAGGAACCCCTGGAACCATGCCCGTGGGTAAATCCTGAAACACAATAAAACAGCCGTATCAAAGATACGGCAAACCTTCAAACATTCGTCATGCAGCAAGGAAAAATACCGCTATTCTTAACTTGAGTCGCTTAACACAAATAGAACCTGCAATCCATGGATGAAGCTTTTCGAATATCAGACGATAAGAATCCGATTCTGGCTATTATCCATTTCAATGGGTCAATTAAAAAATCTCTTAATTCCGGGCTTTACATTCATGTGTAAGCGTTTATTCGGTTTCACTCAGTTAAGCGTATGCCGGCATCGGGTTTCCTCACTTTCTTTTCAATAAACCAATTATATCATGGATCCAGTGTGCCTGGAAAGAGTCAATTTAGCTATAGCAAGACGTAATCCGGTGCGACGTATCACATATGCAAAAAGCCAAATAAGGTAAAATAGTTTGATTTTTTTACATTTGTTCAAGATTATCATTGTATTTGCCTGTTAATATAGTAGAATATAAGTATATTACTTATGGAATGGAGGGAACGATTGCTCATATTGGGCGATTGAAATGGTATGAAAAAAGTACAGTGGGAAACCTTAAAAAAATGCGCCGCAATGGAAAAGACCGACAAAATACCTGTGGGACTGATCGTAGACAGCCCATGGATGCCGGCGTATACCGGAATTTCAACCTTGGATTACTTCACGATGCCCGACAAATGGTTCGAAGCAAATATGAAAATTCGCAGGGATTTTCCAGAGCTAATCTTTATTCCGGACTTCTGGGTGGAATATGGCATGGCCGTGGAACCATCGGGTTTTGGCTGCAAAGTAAACTTTTATGAGAACAACACACCAACTGTAAATCACATCATCCCTTCAGCAGATGATATGGACATGGTAGACCATCTTCAGGTACCCAATCCAAAAACGGACGGGCTTCTCCCCTTTGCTCTGAACCTGTACAAAAACATGGAGCCGAAAATTAAAGATGCAGGGGAATCGATTAAAATTGTTGCCGGCAGAGGCCCTCTGGCGATTGGAACACATTTGATGGGCCTTACGGAATTTCTGGTAGCCATGAAGATAGACCCGGACAATATGCACAAGCTGCTGAAAATCACTACCACGCTGGTGAAAAACTGGCTGGAAGCCCAGGCCGATGCGCTTTCTGAAGTGGAAGGCATCCTGGTGCTCGATGACATTGTCGGCTTCCTTTCAAAAGACGACTATATGGAATTTGCTCACCCATACCTGAAAGAAATTTTTGACGCATTCCCGAACACGCTGAAAATTTACCACAACGATACCGAAGGAGATACATACTATGATTGTATTGCGGATTTGGGGGTGAACATCTTCAATTTCACACATAACAGGGAAATCTCCGAGGTAAGGGCCAAGGTTGGCAATAAGGTGTGTCTGCTGGGGAATATCCCGCCGCTGGATGAATTGGCCTTGGGCACCCCAGATTCTGTGAAGGCAGCCGTTAAAAATTGCCTGCAAAGCTACGGAGGAACCGAAGGCATTATCCTTTCCGCTGGCGGAGGTGCCTCTCCCGGAACACCGGGTGAAAACATCCGCGCCATGATAGACGCGTGTAACTCCTTTACGTGATGGTTCCTTGATGAACCAAATTCATTTGAAAAAAGCGGTGTGTTTCCATTCAGGAAGGCACCGCTTTTATGCTCTGCGGAAACTGTAAATATCTCATTCACCGCAGCAGTAGATTCTCAGTTACTTCCGGTATCCGAACCGGCTCATCCCACCTTAACTGATATCTTTTGTGTTAAATTTTCGAATCGCCAGCAGGATAAACCCCAGACAGAACACCAGCGAATATAGCATCATCCATATGCTTGGGACCTTTTGCGATATGAAGAATGGTCCGGCGAAGGACGTGCCAATTAAATTCATAGAAGAATACACAACAGACATCATCTTCCGGTAAATAGAATCAAACGGTGAAATCAGACTGATGACAATGCCCCATTGAACGAGGCCGTTTAACTCGATCATGGTTCCAATCTGCTCCATCATGCTCCCTATCATTCCGAGAATATAAATTCCGATTGCAAGGATACCATTGTTCATCGTTTTCAACACAACGCTTCCAAACAGGCAAATAGAAATCAAAACGAGTGGTTCATAGCAGAACAGCACAAGGCCCTGCATAAAAACCGGCAGCTGAATCTGGTTCAGCGGGGGGATATCAAAGAGAAAATTGATTATCATCAGAAAAACATATAGAACAGCCGAGTACCCAATGCTTAAGCCGCTAATCCCCAAATACTTTCCTAAAACATATTCCCGCCTTCTTATGGGCTTACTGACGATGGAATGAATAAGCCCGCTTTCAATGTCGGAAGATATTGTTCCCACAGAAGCCATGATGGTGACAAAGGCGACAATCATGCTGGAAAAGTAGAAACCAATAATGGAAATAAGCCCTGCGGCAGCCGTGACGATTTCAACACTGCCGGCGAGGGATTTTCTCATGTCTTCCATGGCAAAATGAATCATCAGGCTGAACAGAATGAGATATAAAACAGTAAGGCTTCCGATAACCAGAATCACCTTTTTACGGATGACTTCCCTGAAGGTTGCCAGAGCGATTGTCATCATTGCGGTTCCCCCCTAACGATGTTGATGAACAGGTGCTCCAAGCTTTCCCGGCGGGAGACAAGCTCATACACACTGCACCCGTTTTCAACAAGAACCCTGTTGATGGATGGGATGGATTCCCTGTCAGTAATGTGCAGCTCAACATGCCCTTCCTGAATATCAGGATTCGGATCAAACCCCTTCAATTTTGCAAGTACCTCTGGTGTTAAGTGGCTTGCGGAGATATGCAGGACGGTTTTTCCCTTCATAATGCTTTCCATGGATCCCTGTCTCAAGATGTTTCCATCCTTAATAATGGCGATGCTGTCACATATTGCTTCCACTTCCCCGAGAAGGTGGCTGTTGAAGAAAATTGTTTTTCCATCGTCCTTCAAGCGCAGCAGCAGATCGCGGACTTCCTTTCTCCCCAAAGGATCCAGCGCTGAAGTGGGCTCATCCAGGAACAATACCTGTGGATCACAAAGCAGCGAGGTGGCAATTCCGATTCTTTGCTGCATCCCTTTGCTATAGGTTCCAATGCGGTATTTTTCACTGCCCCTCAACCCGGCAATTTCTAATGCTTCACCCATCCGGATTTTTTTTGTTTCTTTATCCAGCTTGAAAAGGGAGGCATGAAAAGACAGGAGGTCTTCGCCTGTCATCCAATCCTGATATTTAAAGTTTTCAGGCAGGTAACCCATTCGCTGCCTTACAGCCACATCACCCAAAGGCCTGCCAAGGATTTCAGCTTCGCCGGAGGTTGGGAAAAGCAGCCCGGTCAGCATTTTAACCAGGGTGCTTTTGCCCGCTCCGTTTGGACCAAGAAACCCAAAGATTTCCCCCTTGCGGCAGGTCAGCGACACATCCCTGCAGCCTGTTTTGGTTCCATAAATTTTCGTTAATTCATGGGTTTCAATAACTGTCATTACTACCTCAAGCTTTCCGCGAAATGGATGATCTCGTCCTTCCCCGCATTACTGTCTATACAGAAAAGGTTGCCCTGATCATACCACACAAGTGCCCATCCACCGTTCTCATTTTCGGCGATAAACCCTTTGGCCTGGTTGATTTCAACCTCTAGCGGACTGGAAGTAACCGGCAGATAGATGGTGTTTTTCCAGTCCTTTACCGATTGGAGCTGGCGGCGGATATCCTCCGGCAAAATGGGAAGCTCCGCCAGGCAGTCGTACATCTGATCCACATCTACACCGGATGGAACTGCAAGCTCTGGAGACTTTGTCTGCTCTACGAAAAAGAAGCTTCCTCCTTCATTATACGTGAATTGAATCTGAGCCGCAAAATGAGCCGTAAAGGTTTTCCCGTCCAGGCTATCGGGAAACAGCTTTTCGGATCCGAAGGATTTTAAAGCTTCATTCACATTCTTAACATCCATTGTAAAGGTAATCGCCCCCGGTTGGGAAAGGATGAGTTCCATGTTGTCATCCTTTGCATCAGGAGGCAGCAGAATCGCAGGATCATTCGCGGCCTTTGCTTCATCAACCGTCAGCATTTGTTCTGTGAAACCTTCCAACATAATCTTCCCAAAATTTTCAAGCTCAATATCCCCTGTCTTTTCCTCCAGCTTCCTTTGAATTTCCTTTATATCATCATAAGAGATTTGAAAACTTTTCACATTTTCAACCCTGAAGATGCTGAGCGCATCAGAAATGAACGCCCTGACAGGCTGGACTGTAACGCAAATTGTCAATACGGCTGCAACACTCGCGGCAATAAAGGCTTTTCTGTACTTAAAAATAAACCCTTTATTTTTAGCGTTTTTATTCTGTTTCTCCGCTTTATAGCCGGGCTCCCGGTTTTGTACATTTTGGTGTTTACTTGCTCTGTCCGGGTTACTTGTGCCCTGCATCATCTGTTCCTGCCTTTGTTTACTATGGTTCCTACTGGTGACAGTGTTATTTTCTTCGTAAAATTGCTTATAAGCCGAAAGCTTTTCAAACACCAAATCATCGGTCTTCTTCAGGGTAATATACTCCCTGTGGCACTTTTCACATTCTTCAAGATGTTTTTGAATTTCCTTTTTTCTGGATAATTCAAGTTCCCCATCGATGTAAGCCTGGATATCTCCTGCTTCAACACACTTCATGCCTTATTCCTCCCTTACGAATGATTCCATAAACTTAGCCTGGCACCTTGCTAAAATAGTACCTACCGAGGTTTTTTCCACTCCGATCACTTCTGCGATTTCGCTATAACGGTAACCCGAGAACTTTAACAGCAGACACATTCTGTCGCGTTCCTGAAGGGCGGCCAAAGCTTTTCTGATTTGCCTGACTTCCTGATTGCGTATCACCACGTCCTCGATAGATATTACTTTATCTTCTTCGCCGACAGATAAATAAGACTCTTTCGCTGACCTGGCTTTTTCATCCCTCAGATGGTTATACGTGAGGTTATTGGCTACCTTGAAAAGCCAGGCGCTTATATTGGCGTGCTCTGGAGGGTTCTGATACAGTCTGGAGAACACTTCCTGAGAAATATCTTCCGCCGCCTGAATGTTTCCACTCAGATAAGCAATATGCCTGAATACTTTTGGGTAGTTTTCCTGGAACACCGTATCAAAATCCATGTTCCCGCCTCTTTCATGAGAACTGTACAAGGGTTTTATGGCAACCATCTCCCGCATTTTTAAGTCTTCTAATTCATTAACACGCAAGCGGCCATTTTTGTGACAGGTTTACAGAAGAATAGAATGGAATATTTCATAAGGCATAACATTATTATACCGCGAAAAGGGGCCGCAAGAAAGCGGCTTTATTGATGCGCAGGGTCAGCAGACAAACGATTGTCTGTGACCTGATATGGTTTATGAGCAGTGACATTGTGGTGGAAAGTACCTTATTGACTTCAGAAATAATCTGTATTATGATTGAACCAAGTTATTGAAACATCATATTGAAGCGATGAAGGGAAGAGTAAGCTGTTGAATCCCCTTACAGAGAGCTCCGGTTGCTGAAAAGGAGCAGGGAAAAGATAGCCGAATATGGTCCTGGAGCTTTCACACCGAGGCCCTTTGTTGCTTAGGCTGTGACGGGTGCACCCGATACAGTGCCGGAGAATAAAATGCGGGTATGAATCACTCCTGCATTCGTTCTTGCTGAGGCTGGTGCTGTGAGGCACCGGTAAACCGGGGTGGTAACACGGAGCTGTAGCTCTCGTCCCCAGGATATTCCTGGGGGTGAGAGCTTTTTTGATACAATTATTTAGCCTTCACACTATGCTTTGAGCGCTTGCCGCACAGCTGACTACCGATGGCGGTGTGCTACCACACCTGAGCATGCCGTTACCAGCGCCTCAAAACGCTATTCACAAGTTGAGGAGGTAAATTGAGTTTTCAACAAGGAATCTGCGTTTTAAAGTTCGGAAATTGGATGACTTTGTGGTGAAATGTTTGAATGATACTAGTGCGCATATGAAATGATTGCGTACTCAAGAAGAGGAAATGAGGTGTTTTGATGAATATCATTATTGGAGGAGCCTGGCCTTATGCAAATGGTTCTTTGCATATCGGCCATATTGCCGGGTTATTGCCCGGGGACGTTCTGGCCAGGTATTTCAGGGCAAAGGGTGATAAGGTCTGTTATGTTTCGGGCAGCGACTGCCATGGCACACCGGTCGCCATTCGCGCAAGCCAGGAAAACAAAACCGCAGCGCAAATCAGCGATTTCTATCACGATGAGTTTACGGATTGCTTCAAAAGGCTTGGTTTTACTTATGACCTTTATGGGAAAACCTCGAGTGAAGAGCATAAAAGCTTTGTGATGGATTTTCACCGCAAGCTCTACAAGGGCGGGTATGTGTATGAAAAGGAAACACTGCAGACTTACTGCAGAATCTGTAAGAAATTTCTTCCGGACAGGTTTGTGAACGGTATTTGCCCCAATTGCGGCGAAAACGCACGGGGAGATCAGTGTGAAGCCTGCGGCAGTGTACTGGAACCTGAAGCCCTGCTTCAAGCCCATTGCTGCATCTGCGGCAACCCTCCGCAGCTGCGTGCGACCAAACATCTGTATCTGGCTGTTACACGCATGAAAGATGACCTTGATGCCTATGTCTCAAGCCATATCGATTGGCGGAAGAATGCCTGTGAAATGTCCGCAAGGTATATCCGTGAGGGTTTGCGGGACAGAAGCCTGACACGGGATCTGGACTGTGGCATTGATGTACCGGCGGAGGGCTATGAGGGCAAAAAGATATATATCTGGGCTGAAAACGTGCTGGGGTATCTGTCCTGCTGTGAAACGCTGTGTTCACAGAACCACCTGGACTTCCTCGATTTTTGGAACAGCTCCCGGCAGTATTATGTTCATGGAAAGGACAATATTCCTTTCCACACGATCATTCTGCCCTCTTTGCTGCTTGGCCGAACCGACGCCCATTTCAGGCTGCCGGATGACATTATTTCCAGCGAGTATATGACCCTGGAGGGCAGGAAAATCTCCACCAGCGCAAACTGGGCCATCTGGATAAAGGATATTCTGGAATGTTACCATCCCGACTCGATCCGTTATTTTATGATTGGAAACGGGCCGGAAAAACGAGATACGGATTTCACCTGGCGTGAATTCATCAACACCCATAACGGTGAGCTTCTGGGGGCGTACGGAAACTTTGTGAACCGCAGCCTGGTGTTCATTCAGAAATACCAAAGCAACCAGGTTCCCCAGGCAAAAACCATCCCGGCTATTCTGAAGGAGATACACTCGCTATATGCCAGTACAGGCAGCACTGTCGAGCAGGGGAACTTCAAGGAGGCTCTGGAGGAAATTTTTGCGTACATTCGGGCGGCAAACAAATTTTTTGATGATGAGCAGCCCTGGATTACAGTAAAAAACAACCCGGACAGGTGCGACGAAACAATGAATGCCTGCGTTCAGATCATTGCAAACCTCTCTAACCTGCTCGAACCTTTTCTGCCTTTTTCATCGGAAAAGGTGAGAGGCTTTCTGAGCATTACAAAACCATCCTGGGAGGTCGTAAAGGTTGAACCCGGACTTGAATTAAGGCCTGTTGAAATCCTGTTTGAACGGATTGATAAAAAGGTAGTACAACAGGAGGAGGATCGATTAAAGCATAACCTCTAAATTACTGTTATGAGGCAAATTTGGGTGGCAGCTTGACTGCCACCATCTTTTTATAATCTTCCACACCAGTTGCATTGTTGATCTGGAACATGATCCACTTTCCAATCTTCATGTAATCACCGGCGTTTCGGTATAAATCGGCCATTTCCGGGCTAAGCATCGGAAGGATCGCTTCCATGATGGGGTCGAGCTTATAACTGAAAACCATCATAACGGAAAAAGAATTTTTTTCGGGATATAAAGTCCCAAAGGACTGCCCGCTTTTTTGAAGCTTGATGTTCCAGCCCGGCTTACCGGAACAGCCACTGTAGGTCATCTTGGGCTTTAACTGGTATGTCTTCTGCATATAGTCGATAAGGGACTGCCAAAGCAGGCTCGATTCCCCGCTGATATACGCTGAAATATCCTCCATGGTCGGTTGACGCTCCTGTGGGTACAATTCATGCCATTCCATACAAAAACACATCTTTCACCATCATTTTGTCAGGTCTATGGAAATATGTTCCTGATCATGATTTCATTGCAGAAACTCATTTAGTAACTTACAGCTGTAAAACATCAAATAAAAACAAGAATTTGATGTTTTACAGCTGTGAGTACCGATATTGGGTTGTGGGGGAAGCCCACTTTTGATGAATAAATATGAGTGAATGCAGTGAGGCCATGTATACTATATCGTAAATCTGTGACAACAGTATGTCAAATTAGGAGTAAATCTTTTTTATACTTCTTTGTTGCTTCAACCGTCCATCACCTGTGGCCACATATTCATTATAAACCCCGGCACAGCCAGAAATCGATGAAAGCTGCCTGGAACCTGTTGGGTTATGGTTCATGAAATCAAAGGTAGCCATTCATATACAAAAAGAGCCGGGAACCCCCGACTCTTTCATGCTTATGCGTTGTTTAAAACTCACTGAAACCATCCAGGATTTCAACCTTAACGGTTCCATCGTTCAGGGCAGTATTAATCTTGTTCTGGAATTCATTAGCCTGCCAGGCCTGTGTGATCACTTCCTTGTTTGCTTCCAGGGTGTCATAAACAGCATCGAGCTTCATGACATGGAACCCATATGTGGATTGTACAATGCCTGTATCCCCGGCCTTGCTCGCAAAAGTCCATTCCTTGAACTCAGGGACAAAGTTGGTGGACTGATCTACATCATACACGCCACCGGTTTTATTTGAACCATCATCATCACTGAATTCCAGGGCAAGCGCTGCAAAGTCTTCCCCTTTGTTCACCCTGTCCAGAATATCCTGAGCCAGTTTTTGCTTTTCCTGAACAACCGCGTCTTCAGCATCCTGCTCGAGCTCAATAAGAATATGCCTGACAGTGTAATAATCAAAAGATGCTTTATTCTCTTCATAAAATGCAGCCAGCTTGGTTTCGTCAACAGCTACTTCGGCAATTTTTGCTTCCCTGTATTTCTGGGCTATAAAGGCATCCCTGAAGAGGGGTTTTAACTTTTTCAAGTTAGTACCAAAGGATTGCTCACAAAAATCGTCAACATCCATCTCATAAGTTGTGGCAGCATTGATGATGTTTTGCTCCATGGTTGCCCAGTTTTCATCCATCTCCTTCTGATCTGCCTTAAATCCGTTCTTTTGGGCTTCCTGAAGTATATACTCCACTTCTATGGCTTGAGAAAGTGCCAATTGTTTTACATAGTTAAGAACAGACTCCGGGTTTTCTGAAGATTGTATATATTGTGCATATGTCTGATAGTCTTGAGAGTAATAATACTTGAATTCGTCACCGGATACCCTGCTGTTTTGGACAAGTGCCACATCTTTCGGCTGGATAATGTACACAACCGCAGCAATTAGAATAACAGCTATGACCGAGCAGACTATAATAAAAACTTTAATATCTGTCGGCATTTTTTTCTTAGTTTTATTTTCCAAAGTCTCCATCCTCCATCATATGGTTTTCTGCATAAAACGCAATATGTACATTATATACACAATTTAATTCAAATTCCAGCAGATCTTAATTTTTTACACTCCGTTCATAATTTCGTAATGAAACGGTGATTCAATCCTGTTGCCTGGCTGAGATCATTGGGCAATCTGCTCCAGAACCGTGCGCAGGATGGTATCATATTTCAGCCTGTTCTCCAGTATATTGATGTCTTCTCCGTTGTCCATCTGTTCCACCTTGATCAAATAGTCCTCATAGGTTTGCTCCACATAGATATCGGGTTCTGTCGCAGTTTCTTCGTTAGGCTTGCCATCGGGTGTCACGCCCATCTCACACGGAAAGCGCATCACAAGCCCACTATGGGGAAGCGCGACAGCAACGGGATCAAAACCGATACCGTCCCCACCAGTGTCTGTTCCTACAAGTGTTGCCCAGCCCGTAGATTTGGCAAAAACCGCAAAAGCCTCTGCCGAAGAAAAAACATATTTATCCACCAACAAGTAAATCTTCCCTGAAAAAGCCACTGTATTGACAGGGTTTATCACGCTTGTGACGCCTTTGAAAACACCGTCGTTGTTTTCAAAATATTCAGGGTGATCCAGAGCATGAGGAAACTGTTCAAGGGGGTTTAATGCATGAAAGCCAAAAAACATCTTGCGCTTCATGAAGGGTTTCAGGTATTGCGAATTTCTAAAAAGCAAATATGCTTCTGATTCCAGTTTTGTTGATGTTAAAGGTGGTACAAGGTTGTTCATCCAGTAATTGGTGCTTCCTCCCCCATTGCCGCGGATATCAATGATGAGCGCATCACATTGGGTTGATTCCTGAAGGAATTCAAGAATGCCCTCCTTGTCCTTTTCCACATAATTGGAACTAAAAGATGAAATTTTCAAATAAGCTGTGTTCAGTTCATCGAAATACTCTGCGGTGTAAAGATGTTCCGGTTTGTCACCATTGCTTAAAAGAGGCACGTATTCAGCAGGAGAAACCCTGATATTGGTTTTCGTTTTATCCGGAAGTCTCACCCCAAGCTGAACCTCCTGTTCTGCACGAATGGCAAACCATTTCAGCATCGGTTTGTTCCGGATTCTGTCAATCGCCAGCACACGCTGTGATTTCAAACTTTGGATATACTTGTCGATCTCCACACCATCAACGGATTCCAGAACAGAACCCTTAGGCACTCCGGTTTGTTCCAGTTCTGCCCCTGCATATCCGTCATC
>LSQX01174302.1_pt1 | contig 12840 bp, 12 predicted proteins | sample 654561 | NCBI WGS metagenome assembly LSQX01 (sample SAMN04489861, study PRJNA283612) | anaerobic digester metagenome | isolation source: 4 biogas reactors fed with cattle manure at either 37C or 55C with and... | place: Denmark: Kongens Lyngby | collected 2014 | reverse complement strand
ATAATCGAGCAGTTCAACCCTTTTGTAGAGAAGTATGGCTCGCTTAAAACTTTAATAACTCTGGATTACATGGAATATCTTGCAAAGTTTGCACAGGATATAAAGGCGAGTGCGGCAACCCCAGGTATAATGGTTACCAGCATAATTGTTTTCATATTGCTTGTAAGTGCATGTGCCAGCATATTTGCAGTGTTTTTCTCCGGATATGCTCAGGTAATGTATTTGTCCGTCCTTGGGTACAAGCCGAAAAAAGGAGATTTCAAAAGCGGAATAAACAGGCACTTTATTAAAATGAGTCTTCTGTTTATCTTTTTTGTGATCTTCACAATTGTATTCGTCATATTAATGGCATACACGGTGGTTCCTGCAATCATGTCGATAAAAATATTCTTTGCAGGCGACTCAAGAATCTTTTTCCAGATGCTGCTGTTGATAATCCTTACAATAATGCTTTTGTATTTCGCTCTCGTTTTTTATGTAATGTACTGGTCGTTTTCAGTACCGGGAATCATCGGATTCAAACGCGGCGGAGTGCTTGTTGCATTGAGGATGGTCAATGGATACTGCTGGTATCTAATGCCGCGTGCAACTCTCTTCATCTTTGCTATAGGTGTTTCTGAGTTGATAATGCTGGCTTTGAACTATGGCAGAGGTTCCGCAGCTTATGCAATTTTTGCACTGTTCTTGAACTGGATAATGAAACTCGCCATTTTATTCCCGTATATAAACTTTGTGTTTGGCGTATTTGTAGAAATGAAAGAGGATATGTTCCCGTCAAGACAATGACCGTTTTACGGTTAGTATACAGAAAACCTGGATGCCAAGGCCTTGCCCGAATGCGGTGAGGTTTTCTCCTGTTGTAGCTGTAATTCCTATTCTGTCTTCAGAAATATTAAGAAGTCCTGCTAATGATTCTTTCATATCCTTTATTCTTGGTGATATTTTAGGAGTTTTGCACTCGATGGAGATTGAAAGGTTTACAATCTCCCAGTCAAGATATTTCAAAGCTTCTTTCAAATATTCCTTTGAGTCGGTTATACCTTGCTGGCACATTCTATCAGCAATATCTCCCAGAATATTAACTCCAGATATTCCTGAGATTGCATTTGTAACGGCATGAAGGACCACATCGCCGTCACTGTTGGCAAGAAGAGGTTTTCCTTCAAATTCTATGCCACCAAGAACAAGGGGCTTGTTTTTTTCTTCTGAAAATCTATGAGAATCCTGACCTATGGCACATCTGAATTCCATGAATATTCCTCCTATGATTTACCGGTTGATCCAAAACCTCCGCCCCTGTTGGAGCCGATTTTCGAAATGTCATCAACTTCCCTGAAAACTATTTCAGGAACTCTTTGGAGAACGATTTGAGCAATTCTATCGTTCTTTTTTATCTCAATTGCTTCTATTTGTGATATGTTTGTTACAATTATTCCAACTTCATCCCTGTAGCCTGCGTCAATTGTACCAGGTGAGTTTGAAATCCTAAGGGGTGTTTTGTATGACAAACCGGAGCGGGGACGCACTTGTATTTCATACCCTTCAGGTATGGCAAACTTCAGCCCGGTAGGGACAATCACAGTCTCGTTTGGCTTTATCACAATATCCTCGCAGCTGCGAATATCCATTCCAGCATCGTATTTATTTGCATATGTAGGCAGAATTACGTCATCTCGGCATCTTTCCACATAAACTTCAACTTTTTCTCTCATTGGTACCTCCTAGTTTCTACCGCAATATGGTTTTACTCTGTCTGTTTCACTGCTGGACAGACCATATTTGAAATATTTGATTAACGCTGATATTGTACTGGCATCTTCATCATATATGTTGAGTCTTAGAATTGAGGATCTCATGTTTCTCATTTTTTCAAGAAAATCAGCATCCTTTATCATGTAGGGCGCTCTATCAAGAAGAATGCTTCTGCAGTCTGCAGGATTGGAAAGCACCGGAAATACATTGCCGTTGTCATCCTTCAAACTGTATTCGTCATCGGTCAAGCACTTTCCGCAATTGTATCCTCTTTCGTCGGATATATAGCAGTGCTCGCTTCTCATTAGAATTATTCTTCCGTAGCACACTGTCTCGGCGTATTTTTCCTTTAGCAGAAAGCCTGATTCAGCATGCGTTGAAAGGTTCAAGAGTTTGTCTACAGAAAGCTCGGGGGACAGGGTAACTGATTTGAAACCGATCTCATACAAGACATCCATGGTTTTTGTATTTTGTACATTGAAGCTATAGTCCGCATGGATGGTGTAGTTGCGGCTTTGACACAAATCCTCAAGAGCGGTTATGTCTCCGAGATTCTGAAGCAAATAGCTGTGCCTGCAGAGGGTGTTTGAACCAAAGTCTCGTATAAATGTGGTTTTTGTTTTTCCTTTCAGAACATAGGGAAAAGTCATGAAGAATTTTTCCTTGGACAGACCCTCTGCATTGTAGCTGATAGTACTGTCGGGTCCTGCCACATAGACTGTTTTCCCTTTGGATTTTGTACTTCCTGACAAAAAGTATTCATAGGGAAGGTAGACAAAGTCCGCTTCCTGTATGACGGAAAGGCATTTCAAATATTGGGGGATTGTGTAAAAATACAAAGAGATTTTCATAAATCAGCACCTTCCGTTCTCTTTGCTGTCAGCTTTTCCACCAGTTCTCTTCTGATATTTGCAAACTCCGACATGGGTACAAATACATTTTCCTCAAGGTCCAATACAATATCTTCAAGTTCGAATACTGTACCGCCGAGTTTCGACATCTGTCTTGTAACATCGTCATTATTGACCGCCCTGTTTACGGCCTTTTCAACAACAAGGCTTCCTGAGGCTGATACTTCGAATTTGCCGTCACTCATAGTAATTATTACCGGAGAGCCTTGTTTTATACGGATATGAACTTTCACAGACACTTTTCTGTTTTCCTTCTGCATTTTCTGATTGATTTCTTTTGTCAATTGCTCGTCGTGGGTTTTGTATATATGCATGCCTGGGCGGACGTTGTTTTTCAATCTGCCTGCAAGGTTCAGTGTGACAGTTTCACCTGAATCCGCAGACAGTGTTGTTTCCTTGTTTTCTGTTTTTATTGAATTTATTTTTCCTCCATCTTCAGTATTTTCTATGGCAATACCATCTCCTTTACTGACTGGGGCTGAAAGCTTTACCTGCAGCTCAAATATGTCTGGAGAATTGCTTTTGGTTGACCTGAAAGTTTTCACCTTTAAAATCTCGCCGCATTCAAGCCCTATATGTCCTGACGAGTCAAATGTTATATCGGTAAACGGCATCTTTTCGAAATGATGGTATGAAGTAAACTTTCCTCTGGAAAAAATCACAGAGAGGTCTTCAATGTCTTTTTGAGCAGGGTATTCTTCATCCTTGTTGTTTTGTATTATATCCAATGCTTTTCTGTATTTTGCTGTTACAATGCCTGTATACTGGGGGCTTTTCAATCGTCCTTCAATTTTCAAGGATGTTATGCCTGTGCTGACAAGCTGCTCAAGATAGCGAAGTGTCATTAAATCCCCAGGACTTATTCTATGGGCTCTTTTGGATAACTCCTTGTCGTTTCTTTGAATTGAGTACATCAACCTGCAGGGCTGTGCACACTGTCCCTTGTTGCCGCTTCTTCCTCCAAGAGCACTGCTTAGCAGGCACTGGCCGGAATAGCTTATGCAGATTGCACCGTGGCAGAATACTTCCATTTCCATTATATTTTTTGAGCAGATACTTGCTATTTCATCAAGAGAGAGTTCTCTTGAAAGAATGCATCTTGAAAAACCCAAATTCTTAAGGAGCCTTGCTCCTTCTTCATTGTATACCGTCATCTGGGTACTGGCGTGCAATGGAGCCTTTACATGATCTTTCAGCATTCGGGCAAAACCAAGATCCTGGACGATGAATGCGTCCGTATGCAGCTTGTCTGCCATTCTTGCAAGCTCAATGGCATTTTCCAGATCCTTGTCATCAAGAAGTGTATTTATGGCTACATAAACAAGCACACCTCTAAGATGTGCGTATGATATTGCCTGTTTAAGTTTTTCAATGTCAAAGTTTTCACTGGATGCCCTTGCACTAAATTTGTTAAGTCCAAGATAAACGGCGTCCGCGCCGTTTTGTACTGCGAACTTAAGGCTTTCGAAATTACCAGCAGGGGACAACAATTCTATTCTCTTCATCTTCCCTCAACAGATTTTCTGTATTCGTTGAATTCAATCTGCTTAATAAGTAGTTTTTTGTTGACTTCGTCGTATTCCTCGGAAAGCTGCATGTACTGCTTTTCCAGCTCCTGTTTCTCAAGTTTCAGCTTGTCGTACTCATCCATCATGCGCTTTATTTCGTTCTTAAGCGTATTGAAGTTCTTCTGGGTTTTAAAAAGCTCATCCGTAATGTTTATGGCTGCCATAACAAGCGCAATGTGTTCGCCAAGCTGCAGTCCGCTCCGGGAAACGTCCGCAATCTTATTATTCAAATATTGGACGATTCTATGCACGTATTCGTCTGTTTCGTCATGACGTAGTGTGTAATTTCTACCGTTAATAGTTACAGTAATTCTCTTTTTTTCCCCCATGTTGCCAACTCCTTGCACTTATATTGAACCTTTCACATTATGATAACATTATTTGTATAATTTGTACAGACTTTTTATATTTCTCTTATGTGTGAAAATCCCCTGATTGTGGGAATTCTTGACCGATATTATGGAGAATGGTATAATGAATCGTATCTTTGATGGGTATGATACACACGAAAAAGATATTTTGCAAAGAGATTTGCAAGAGCTGATGTATAGAGGTGAAAAAGAATATGCCTGACAACAAGCTTGGATCTCAAAGAGCCAACACAAAAGGCGTATTGCCGCAAACAAAGGGTATTAGAAAACCAGGTGCTGCAAGAAAGGCTCAGTCAACAGTGCCTGCCTCCACTGCAGTGAAACAAACAAGAATACCCAGAACAGCGACAAGCGAAAAAAGACAAAAGGTAAAGATAAAAAAAGTTTCACATAAAATAAAAGTAAAAAACAGAAGCAATCTGCCATACCTGCTTCTGTTTGTCGTATTCTGTGTTTGTGTGGTGTTTTTCTCAAGCTTTTTGTCCTACACCTATCTTGTTGACAAATACAACAATCCAACAAGCATAGAAAACATATATATTGATCCCGATACCGAGGTCAAGTTCAAGATAGAAAGAGGAGCAACAACAAAGGATATTGCCAACAATCTCAAGGAAATGGGCCTTATTAAAAACACGCAAGTGTACCGCTTTTTGTCAAAGTTCAACGGCTATGACGGAAGATACAAGGCAGGAACCTACACATTGAGCAAAGGATTGAGCTATGATGAGATTATGATAATTCTCACAAGCTATCCTGAAAGTGTAAAGGTGACATTCCCGGAAGGGTTTACCACAGAACAGATAGCCCAGAGACTGGAGGCAAATGGAGTGTGTAGTGCTCAAGATTTCCTGAAAGCGGTGCAGACCATCGACTTGTCTTCGTATCCCTTCATACCAGATGCCAATGGAAGGGATTACAGACTTGACGGATATTTATTCCCTGACACATACGAGTTTGACGTGGATGCAAATGTAAACTCGGTAATATACAAGATGCTAAACAGGTTCAACGAGGTATTCAAGCCAGCATACTATGACATGGCTGCAAATCTTGGGTATTCAGTGGATGATATCATCAAGCTGGCGTCCATTATTGAGAAGGAAGTAAAACTCCCATCTGAGAGAAAAACCGTGTCCGGGGTATTTCACAACAGAATGAAGAGCTCGGATCCCGACATGGCATATCTCCAGTCCTGTGCGACTGTAAGGTATGCGTATAAGAAGATATATAATGAGACTCTGGAGGGAGACATAACAGAAGAACACGAAAGAATTCAGGATCCATACAACACATATGTTGTAAAAGGGCTTCCTCCAGGACCGATTTGCAATCCTGGTCTTGCTGCCATAGAAGCTGCTTTGAAACCAGAGCAGCATGACTACTACTACTTCGTTTTGAGGAAAGACGGTTCCGGAGGACACATATTCTCAAGAACATACGAAGAACATTTGAAGGCGAAGAACAGCGGATGAACGATTATTTGATTGGACTGATAACAGACAGATCGGACTGTTTGAATGAGATATATGATGAGGCAATAAAAAAACACATACCAATAGTAAGGGAGGACATGGCAAGTCTCCTCAAGGTGATAATCCACATGTTGAAGCCATGCAGGATACTTGAGGCGGGTACTGCCATTGGCTACTCTTCAATCCTGATGGCAGAGTCATCCGGCCCGGACTGCACTATTGACACTGTTGAAATTGATCCTGATCTTGTGGTGGTTGCCCGGGAGAATATAAAGAGGGCAAAACTAGAAGACAGGATTCATGTTATTGCAGGAGACATGCTGGATGTGTTTGCATGCCTTGATGCAAAGTACGACATGATTTTCCTCGATGGAGCCAAAAGCAGGTACATCGATGTATATGACGATATACTGAGGCTGCTAAAGGTTGGTGGGGTATTGCTTTGCGACAACATATCCTACCATGGGAAAATATATGACGAACCAAAGTTTGTGGATAGAAAACACAGAACCATTGTGGCAAATCTCCGCAGTTTCCTTGAAAGACTTACATCGGATGACAGATTTGTAACCAGTATTTTGGAAACAGGGGATGGAATAGCGATATCTGCAAGGATTAAATAGAAGGAGATCAAGATGAAAAAAGTTGAGTTGCTTGCACCTGCAGGCAATATGACAAAACTGAAAACCGCATTTTTGTTCGGTGCCGATGCCTGCTACATGGGAGGAAGCCAGTTTGGTTTAAGGGCAAAGGCTGACAATTTCACGCTGGAAGAAATGAAGGAAGCCGTGGAAATGGCAAATGGGCTGAACAAGAAGATATATGTAACGGTGAACATACTTCCTAGAGATGACGACATGTCCCAGATGCTTGAATATGCAAGAAAGCTTTATGAAATAGGGGTACATGCCGTCATAATCAGTGATATTGGCTTTTTCAATCTGGTTAGGGAAGAGATTCCTGGGCTTGAAATACATGTAAGCACGCAGGCAAACAATCTTAATTCGCAAACAGTAAAGTTCTGGGCAAAAAATGGTGCTGCCAGAGTGAATCTGGCAAGGGAGCTTACTCTGTCAGAGATTGGGAAGATAAATTCAGCTTTGTTAAAAGACGGTATTGACTGTGAGCTGGAAGCATTCGTACATGGAAGCATGTGCATGGCTTACTCGGGAAGATGCTTGATTAGCGATTTTCTTGCGGACAGGTCTTCCAACAGGGGAGACTGCGCCCAGCCATGCCGTTGGAAGTACAGTCTGGTTGAAGAAAAAAGACCAGGAGAATACATGCCTGTTGAGGAAACCGAGCATGGTACGTTCATATTCAACTCAAAGGACTTGTGCATGGTTGAGCATATAGACAAGATGATAGAAAGTGGAATATCATCCCTGAAGATTGAAGGAAGGATGAAAAGCGAGTTCTATACCGCTGTGGTTGTAAGGGCATACAGGATAGCGATTGACGAATACTACAAGGATCCTTTGGGTTACAAGAACAAAATGGATCTTCACAAGGAGCTTCTTGAGGAACTCTCCAGTGTGAGCCACAGGGATTACTCCACAGGATTCTATCTAGGGGAGAGGGGCAGCCAGGTTTATGCCAGCGCCTCATATATTCGTGACACTCAGTTTATAGGTACTATTGAAAAGTGCGATAAAATATCAGATAATATGTACGAAATCATGTTTCATTTGAGGGGGGATTTCAACAAGGGAGATACACTGGAATTTGTAACTCCTGCGGACGGAATATTCAAGGAAACAATTCATGAAATGTACGATGAAGAAAAAAATGCAATTGACAGGGCAGCAAAGGCCATGATGGTGACAAGATTAAGGGTTCCGTTTTTTGCTGCTCCGGGTAGTGTAATAAGAAAGAGAAAAGCACAGGAGGGCTAATCCATGATACAGGTACAGGCACACAGGGGAGCTTCTGCATATGCTCCTGAAAACACATTGCCTGCTTTTGAACTGGCTGTCAGAATGAAGGCGGACGGTGTTGAGAATGATATTCATCTGACTACTGATTACAGATATGTCGTTTGTCATGATGACGAGATTGCAAGAACCTCAACTGGAACAGGCAAGATTTCAGAAAATACATACGAGTATTTGAACAGGTTTGATTACGGAGTAAAGTTTGGGAAAGAATATGAAGGAACGAAAATTCCTTTGTTGGAAGAATTCATGGAGACCGTGAAGGATATGGATGTCATCAACATCGAGTTGAAGACGCCTTTCAATCCGCAAGACAGAAAAAAGGCTTTCACGATTCTTTATGACACCATTGTTTCATACAAGCGTCTTGAGAAATCCATGATTTCAAGTTTTGATCACAACATCCTCAAGGAACTGAAGGAGTTGTTCCCAAAACTTAGAACTTCTCTTCTATACGGACATGTTTTGAGTCCGGAAGAGACGGTGGCAATGGTAAGAGCAAGCAACGCAGATTTCATTCATCCTGCATTATCCTGTGTGAACAAGGCTATCGTGGATGAGTGCAGGAGACATGGTATTGGATGCAATGTGTGGACTGTTGACAGTCCTGAAGATATAAAGAAAGCTATAGAAATGGAGCCAACGGGTATAATTACCAATGTACCGGACAGAGTTTTGAAAGCACTGGGTAGGGGATAGCATGAAAAAGGGAAATGGTAAAAAGCATATGGACAACATGTACGGTGTTGTGGAGGGTTTGTTTACATTCGTAAACCTGACCCTTCTTACTCTTGCATACGGTTTTGCATGGTTTTCAGAAAAGCTGTCCACGCCATTTCCTTTTGGTGGCAACTTTACTGTACTGGGCGTGTATGCAATACTTCTTTATACCTTTACGAGCCTGTACGGGGGATATCAGATAGGACAGCTAAAAAGGCTTGATGTAATCAATTCGCAGATAATCTCAATTTTGTTTGTAAATGCCATTACTTATCTGCAAATAAGCCTGATGGAAAGGTCTCTTGTGCTATCAAAAGCACTGCCTATTGTTGTGCTTACTCTGGTGGACATTGTTATAATCATCATATGGGCGTACATTGCGGATGCTGTGTACAAGAAAATGTATCCGCCAAGGGACATTGCCTTAATATATGATGATGCCTTTATACTTAATGAGATTGAGGAAAAGCTCAACCTGAGGAAGGACAAATTCAATCTGAAAGTGGCCATTAGCTCAAATGAGGATTTTGAAGCAGTCAAAAAGGCAATAGAAGAATGCGGCATGGTGGCTTTAGTAAGTGAAAAAGAACCTTTGAGGGAGAACATTCTTAAGTATTGTTTTGAAAACGACATCAGTGTATACATCTCTCCCAAACTGTCGGATTTGATGATAAGAGGGGCGTCAAGGCTTGAGCTGTTTGATTCTCCCATATATTACTGCAGCAACAAAGGTCTTACATTGGGACAGAGAATTATTAAAAGGCTGATGGACATAGTTTTGTCCCTTTTGCTGATCATACTGTTCTCGCCTGTAATGATAGTAATTGCCATAGCAATAAAAATGCATGACAAAGGTCCTGTTTTGTTCAAACAGAAAAGATACACCAAGGATGGAAAGGTGTTCAACATACTAAAGTTCAGGAGCATGATTGTGGATGCTGAAAAAGACGGTGAGGTAATCCCGGCTGAGGACAACGACCCGAGAATTACCCCGGTTGGAAAGGTCATTAGAAAGATTCGCATGGACGAGCTTCCCCAGCTGTTCAATATCCTGAAAGGTGACATGAGTGTTGTGGGACCAAGGCCGGAGAGGGTTGAGCATGTGGATATGTACAGCGAGCAGATTCCTGAGTTCAGATACAGGCTGAAGGTTAAGGGCGGACTTACAGGATATGCCCAGGTCCTGGGCAAGTACAACACAAGCCCCTACGACAAATTGAGGCTCGACCTTATATACATTGAAAACTACTCGCTTCTTCTGGATCTTAAACTTATGCTGACAACCATAAAGATACTTTTCAAACCGGAGAGCACTGAAGGATTCAACAAAGGAGATGAGAAACGGTAGATGGATATTTATGTTGTTTCAGAATATTATTATCCTGACAACTTCAAGATAAACGATATGGTAAGGGAGTTTGTTCAAAGAGGTCACAATGTAACCACCCTGGCAGGTCTTCCTGATTACGAGACCGGTACTGTCAGGAAGGAGTACAGGTTTTTTAGAAGGAGAAAGGAAACAGTTGATGGAGCAAAGGTTGTCAGAGTATCTACCGTTTCAAGAAGAACAGGCGCTTTTTTCAGGATTCTTACCTACTCCTCGTTTGCATTCAATGGTTATTTCTATACAAAGTTCTGCAAAAAACCTTCCTGCGATGTCATATTCGTAAATCAGATAACCCCCATTCTGCAGGCCATACCTGCCTTGTCGCTGGGAAAGAGAGTTAAAAAACCTGTGGTTCTTTACTGCATGGATATATGGCCCGAGGTCTTGAAAGCCTGGGACATAAAAGAGAGTTCTCTTTTTTTTCGATGTGCCATGGCTTTGAGCAGGAAACTGTACAGAAAATGCGACCTTGTACTTATTTCATCAAAGCCTTTCAGGGAGTATCTAACCAAAGTAATTGGAGTGGATGATGAAAGGATTGTTTATCTGCCCCAGTATGCAGAAGACTTGTACAAGAGTATTGCAGGCAAATATATTGAAAACGGTGTTGTTGATTTTTTGTTTGCAGGAAATATTGGTTCCGTACAGGATATTGAGTGCATAATCAAAGCCGTCAAACATATTGAAGACAATAATTTGAATCAGGGCAAGGAGTACAAGGTCCATATTGTCGGGGACGGAATGAATCTGGAAAACTGCAGGAATCTGACAAAAGAACTGGATGTTGTTAATCGCGTGGTTTTTCATGGAAGACATCCTCTTTCTGAAATGAAGAGGTTTTACGAAATGGCTGACTGTTTTCTCCTGACAATGCGTGGAGGAGATTTCATAAGCATGACACTGCCTGGAAAAGCCCAGAGTTATTTAAGTGTGGGCAAACCCATTGCTGGAGCAATAGACGGATCTGCCATGGAAGTTATAAATGAAGCGGATTGTGGTTTGTGTACAAGGGGAAGCGATTATGAAGGCCTGGCTTCCATCATGGCTCAAATCATGCTGGATTTTGAAACTTTTAAGGAAAAAGGACATAACGGAAGAAAATATTACCTTGATCATTTTACGAAAGACAGGTTTTTTGAGAGTCTTTTTGACATATTTGTTGACTTGAAGGAATCGCTGCGTTAATATATTTAAGTAGTGTTTTTTGAAAAGGTGGCGGTTTTTTGAAAAAGATTCTGATTACTGGAGCAAAAGGTTTCGTAGGAAAGAATTTATGTCTTTCTCTGAAAAACAGTGGCAAGTATGAAGTAATGGAATATGATGTGGATACGAAAGAAAGCTTGCTTGAGGAATTTATCATGCAGGCTGACTTTGTTGTCCATTTGGCAGGCGTGAACAGGCCCAAGGATGAGAAGGAATTTGAAACAGGCAATCACGGCTTTACAAGCCGGATAATCGATCTGCTTGAGCAGCATGCCAAAAGGACAAGCATACTCTTCTCGTCATCCATTCACGCAGAAAAGGACAATGCGTACGGAAAAAGCAAGAGGAATGCGGAACAGGTCATTTTTGATTATGGTAGAAGAAATAACGCAGAAGTATTTGTGTACAGGCTTCCAAACCTGTTCGGAAAGTTCTGCAGACCCAACTACAACAGCGTTATTGCAACCTTCTGTCATAATATTGCGAGGGATTTGCCCATAACTGTAAATGATCCTAATTATGTCATGAATCTTGCCTACATTGACGATGTGGTGGATGAATTCATAAATGCCATAGAGGGAAGGGCGAATATAAAGGGAGATGGATTTTGTTATGTACCCATAACATATAGCCGAGCATTGGGTGAAATTGCAATGCTTATACAATCCTTCAAGGAATCAAGGAAGAATCTTTTTGTTCCCAACATGGACGATGAATTGTGCAGGAAACTCTACAGTACATATCTAAGCTATCTCAAGGAAGATGATTTTAGTTATCCTCTTAAGATGAATGAAGATCACAGAGGATCCTTTACCGAGTTCCTTAAAACTCCTGACAGGGGACAGGTTTCGGTGAATGTATCAAAGCCAGGCATTGTGAAGGGAAATCACTGGCATCACACCAAGAATGAGAAATTCCTGGTTGTCAGCGGAGAGGCTGTAATCAGGTTCAGAAAAGTTGGGGAAGAGGATATTATAGAGGTGCGTGTTACGGACAAGGAACTAAGGGTTGTAGACATACCGCCTGGATACACCCATTCGATTGAGAATGTGGGAGAGACGGATCTGGTGACAATAATGTGGGCGAATGAGTGTTTTGACCCGGACAGACCGGATACATATTATGAAGAGGTGTAGGAGAGAGAATATGAAAAAGCTGAAGGTAATGACAATAATTGGAACAAGACCGGAGATTATTAGGTTGTCGGAATGCATAAAGGCTTGTGACAAATATTTCAATCACATACTTGTTCATACAGGACAGAACTGGGATTATACTTTGAACCAGGTGTTTTTCGAAGACTTGGGATTAAGAGAACCTGATTATTATCTAAATGCAGCAGGCAATAATCTGGGTGAAACCATAGGCAATATTATTGCAAAAGCGTATGAAGTCCTTGAAAAGGAAAAGCCCGAAGCCCTCTTGATACTGGGAGATACCAATTCTGCTCTAAGCGCAATTCCTGCAAAGAGGCTCAAGATACCCATTTTCCACATGGAGGCCGGCAACCGCTGTTTCG
>LSQX01088762.1_pt1 | contig 12840 bp, 7 predicted proteins | sample 654561 | NCBI WGS metagenome assembly LSQX01 (sample SAMN04489861, study PRJNA283612) | anaerobic digester metagenome | isolation source: 4 biogas reactors fed with cattle manure at either 37C or 55C with and... | place: Denmark: Kongens Lyngby | collected 2014 | reverse complement strand
TCAAACGGAACAAAAGACAACTGGCAAAAGGACAGCCCTTCGTCTGTAAAAACACTTATTGATTTATGTGAGCAAAACAAATTAGTAGCTGTTTTAGAAGTACACGATGCCCTTGGCGTTGACCAGGTAGCACCGTTAATGAGTGCCGTTGACTACTGGATATCCATAAAAGACGTTCTTGTCGGAAGAGAAGATACAGTAATAATTAATATTGCCAATGAATGGTACGGCTCATGGAACGGTGCCGGATGGGCCGACGGATACATGCAGGCAATAAAGAAATTAAGAGATGCCGGATTTACCCATACAATAATGGTAGACTCAGCTGGTTGGGGACAATACCCTGCATCAATTCATGATTTCGGTGTTGACGTATTTAACTCAGACCCTTTAAAAAACACAATGTTTTCAATACATATGTACGAATATGCAGGAGGAAATGCTGCACAGATAAAAAACAATATCGATAAAGTTATAAACCAGGGTCTGGCTGTTTGTATAGGAGAATTCGGCCACAAACACACTGACGGTGATGTGGATGAAGATTATATTTTAAGCTACACAAGGGAATTAGGAGTGGGCTGGCTTGCATGGTCGTGGAAAGGAAACGGCTCTGAATGGGCTTATCTTGACTTATCAAATGACTGGGCCGGCAAAAACCTTACATCTTGGGGAGATAAAATTGTAAACGGTCCAAACGGCTTAAAAGACTCAGCCAAACTTTGTACCGTATTTACCGGTTCCACTGTCCCTGATGTAATGTACGGTGACATAAACAATGATAAAATTATAAATTCTTTAGATTACTCCCTTTTGAGCAGGTATATATTAGAAATTGAAAGTTCCCTGCCTGACATGGAAGCGGCTGACCTAAACGGAGACAATATAATAAACTCCGTTGATGCATCATTGTTACAAAGATACATTTTAGAAATTATAACAGACTTTCCAAGATAAAATTATATATAATTTAAAAGAATAACATTTTTTTAAAGGTGTTTAACTTTTAAAAAAACCCGGAAAAATCAACAATCCGGGTTTTTATTTTAATTTTTTCTTTTATCAAACATGCCTTTTAGTTTCAAAACCCTTCTTCCTGCAAAAAGAAGAGGTTTACTCCACCAATGTTCCATTTCCTTAGTTACTTTTTTAAGTTCTTCACTTATTTCTATACCCTGGGGGCACACCTTCTCGCATTTTCTGCAGCCGATACAATTTGACGCAAGAAAATTCCTTCCTCCCAGCACATCTCCGCCAAAAAACAGATATTTAAAAACGGCAGTTCTTTGATTGAAAAAAAACCTTGAATTGTAGTAGTTAAAGGCAAAGGGAATATTTACCCCCACAGGACACGGAATACAATAACAGCAGCCTGTGCACGGCACCTTCATAAGCCTCAAATACTCATCTTTTACTTCTTTATAAATATCCAGTTCCTCTTTAGTCAAACATCCGGCCTTAATTTCATCTGCCAGCTTTGCATTTTCAATTATATGCTTTTCATCATTTAAACCTGACAGAGCCACTGCCACTTCTTCCTGATTCCACAGCCACCTGAAAGCCCAGTCAGCATAAGTTCTCTTAAAAGGAGCTTTGTTCCATATTTTTTCTATTGAAGGAGGCATCTGCCCTACAATTCTTCCCCCTTTTAAAGAACCCATAATTGCAACTCCGATATCTTTTGAATATGCATACTTAAGGCCTTCAACCCCCGCCTGGGTGTACTCATCAATAAAATTATACTGTATTTGGCAAAAATCCCAGTTGTAATCGTCTATAATTGCTTTAAAATCATCTTTCCCTCCATGATATGAAAAGCCAATAAACTTAATTACGCCTTTTTCTTTCATCTCCTCTAAAAAGCTTACCATCCCGGCGCTTTTTGCCTTTTCCCAACTTTCTGTATCCTGAATTGAATGAATTAAATAAAAATCAACATAGTCTGTCTTAAGCCTCTTTAGTTGGGTATTCAAAACTTTCTCCATGCTTTTTTGGGAATTCACCATATACGGAGGAATTTTTGTGGCAATGTAAACTTTTTCTCTTAGATTGTTCCTTTCAAGTATTTCTCCTAAAGCTGCTTCACTTCCGGGATATATATATGCAGTATCGAAATAGTTAATTCCGTTTTCCACAGCAGTTAAAATTTGTTTTTCAGTTTTTTTTAAATCAATTCTTTTATTCCTTTTTGGAAACCTCATGCACCCGTATCCTAATACAGATACGTTAACATTTGTTTTTCCAAATCTCCGATACTGCATATTAATCCTCCTGAGTAAATTTATCTTGCTGTAACATCGTGCCGCAACATTTTCCTGCGCCGTTACGTTCCCTTATACTTTGCTGTCACTGTAACTTTGCATTTTTAAGGTATTATTTAAAATAATTAATTCCTGCTTCAAATAATTTCTGATCCTTATTACCCGGAATGTTTTTTGCTACATTTGTGCCTATTCTTTCTGAATGGCCCATTTTGCCAAGTATTCTGCCATCCGGGCTTGTTATAGCCTCAACAGCCTCAAAAGAACCGTTAGGATTAAACCTGATGTCATAAGTAGGCTTATTGTCAAAATCCACATACTGAGCTGCAATCTGACCGTTTTTCTCTAACATGTCAAATACTTCGCTCCTTGCAACAAACCTTCCTTCTCCATGGGAAACCGGAATTGTGTATACATCTCCCACTTTTACATTGTTAAACCACGGTGATAAGTCAGAAGTAATTTTTGTCCTTACCATGCATGAAACATGTCTTCCTATGGTATTAAATGTTATAACGGGACTTTCATCTGAAAAGTCTCTTATCTCACCGTAAGGCACAAGGCCAAGCTTAACCAGAGCCTGAAAACCGCTGGAAATTCCAAGCATCAGTCCGTCCCGGTTATTTATTAAATCCATCACAGCATCTTTAACTTTTTCATCTCTAAAAGCCGTTACTATAAAGTTCGCTGAACCGCTTAGCCCGTCACTGCCGTTATATCCTCCTGGCAGCACAATTATTTGTGATTTTTGAATTCCTTTTACCATTTCATCTATGGATTGTTTAATATCCTCAGGAGTTAAGTTTTTCATTACAAAAATTTCAACTTCTCCTCCTGCATTTTCAAAGGCTTTTGCAGCATCACAATCACCGTTTACACCCGGAAGCACAGGTATGAATATTCTTGGTTTTGCAAAACTTGTTTTTGGTTTTATGCTTCCCTTTTTAAAATACTCATACTGTTTTGGCTTTTTATCTTCTGAAGGCATTTTCGAAGGGAAAATATTTTCCAAAGGTTCTTCCCAGCTATCACATAAGCTGTCAAGCTGTAAACAGCTTCCTCCCATATCAATGGATTTTTTCTCCTGTGTTGTACCTAAAACTTTAAAATCAATGCCGTCCAGCAATTGACCTACATCTTCATTTTCATCAAATTCAAGTATTATTGATCCGTATAAAGGTTCAAAAAGCTCTTCCTCTTTAATACCTTCATTAAACTTAAACCCTATCATATTTCCAAAGCACATTTTGCTTATTGCCTCTGCAATACCTCCGCCACGTACGCTATGTGACGCAAGAACTTTACCCTTTCTAATTGTCTGATTTATTTTATCATACTTCTTGCATAAGTCTTCAAAATCAGGCAGTTTCTTCTCGTCAATGTTTGCAGACACTAAAACCACTTTGCTTCCTACCTTTTTAAATTCTGCAGATACTACATTATTTATATCTGCCACATTTACAGCAAAGGAAACAAGTGTTGGCGGAACATCTATATCTTCAAATGTTCCCGACATACTGTCTTTTCCGCCTACTGATGCAATTTGGAACTTCATTTGTGCATAATATGCTCCAAGAAGGGCACTAAAAGGTTTACCCCATTTTTCCGGATCAGTTCCCAGTTTCTCGAAATATTCCTGGAATGTCAGCCATGAGGTTTTATAATCCCCGCCCATTGCAACAACCTTTGCAACAGACTCAACAACGGCATATAAAGCCCCGTGGAAAGGACTCCATTTTGAAATGCGCGGATTATAACCATATGCCATTATGCTTCCTGTATTTGTGTCCCCTTTTTCTACAGGTATTTTCGCCACCATACCTTCCTGAGGAGTCATCTGGTATTTTCCTCCAAGAGGCATAAGCACAGTGTTTGAACCAGCGCTACTGTCAAACATTTCCACTAATCCTTTTTTACTGCAAATATTTAAATCCTTTAAGTTTGAAATCCAGGCTTCTTTTAAATCTCCGCTTATTTTGCCGGTCTTTTTAAAATAATTTTCTTCTTCCAGCGGCGCTTTTACCTTAACAGTGGTATTTTGCGTAATACCGTTTGTGTTTAAAAACTCTCTACTTATATCTACAATTACAGTGTTTCTCCACTTCATGACCATCCTTTTCTCTTCTGTAACTTCTGCAACAGGAGTGGCTTCAAGGTTTTCAAGCTTTGCAGCCTCAATAAAAGCATCCACGTTTTCCTTTGAAACAACCACAGCCATTCTCTCTTGCGACTCTGATATGGCTATTTCCGTACCGTCAAGGCCGTCATATTTTGTCGGCACTGCATCTAAATTTATTTTAAGACCGTCCGCCAGCTCACCTATTGCGACCGAAACCCCTCCGGCACCAAAGTCATTACACTTCTTTATCATTGTACTTACCCAAGGTTTTCTAAAAAGACTCTGTATCCTTCTTTCTATAGGAGGATTGCCCTTTTGCACTTCTGCACCGGATGTAAGAAGGGATTCTTCTGTATGCTCTTTGGATGAACCTGTTGCACCTCCGCATCCGTCCCTTCCTGTTTTTCCGCCAAGCAAAATAATTACATCTCCCGGAACGGGCTTTTCCCTTACTACATTTTTCATTGGTGCCGCACCCACTAATGCCCCCAGTTCCATTCTCTTTGCAACATATCCTTCATCATATATTTCATCCAAAAATCCTGACGCCACACCAATCTGGTTTCCGTAAGAACTGTATCCCTGGGCAGCCACAGTTGTTATTTTCCTCTGTGGAAGTTTTCCGGGTATGGTATCCTCAATGCGGGTTCTTGGATCACCGCTGCCGGTTATACGCATAGCCTGGTAAACATATGCCCTTCCTGACAACGGGTCCCTTATTGCCCCTCCAAGACAGGTTGATGCCCCGCCAAAAGGTTCTATTTCCGTAGGATGGTTATGCGTTTCATTTTTAAACATAACCAGCCAGTCTTCTTCTTTACCGTCTACATCAACTTTCACTTTAATACTGCAAGCATTAACTTCATCAGATTCTTCCAAATCATCAAGCTTTCCTCTTTTTTTCAGTTCTTTCATGGCAATTGTAGCTATGTCCATCAAAGAAACGTTCTTTTCTTTATCGCCATATACAAAATCTCTTGATTTTAAATAATCCCTGTACGTCTCTTTTATAGGCTCAGAAAAATATCCCTCTTCAATTTCCACACTTTTTATGTTGGTCAAAAAAGTAGTATGCCTGCAGTGATCTGACCAGTAAGTTTCCAATACTTTCATTTCCGTTATAGTAGGGTCTCTTTTTTCTGTATTCTTAAAATACTCCTGACAAAACTTCAAATCATCTACAGACATTGCAAATCCCATTTTATTTTTGAATTCTTCAATTTCGGAAGCCGTCATATTTATAAAACCGTCTAAAACTTTAACATCCTCCGGTACATTAGATTTAACTTCCAGTGTATCCGGCTTTTCCATGGGAGTTTCCTGACATTCTACAGGATTAATTAAGTACTTTTTAATTTTTTCATACTCTTCATCGCTGATATCCCCACTTAGCACGATGACTTTTGCCACCTTTACCCTGGGTCTTTCCCCTTTTGTAAGTATCTGTATGCATTGTGAGGCAGAATCTGCACTTTGGTCATACTGACCCGGCAACAACTCAAAAGCAATTAACCTTTCACCTTCACCTATATCTATGGCTTCATCATAAACCTTGTCTACAGGAGGTTCAGAAAATACTGTCTTTTTTGATGCTTCAAACTCATCATCTGACAGTCCTTCTACATCATAACGGTTAATTACCCTCACTGATTTAAGATTTTCCACACCTAAATTTTCTTTCAGATCAAGAAATAAATTTTGTCCTTCCACGTCAAATGCTTTTTTCTTTTCAACAAAAATTCTTTTTACATTTTTCACCATATAAACACCTCTTTCTACAAAGACAAAAAAACTATAAACAGTCCTCCTGCCTAAAAATTTAAAATTTTTGCTTTATACTTCCAAGTCGGATGCAAGTTTTGATAAAATCTTATTGCTCCTTTCAATAAACCCTGTCATAGCCTCGGGCTCAAGCTGTTTATGACTCATCATGGCAAGGTCGTATATATGTTGACAAATAAGCTTTGTATCATCCTTTTTATTCTCTTTTTCCTTCAATCTCATAAGAGACTGAATTAAATCATTGTTGCTGTTTAACACCAAAGTCTCTTCTGCCTGGTACCTGTCCCCTAAAGATAGGCCTCCGAACATTTTAGTCATTTCATGTATTCTTCTTGATTCCTCTGCTAAAAGTATCATGCCCGGAACTGATGATGTCTTTAATGCTTCAACCTCAACCTTTAATTTGTCATTTTGAATGCTGTCTTTAAACAGTTTTTCAAGGCTTTCTTTCATTTCCTTTTTCTTATCCTCATCAGTTTCACTTTCTTTCATGCTTTCACTGATGTCAGAGTCTATTCTGAAAAACTTAACATCTTTTTCATTCATTTCTATAAACTGCATAAAATGATTATCTATCATTGTTGTAAGCAAAACAGCATCTAAGTCCTGTTCTTTAAATATTTTTATATACTGGGACTGCTGTTTTTCGTCAGACACATAAAATACTTTGTTTATATGCTTGTCTTTATTCTTTTCAAGATAATCCTTTAATGTAATATACTCATTATTAATTGTTTTATAAACAATTATATCTTTAACCCTGTCGTAAAACTTACTTTCCTTTATACATCCGAACTTCACAAAGGGATTTATATCATCCCAGTATTTATTGTATTTTTCTCTCTCCTTTTTGAAAATAGAAATAAGCTTGTCAGCAACTTTTTTAGTTATATGATTGGAAATTTTATTAACATACCCGTCATTTTGAAGAAAACTTCTTGAAACATTAAGGGGTAAATCAGGACAATCTATGGTTCCCTTCAACAACATAAGGAACTCAGGAATTACCTCTTTAATGTTGTCAGCAACAAACACCTGATTATAGAAAAGTTTAATCTGCCCTTCCATGGCATCAAACTCATGCTTTAGTTTTGGAAAATATAAAATTCCCTTTAATTTAAACGGATAATCCATATTTAAATGTATCCAGAAAAGAGGCTCTTCAAAATCAAAAAATGCTTTTCTGTAAAATTCCTTGTACTCTTCATCAGTACAATTTTTAGGATCTTTCAGCCAGAGGGGATTTACATCATTTATAGGCTCCGGCTTTTTATCTTCCTTGTCATCTTTTTTTTCATTTGCATCTTCCAGATATATTTCATATGGCAGGAAAGAAAAATACTTGTTAAGGACTTCCCTCACTTTGTAAAATTCAAGGAACTCAGCACTGTCTTCTGCAATATACAGGGTTACCGTCGTACCAACTTCATCCCTGTCTGACTTTTCCATTTCATATTCAGTTCCCGTTGAACTTATCCACCTTACCGGCTCTGCACCCTTTTGATAAGACAGTGTATCTATTTGAACTTTTTCAGAAACCATAAATGCAGAATAGAATCCCAATCCAAAATGTCCGATAATCTGACCCTCATCAGTCTTGTCCTTGTATTTTTCAACAAAATCCTTAGCCCCTGAAAAAGCTATCTGGTTAATATATTTTTTTACTTCCTCATCTGTCATACCTATACCGTTGTCAACTATCTTAAGAGTTTTATTCTTTCTATCAACAATAACTTTTATTAAAAATTTTTTATCCTTATCAATTTCCGCTTCACCAATATCAGCCAGCTTTTTTAATTTACTAATGGCATCACTTGAATTGGAAACAAGTTCACGAATAAAAATATCTTTCTCAGAATAAAGCCATTTCTTTATAATCGGAAAAATATTCTCCGTGTTGACAGATATATTTCCCTTCATGTTACTCATAGTGCACCTCCTAAGTTAGTAGCTCCATTAATAATCCCATTATATAATATTACATTTTAAATTTAAATTTTTCAAGAATTTTTTTAGCACTCTTACTATAAGAGTGCTAAAAAAAATTGCAGCAATACTTTTCTAAATTGTAAAAAGAGGCTGCCTTTTAAGACAACCCCTTTTATACAAATACCATATCTTTTATCTTTCAACCATTTCACCTACAGGAAAATCAACAGGAATTTCCAAAACATATCTTTTTAACGCCGAATAGTCAACTGTATTCAAAATTCCGTCATCATTAATATCCGCTGCGGTAATAAATGATTCTTCTGCTTCCGGATCCTGGAAAGTTAGTATTTCAAGTATGTATCTGCCTAGCATAGATGTATCAACAGAATTAATTATTCCGTCAAAATTTACATCCCCAAGTTTAATTAAGTCAGGTTTTTTTGTAGGTGTCGGAGTGGGAGTAGGCGTTGGTATTGTTGAACCTCCCGGCTCTATTCCATACACTCTTACACCACCGTCATACATAGGTACGTATTCTGTGCTTATACCATTCATTCCGGCTTTTTCAAGGCCTTTATATGAAAAATCATTGCTGTTATCCCAGTTGCCTTCCCCATAAGGAGCTTCAATTATAAAGTAAACATCTCTTTTATAGTCATTTATACCACCCGGGAATACATTTATGCCTGTCAAATCAATTTCCACATAGTATATATTTTTATCCTTGTCCCAAGGTTTCAGCCCTGAAACCTTTACCCCCGGAGTGGATGCAGATACTCTGATATCATCTGGTGCAAGACCTGCACTAATTGATTCAGAAATATCCACAAAGTATTTGGCTGATAATTTATCACTGGCTCTTGGCGGCCAAGCCGTTTTGTTCATTAATGTAACCCTTAAATTGATGAAACTGATACCTGAAGCCACAATGGCAGCTTCAACTTCATATTCCTGTCCCACTTCTTCAATGGCATTAAAGTTAGGAATAGGATTCCCGCCATACTTTTCGTACATTTTAGCAAGAAGACCTACTACACCGGCATTATAGTCGTTTGCCACTTCATTGCTTTGGAAATCAATAATATGATCAACATATGAGTCATCGCTTCTTGGACCTCCGACAAGGGCACCGTACAAAATGTGCCTGTGCTGTTCAGGATAATCCATATCTGCTATGTATGAGCCGTGAGCAGCCCTGTGGTGAGGACGCTGAGGATATTTGTCACCAAATCCCACTAAAAAACTTCTTCCTGTACTTCCTAATGCATAGTCTGCAGTGAATTTTGCAAAGTCGTGATATGTTTTTGCTTTAGATGAACTGCATCCCGACCAGTCAGCATAAACTTCTGCAAGAAAAGCAGTAGTGGTGGCATACCTTAAAGAGCCCCATCCATCCAGCCATGCAAGTCCTTTAGGAGTATATGTTATACGCTCAGAACCTACTCCCACGGTCCACCAGTCTAAATGTCTTTCAATATTTTCTTTGTAAAAAGAATCATTTGTTATTCTGGCTAAAAGAAGGAAAGAACCAAAAAGTTTGTTATCCCAGCAATGAGCCCATCTGTATTTTATCGTATCAGACCCAAGTTCCCTCTCCCAATGAGGCTCATAGGACTCAGCCTTGTCCAGGTAATATTGGTCTTCGGTAGCAAGGTACAACCAAGCGGCAGCCCATGTAAGTTCATCATAAAAGCCACTGTGAGATGAATAAAAACCTTCAGCTGCTTTGTACCCTGCATCGCTCCTTGTAGTATCGGCAAAAGTGAAAAGATCCTTTGCATGGCTCAGGCAAGTTGCTGCATAAGCTGGATCGGTATCTTTAAAAATAATTGATGCAGATGCCAAAGCTGCAGCAGTTTCTGCCACAACGGTGGAACCCGGGTTGCTCGTATCCACTTTATATGCCGGTCTTTCCATCTGCATTACTTCAGGAGAACCCCACCAGGCATGGTCTTTTTGAGGGTCACCCACCTGATAATAATAAACATTGGGGCTTGGATGACATTTTATATAATAATCAGTTGTCCACTTTATAGCATCTAATATGTAAGGAAGCTGCCCGCTATTAACATATGCATCCTTAGACTCATACACACTCCAGGCAAGCATTGTTGTAGTATATGCCATAGGCAGGTTAAATTTCACATGGTCTCCTGCGTCATGCCAACCTCCGGTAAGGTCCAATCCCACATCTGCCCCGTCCTGAAGTCCTGAATCACCTCTCCAGTTATCCCTTTTGTCCTCCGGAAGCTTTCCGGAACGCTGGAACTCATAAAAAATAATGGACTTTTGCAGTGCCTCCCCGTAATTAAAATCTTTTGCTGCACTAACGCCCCCGTGGAAAATCAACAGTGTTGACAGTATAGAGGCTATCAATACAACTGCCGCTATTTTCTTCACATTTTATCTCCCCTTTATTCTTAAATATTTATTTAAAATTCCCCTTTATGTCAGGGGAACTTTAAAAGTCAGGTTCAATAATATTATATCACAGGAAAACGGTATGCCGCAATTAAACAAGACAGAGGCTTAAAAATTCTTATTTCAAATTATATGAACCAAAATGTATTTTTTCAAAAGGAAGCTTATTTAAGTCATAACCTTCTTTCTTCTCATCAGGATATCCTATTGCTATAATGCATTCAACAGCATATTTGTCAGGTATATTTAAAATATTTTTAATATAGTCTTCCGCCTTTATCCCTTCTTTGTGAAATCTGTCCCTTACCTGTATCCAGCATGACCCCAATCCCAATGAATGGGCAGATAACTGAATTATAACAGAGGCTATTGAACAATCCTCCACCCACACATCACATGCACTTGGATCTGCCATAACAACTATTCCTAAAGGTGCCCCCGCCAAAAATGCAGAACTGTGTTCCCTGCACATGGAAAGCTTTTTTAAAACTTCCCTGTCTATAACAACTACAAACTCCCAGGGACGCCTTGACCTGGAAGAAGGTGATAATAAAGCACTTTTAAGTATTACATCCAGCTTTTCTTTTTCAACAGCCATATCCTGATATTTTCTAATACTGCGTCTTTCTTTCATTAAATCAAAAAACATTTTATCATCCTCCTGCCTTTAGATTTTTTTATAAATCAATTAAAAGTCCTACAGAACAATGGTCAGAACCTAATACTTCATTATGTATCTGTGCATCAATTAATTTTTCTTCAAGCCTTTTTGAAACACAAAAATAGTCAATTCTCCATCCTGCATTCCTTGACCTGGCATTAAACATATATGACCACCAAGTATATGCCCCTTCCTTGTCAGGATAAAAATATCTAAAGGTATCAGTAAATCCGGAATCTAAAAGCTTTTGAAATTTTTCTCTTTCCTCATCTGTAAACCCTGCATTTCTCCTGTTTGAAGAGGGGTTTTTAAGATCTATTTCCTTATGGGCCACATTTAAGTCGCCGCAAAGAACCACAGGCTTTACCTCATCTAATTTTTTTAGATACTTTAAAAAATCATCCTCCCACTTCATCCTGTAGTCCAGCCTAACAAGCTCTTTACCTGAATTAGGCGTATATACGGTGACAAGATAATAGTTCTCATACTCTAATGTTATTACTCTTCCTTCCCGGTCATGTTCATCAATACCTATATCGTATGACACATTTATGGGTTCTTTTTTTACAAAAACCCCAGTACCTGAATATCCTTTTCTTTGGGCATAATTCCAGTATTGTTTGTATCCTTCAAGTTCTAATTCTAAAATCCCCTCCTGGAGTTTACTTTCCTGAATACAAAAAATATCTGCATCAACTTCATTAAAATATTCCAAAAAACCTTTTTTTATACATGCCCTAAGACCGTTTACATTCCAAGAAATCATTTTTATCATTTTTTAAGTCCCCGTTTTATTAGTTAAATGTACATCCATTTGCGGAAAAGGTAACTGTATATTGTTTTCATCAAATTTTAATCTCACTTCTTCTTGTAAATCATAATAAATAGTCCAGTAATTTGCTGCCTCACCCCACACTCTTACAGTAAAAGCAATAGCACGCTCACCGCTTTCTAACAGTCTTACAAAAGGCTTCGGATCTTTTAAAATTAATGGATGGTTATCTGCAATACCGGTTAAAATTTCTTTTACCTTTCTGATATCCGCCCCATATCCCACATAAAATTTAAAATCTACACGCCTTGTTTTCTCAGTACTGAAATTAACTATATTCCCATTAACCAAAGCTCCGTTTGGAATTACCACTACTTTATTGTCAGGGGTGGTAAGTTTGGTATGCAGAAGATGTATTCCTTTTACCGTCCCTGAATTCCCTGCAGCCTCTATAAAATCATCTATATTAAACGGACGGAATAATAAAATAATAACCCCGCCTGCCAGATTTGAGAGGTTGTCCTTTAAAGCCAGACCAATGGCAAGTCCTGCAGCTCCCAATATTACCAGAAACGTATCTATTCCTACTCCCAAAACATTGGCTGCAAAAATAACCACAGCAAATTTCAATGAGAACCTGGACAAGGCTTTTATAAAGGAATTTAGTGTAGCATCTTTGTTGTATTTATTCATTGAATTTTCAATGGCTCTAACAATCCATTTAGACAGTTTAAAACCAATAATTAATACAAGAATTGCCCCTATTACCCCTGGTACATTAGCAAATAAAAAATCTTTAGTTCTTTCTAAAATTTCTTCTACATTAAACATAAAAAATCCACTCCTGTTTTTTGTTTTTTTATTTTAATTTCCTCATATTAATATTAATTAA
>LSQX01308178.1_pt1 | contig 12841 bp, 10 predicted proteins | sample 654561 | NCBI WGS metagenome assembly LSQX01 (sample SAMN04489861, study PRJNA283612) | anaerobic digester metagenome | isolation source: 4 biogas reactors fed with cattle manure at either 37C or 55C with and... | place: Denmark: Kongens Lyngby | collected 2014 | reverse complement strand
GCCACTGACCCTTTCAAGTGAAGTAGTGCCTACGACGCTCCAAACCTTGCTTTTCAAAACGCCCTCCTCTATGATGCGCGTCCATGAATTCACGACGTGAAGCGATTTTTATTATTACACGCTGGCTGGCGACCCAAGAGTTTCCGGACAGGATGATACCGGATGATCCGAACCGCGCATTTATCACCGATCTTGTCTACACCACAGTCCGCCGGAAACGCTCGCTCACCTGGGCGTTGGAGCGGTTTCTGAAGAAAATGCCCAAAGGTGAAACCGAGGCCGCACTGCTGGTCGGTGCCTGTCAATTGCTCTTCATGTCCGACGTGGCCGACTATGCCGCCATCAACGAGACGGTCGAGGCGGCAAAAGTGGCGTCGCAACGGACAGCAGGACTCGTCAACGGCGTTCTGCGTAATCTCCAGCGCCAACGCGAACAGGTACTGAGTGAGTTGGCGACGCAACCCATCGGCATACGCGTCTCCCATCCCGATGCACTGGTCACCCGCTGGCTCCACCGTTTCGGTCCCGAAGAGACGCTTGCGCTCTGCGAATGGAACAATGAACCGCCCGACACTTGGCTGGCCTATCCCCCACAGCAGAAAGCGGAAACAGGCGGTGATCAGCAAGAGAAAGGTATCGGCGAGGCCTTCAGGAAGCTGGAGCGTGGCATGCGCGTCGAGGATGTGCCGGGATATGCCGACGGCGCCTTTGTCGTGCAGGATCCCGGCACTGCGCCCGCTATCGAGTTGCTCGACGTGCGNNGTCTCTTGGGCTCGCAGATGTGTATAAGAGAGTGCTTGATGCCTGCGCGGCCCCAGGCGGCAAGACCATCCAGATTGCCTGGCGCATGGGTGCCCCGGCGCAAGACGATCCGCACCACCGGCTCGTCGCGCTTGACCTGCACGATGATCGGATCGAGCGAATCCACGCCAATCTCGCACGGACGCGGCAGGAGTGGGTCAGCGTCCTCCAAGGCGACTTGACGATGACGCCATCCCCTGAACTGGCGGCGCTCGCGCCCTTCGACCGCATTCTGCTGGACGCTCCCTGCTCAAACAGCGGCGTGTTGCGACGCCGTCCCGATGCTCGCTGGCGGTGGACAACCCGGCGCATGAAGCAATTGGCTGAGACTCAGGCCACCATGCTTGAGAACGCGCTGACGTTGCTGGCCCCCGGCGGCCGGTTGGTCTACTCCACATGCAGCCTTGAGCACGAGGAAAACCGCCGCCAAATCACCGTCCTGCGCCGAGCGCATCCCGAGGTCGTCTGTTCCGGCGTCATTGAGAATATTCCCACACGCTCAAACACCGATGGTGCATTCGCCTGCGCCCTGGAGTTAAGGAAAATTTAGGATTTAGGATTTAGGAGTTGTATCGTTCTACGTTCGGCGTTCAGAGTTCGGCGTTTGATCGATTTTACGCTTTTCCGCGCCCCGAAAATCCACTACTCTACAGTGCTATGAATGACATTCCTCCCAAGCATTCACCGGAAAAGCCCTATGGAGCCCCGGAGGCCGGCAATGGTCTGGTCGCTGTGTACAACGCGGCCTCGCATGCGAGCGCCGAATCTTTTCCTGTGCTCAAGGCCTTTCAAGATTGTATCGAGGCTGAACGCATCCAGGCGCGCAGACGCGTCGTGCAGCTCTCCGTTTTCTTTACGATCTTGATGGGAGTCGTTGTGGCCGGTTTCCTTACCGCCGGCATGTTCATGCTGCGCAACATGTCTGAAGTTCAGGCCAAGTTGCTTGATGTCGCCTTGGCGACCAAAGAGTCGCCCCCCGCGCCCCAGCCCCAGCCCATCGTGATGCCCGCGCCTGCCGAGCCGGCTCCCGACCCCAAACCATTCTTCGAGGCGTCGGTCCGCGAAATCTCGAAAGCCACCACCGAACTGCGCGCCTCGCTCGACAAGAAGATGGACGGCGTGAGTGACATCGCGACTAAGACGCACGACCGCGTGGCCGCGCAGGATTCTGAACTCGATAAGTTGCGTGAAGAACTTAAAAAAATGCAGGCGCAGAGCGAAAAGCTGAACAAAGAGATGGTCGCCCTCAAAAATGCACCCAAAACGCCACCGCCCGCACCTGTCGCGCAGGCTAAGCCGCCAGCCCAGACCCAACAGGCCGGGAAACCGGCACCCGCGCTAGCCGCCGCCACCAAACCCGATAAACCCGCGCCAGCCACCGCCGTCAAATCCGACAAACCCACAAAAACAGCGGCCGCCGATGTGAACTTTCCTCCAGCCGTGAAAGACCCGCCGGAGGGCGCGGCTCCTGATGTCAAGCCGCCGCCTGTGCCGAAAGGCCGGATGGCCACCGCGATTCCGCTTAAGATGAAAAACGTCGGCACGGTCCCTTGGCGTGTGATGATACCGGATTAAGTGTAATGTCTCATACCATTCTCTTTGTCTGCACCGGTAACACCTGCCGCAGTCCGATGGCGGAGGCGCTTTTCAATATGATGGCGCCAAAGGGGACGATGTGGCGGGCGGCCTCGGCCGGATTGGCCGCACAGTACGGCCATCCCGCCTCCCCTGAGGTGCTCCATGTGCTGGCGGAGGTCGACGCCGCACTCACAAACCACTGCAGCCGGTGCGTGACCGACGCCATGCTCCGCGATGCCTACGCGGTCATTGCCATGACGCCCCCACAGGCCGAACAACTCGCTCGGCGTTCCCCTTCCGTGCAAGACCGCCTCTTTCTTCTAAGGGCCTTCGACCCTGACGCCCCGCAGGCGGCGGCTGTCGACGACCCCTTTTGCGGCACGTTGGATGATTACCGCCGCTGCCGTGATGTCATCCGCAAGGCTCTGCCCGGTCTTATCACCTATCTCACCCAAACCGCCTGAACGGCGATCACTGACTTAGAAAGGTTCCGCCATGGTTATCGACACGCTGAAAAACTGCACCCATTACGAAAGCCTCCACCCCCACTTCAAAGCTGCCTTCGACTTCCTCAAGAAGCCGGACATGCACACCCTGCCCGTCGGCCGCACCGACATCGTGGGGAATGCGGTATTCGCGCTTGTGCAACACTACGAAACCAAGCCCATCCATGAGGGTAAGTTGGAGGCTCACCGGAAGCATATTGACATCCAGTTCATTGCTGACGGGGAGGAGTTTGTGGGATACGCTCCACTGGGTAACCAAAAAATTGCACACCCCTACGATGCCGATAAGGATTTCGCGCTCTACGAGGGTGAGTCATGGTTCACGCTACTGCGGAAAGGCATGTTCGCCATCTTCTTCCCACAGGACCTCCATCTGCCCTCACGCTACACGGAAAAACCCTCTCAGGTGAAAAAAATCGTCATTAAAGTTGCGGTTTCCTGATAGACACAGCCAAATGGTTTTGCCATAATTTCAAGACGTTAGAGCGTTGTCGTTGCATGGCATAGCACAGCAACGTCAGCTAAAATAAACAGGGACTAGCAGAAAGGCTAATAGTTATGTCGGTCAAGACGATGATTTTTGTTGACGGAAGTTGGCTCTACCACAGCCGCCAAGCACTCTTTGAGTCGCTGGAAGAAGAAAGCGGCTTCGAAATCGACTACAAGCGGATTCCTAATATTATCGCACATGAGATCGCCGACGTTCTCGATGCTGAGGTCGATGTGGTACGCACCAATTATTTCGGTACCATCCCGGTGAACAAGCAAGGATACAATCCTGCCAAGCAGAAGGCCTTTTATGAGTTCCTGTCTTTGCAGTGCGCGTACGATACGGAAATCCTTGAAATTGACTTCCGCCGCGAGCCGCATGCGCGGCCGGACGACAAATGGGTGAATGTCGCGCTCGCCTCGTCCATGCTTTACTATGCCGCGTTGCCCGGTGCGTTCGATATCGCCACGCTGGTGGGCGGCGACGCCGACTACATCCCGTTGCTGCGGCGTGTGCGCACCATGGGCAAACGCGTGCAGATCGTCGGCATGACGAATCTCGACGGTAAATTTTTGACCAGCGCGATGCTGCTGACGACCCCCGGCATTCAGGACATGCCCCCGATCTTCCTCGACGAGCATGCCCATAAAATCCGGCTGGTGCGTGAGGAACAACACCGGACTTGCAAAAATTGCGGTCGCGAAGAGATCACCACATGGGCCGGCCCCGACTTCTTCTGCTCAGCCTGCCGCAGCGAGCATCGCAAGCAGATTCGCGTTTGCGACACCTGCGGTCGCGAGGAGGAGACCACCTGGGACAAGCAGTTCTTCTACTGCTCGGAGTGCCGGAATAAACATCGCGAAGGCGATAACACCATTTAAGGGGAAGATCGGTGTCCTGGCCTGTCACCTTTTTTCCCAGCGGCAGGACGGTGCATGTCGATCCCGACACGACGCTTCTGCAAGCCGCCGTCGAGGCGGGCGTGTCGGTACAAACGCCGTGCGGAGGAAACGGCACCTGCGGCAAGTGCCGCGTGCGGTTGCGAGACGGTCAGGCTCCGGCGATCGGCTCGTCTGCCCATCTGTCACAGGCGGAGCTTGATGCTGGTTGGCGACTGGCATGCACCACGCCGGTGACCGGTCCGCTTACGGTGGATATTCCCGACGCGACACCTGATGCCCACCCGCACACAATCCTGACCGACACCATCACGCACAACACGCCGCATGACCCTCGCCCCGTCGGCCATCTGGGCGTCGCCTTCGACCTCGGCACCACCACCGTGGCCGGCACGCTCTTCGATTTGCACACCGGACGCGAACTCGCCACGCGCGCCGCCATGAATCAACAGATCGCACGTGGTGACGATGTCATCAGTCGTATCGATGCCGTCCGCCGCGACGCGCGCGCCCTGACCGATCTACAACGACTCGCTACCGACACGCTTAACGTGATCCTGATTGACTTGAGCGAGAGTTGCCAGACGAGCGTTTCCGCCATCCGCGAGATGGTTGTCGCTGGCAACACCACCATGCAGCACCTGCTGCTCGGACGCGATCCGTCGTCGCTGGGCGAGGCCCCCTTCACGCCGGCCTTCACGGATGCCCAAACCGTGCCTGCGACCGAACTGAGGCTCCACGCACACCCCGATGCGCAACTCATGGTCTTTCCACAAATCGGCGGCTTTGTCGGTGGCGACACGGTATCCAGCCTACTGGCAACGCGGCTCGACGCACTCCCCTACCCGGCCCTGCTGGTCGATGTCGGCACCAACGGTGAGATCGTCTTACAGCACGAAGGACGCCTTTGCACGGCGTCCACCGCAGCCGGTCCCGCTTTTGAAGGCGCGCGTATCCGTCAAGGCATGCGTGCCACCGCAGGCGCAATCGACGCCGTCTGGCACGAGACGGACGATCTGGCTTGCCATGTGATCGGTGACGGTCCGGCACGCGGTCTCTGCGGCTCAGCCTTGGTCGATGCGGTGGCGGAGTTGCTACGACTCGGTGCCATCGATGAGACCGGCACGTTACGCGTTCCCGACGATGCGGCCCCAGATTTTGCACGCCGCTTTCAAAACGTCGATGACGAGGCGGCCGTCACTCTGGCTTGGAACGCAACAGGCGAACCTGCGGTTCGCCTCACCCAACAGGACATCCGCGAGTTGCAACTGGCCTCCGGCGCTATCCGCGCGGGCATCGAAACACTGCTGTGCGTTGTCGGCATAACGGCTCACTCACTGGGCGCGCTGTTGCTGGCTGGCGGATTCGGCAACACGCTGCGCATCGCCAACGCCATGCGCATCGGGCTGTTGCCGCGCATCGACGAGAGCGCTGTCCGTTTCATCGGCAACGCATCGCTCGCTGGCGCGAAACAGGCGTTGCTCGCGCAAGCAGAACGCGCGCGCGCCCAATCCTTGCGCGACCGCACGGAACACATCGAACTCGCGCAACAATCCGGCTTCTCGAATTGTTTTATGGAGCACATGCTCTTCCCGTCTGAATAAGGAGTCTCGACATGACATCTCTTCGCGCCCTTGTGGCCTGCTTCGCCGCTGTTCTGACGCTCACGGTCTGCGCCGACACGCTGGAAGAGCGTTTTGACGCGCCACCGGACAGCACCAAGCCCTACATGTATTGGTACTGGCTCAACAACAATGTCAGCGCGAAGGGAATCACCGCAGACCTCGAAGCGATGCGCCGTGCCGGCGTCGGCGAGGCCTTCATCGGCCACGTCATCAGCGATGGCATTCCGGAAGGGACCGTGCCGATCCTCAGCCCCTCTTGGTGGCAGCTTGTGGAGTTCGCCGTCCGTGAAGGCGAGCGGATCGGCGTGCGTGTCGGCATGTTCAACTGTCCGGGATGGAGTCAATCGGGAGGCCCTTGGATAACCCCCGAGCAGAGCATGCGCTACCTCGTCAGTGCCGAAACCCGCGTCGCGGGCGGAACGACCTTCAACGGCGAACCGGCCCGTCACGCCAAGGCCATCCAAGAGGTAGCGGTGATCGCGTATCCCGTGCCCGCGCAAGACAACGCGCTGGCACGTCCCACGCGTGTCGTGTGCGAGCCGGAGATCAACGGCCTTGCAGCCCGCTTGACCCGCACAGATGGCACGTCGCCCGTCAAGCTCCCGACCAAGCCGTTCACCCTGGACCTCTATTTTGACGCCCCCATGCCGCTCCAAACGTTGACGCTGGATTTTGGTGACTCTCCGGTGCGGCTGGCCGGTACGCTGACAACGGTGGAGAACGGCACCGCCACTCCGCTGCGCGACATCTCCATTTACCGGACGCGCCTCACCACCGCTATGGGGCCGCTGGTCGCAGCGCCGTTCGATTTCTCGCTCGCGCCCGTCACCGCCCGTCACCTGCGCCTGACCGTGAGCCGACTCGAAGGCGCACCGGTACTCCACGGGTTGCGTTTCTCCGGCGCTGCCCGCATTGATGCCGCTGTGGAAAAGCAGCTCGGCCGCATGTACCCCGAGCCCGTGCCGCCGGCGGATGCTTTTCTCTGGCCGCAACAGCCGGAACCGACTCCGGGCACGGCTGTGGATGCCACGCGGATTGTGGACCTCACCGCGCGCGTCGCGCAGGACGGCACGCTCACCTGGCAGGCACCGGCGGGCCACGACTGGGTGATCGCGCACATCGGCATGGCCTCCACCGGTGCCATGTGCGGCCCCACGCCACCGCAAGCACAAGGACTGGAATGCGACAAGATGAGCCGCGAAGCGGTTTCCGCGCACTTTGACGGCATGATCGGCAAGTTCCTAAAGCGTATTCCCGCAGATGCCCGACGCGGTTTCCAACACATCACGCTCGACAGTTATGAGGTCGGTCCGCAAAACTGGACCGACGGAATGCGCGACATCTTCCGCGACACCTACGGCTATGATCCAGTGCCCTGGCTCGCCTGCTTGAGCGGGCGCGTCGTTGCCTCGCGCGAACAGACCGACCGCTTCCTGTGGGACTGGCGTCGGCTGGTCGCCGACCTGGTCGCGCGCAATTACGTGGGTGGTCTCAAGGCGGCTGCCAACCGCCACGGGCTCAAAACGTGGCTCGAAAATTATGGCCACTGGGGATTCCCCGGCGAATCCCTGCAATACGGCGGCGCCTCCGACGACATCGGCGGCGAGTACTGGCTATGGAGTTCACTGGGCGATGTCGAATGCCGCCTTGCCTCCTCCTGCGGCCACACCTACGGCAAGCGCGTGGTCTCGGCCGAAGCCTTCACCTCGGGCAAGAATTTCGTGCAGACGCCCGCGAACATGAAGACCCGTGGCGACTGGTGCATGACGCAGGGCATCAACCACTTCGTGCTCCACGTCTATGTGCACCAGCCCTACGCGGTGCAGCCCGGCCTCGTGCCTTGGTTCGGCGCGGATTTCAACCGCAACTCGACTTGGTTCGCCGAGTATGGGAAGGGCTGGACCGATTACCTGCGTCGCTGTTGCGCGCTGTTGCAGACCGGCACGCACGCTGCGGATGTCGCCTACTTTTTCGGTGAAGACACCCCGCGCATGAACGGCTTGCAATCTCCCGCCCTCCCCGCTGGTTACGACTTTGACTATATCAACGCGGAAATTCTACTTACGCACGCGACCTGTCAAAACGGTCGCCTCACTCTGCCCAACGGCCAGAGCTATCGTGTGCTTGTGTTGCCGCCTTCAGACACCATGACCCCGCGCCTGCTCGCGCGCATCGAAACGTTTGTGCGCCAAGGCTTGGTCTTGGTCGGCGCACCGCCGCAGCGGTCGCCGAGCCTAGCCGGTTATCCGGCGTGCGACAGCGAAGTGAAAGCTGTGGCAACGCGTCTCTGGGGCGATGCACCGCAGACGCCGCAACTCCGTCGCGTGCAACAAGGCCGCGTCTTTCACGGTTACACGCTGGAGCAGGTCTTCGACGAACTCGATGTGCCGCCCGACGTGGCGCACGCACCGCGCGAGTTGCTTTGGACCCACCGCACCCTGCGCGATGCCGACCTCTTTTTCGTCAGCAATCAAACCGAGAAGCCGCTTAAATGTGCACCCGAATTCCGCGTGACCGGACGCATTCCAGAAATTTGGGACGCGCAGACCGGCACCCGCTGCGCAAGCGCGCTGTTCGAAGCGGGTCCGCATGCCACGCGCGTGCCGCTGTGCTTAGAGCCTGCCGGTTCGCGTTTCATCGTCTTCCGCCAGCCGCTGGGCAAGCATCCCACGGTGCATGTTCTGACGCGCAATGGCGAGACAATCGCTTCGTGTGCTGCGGTCACGCATGCGCCGACAGCTTCCGAACCGGGCAGCTTTGTCATGGCCGCAAGTGTGAAGCCGACCAAGACAATCCCGTTGCCGCAGCAGGCCACGCGCGGTGTGCAGCATCGCGATCAAAACTTCGTTGTCTTCCCCGCGCATGGCAACACGTGGGGCGACGGCCACTCCGGTGCCGGATTTTCTGTCGGTCGTAATGGCATCGTCGCTTTTGAGCATTGGCATCAAAACATCGCGCCGGTTCTGGTGTGGACGGCACCGACGCCGATCGAGCGGACCGTGCATGTGGCACTGGTGTATGTAAAAGGCAAGCCGTCGCTCTATATCGACGGACGTCTGGTGCATCAGGGTGTCGCCAGCGGACAGATCGCACATCCCACCGCCGATGAGGACGCGGCATTCGCGGGCACGTGCGACGGCCTTACGCTGACCGAGGGCACCACAACCGAGGCCGAGATCGTCGCTGCCGCGCAACGCGCGCGCAAAGCCTCTGCCGCCGCACTGCCTGCGGTTGCCTGGCCGCCCGTGACCTATACCGCATCCGGCGCACTGACGTTGCACGCGCAAGCATCCGGCACCTATACAGCGCGGCTGTCTGACGGCACGGAGCGTCACTGGACGGTTGCCGCAGAACCTAATAGCACCCAGATCGAAACCGGAACTTGGACCGTCACCTTCCAACATCCGAACCGCGCTGCGCAGACCTGCCGCTGGGAGGCGCTCATGGATTGGAAAGACGCGGATGATCCGGACATCCGTTATTTCAGCGGCACCGCGGTGTACGAGACCCGATTCCCGTGGCAGAGCTCCGGCACCAATGCGCGTGTGATGCTGGATCTGGGCGAAGTGAAGCAGATCGCTGCCGTTACGCTCAACGGAAAGGATCTCGGCGTTCTCTGGAAAAAGCCGTTCCGCGTCGATATCACGGCTGCCCTACGTAGCGGCGACAACACGCTCACGGTCCGCGTGGCGAACACCTGGTTCAACCGTTTCATCGGTGATGAACAACTCCCCGACGACACCGGTGCCAACCCACAGGGTGTTCTTGAAACTTGGCCGGAGTGGGTGCTGTATAATACACGCCGACCCGAGCCCAGGCGCGTGACCCTCGTGAACCGCAAGCAAGTCAAAAAAGAGACGCCCCTACATGCATCGGGGCTGTTGGGGCCTGTCACCCTTTTCGAAAAGCTAGTTTTAGGCGAAGCCCCGTAAAACCATTGAGTTTGGGTGTGTGAAATTTTGGAGTGCGGTGACAAGAGTCGCGCTACGCGCGGGTCGCGGCACCGCTTTCTGGCCCGTCCGTACCAAAGCGGCGTCGCACGGAATACCGCTTGCCGCCGCCGCAAATCCATTCGTCAGACTTACGGAGATTTACCCGAGGTCGCGGATGCGCATGGAGGTTCGCACCGCGCAGAACTCCTTGCCGCACATCGAACAGTGATCGTCCGATGGCACACCTTCACACGCGCGGGTTTTGAGCCAGCGCGCACGTGCCTTTTCGGGATCAAGCGCCAGCGCAAATTGCGCCTCCCAATCGAATGCGAGTCGTGCGCGCGCCATCGCGTCGTCACGCTCGCGCGCGCCCGGCAAGCCGCGCGCCACATCGCCGGCATGCGCCGCGATACGGTAGGCAATCACGCCCTGATGCACCTCATCACCGTCAGGCAATCCCAAATGCTCAGCCGGCGTGACGTAACAGAGCAGCGATGCCCCGTAGGTCGCGGCGGCGGTAGCGCCGATACAGGAAGTGATATGGTCGTATCCCGGTGCGATGTCGGTCACCACCGGCCCGAGCACATAGAACGGTGCGCCGTCGCACACCTCTTGCTGACGCTCCATGTTCATTTGGATCTGATTGAACGGCACGTGCCCCGGACCCTCCACCATCACCTGCACGCCACGCGCGCGGCAGCGTTGCACCAACTCGCCCAGCACGGACAATTCAGCAAACTGCGCCTCGTCGCTGGCATCGGCAAGACAACCCGGACGCAGACCGTCGCCCAGCGAGACGGTCACGTCATGCTTCACCAGAATGTCGAGCACCTCGTCCCAGCGCGTATAAAGCGGATTCTCCATCTGGTTGCGTTTCATCCATTCGGCCATGATGGCACCGCCGCGACTGACGATCCCCATGATGCGCCGCATGGCCAGATCGACATGCCCGAGCAGCAGTCCAGCGTGGAGCGTCATGAAATCAACCCCCTGCTCGGCTTGCTCCCGAATCACCTGCAACAGCAGATCCGGGTTCATCACCGGCACGTCGCTTTCAAGGCGTGAGATCGTCTCATAGACCGGCACCGTGCCGAGCGGCACCGGCGAGGCGTCCAGCATGCCCTGTCGGATCGTCCGCAGATCGCTGCCCACGCTCAAATCCATCACGAAATCCGCGCCTGCCTTCAGCGCAATCTTCAACTTATCGAGTTCGTCGCTCTTGCCGGATCGGGTCGTTGAACGTCCCAGGTTCGCGTTAATTTTGGTGGTGAAAAGACGCCCCACCCCCACCGGACGCGCATTGGAATGGGCAGGATTCAACGGAATCACAGCGTGACCGCGCGCGATCGCATCGCGTACCTGTTCAGGCACCACCTTCTCATCCTGCGCCACGCGGTGCATGGCATCCGTGATAATCCCCTGCTGTGCGGCTTGAAGTTGTGTCATGTTATCGTTATTAACTATTCGTTATTCGTTATTAACTCTCTCAACGCGGACTTGCTCGACCGGCAGGCGGGCGGGCGTCCCCAAAACCGAAGCGGCCTCGCCAACCCAGACACCGGTACGGATCGACTCGTAGACATAAGCCTTACCATCAACCACCGCATCAAGCAACGACTTGCCGCATGCCAGCGCAGCGGTGATGGCCGCGCTCAACGAGCAGCCGGTGCCATGCGTCGAGATCGGCTGCACGATACGCGGTGTCGTAATGCGATAAACGCTTTCGCCGTCATACAGGAAATCTTCGGCAGCCTCTTCCGCTTCGCAATGCCCACCTTTAAGCAACACGGCGACACCCAGGGTGTCGCTCAACTCGCGTACGGCATCGACCATCGCGTCATGTCCCTCGATGGCATGGCCGGTCAGCACCTCCGCCTCAGGCAGATTGGGCGTGATGAGCGTCGCCAAGGGAAGCAGGGTTTCCGTGAGCGTTGCGACCGCATCGTCCTGCAACAGGCGCGCACCGCTGGTCGCCACCATCACCGGATCCATCACCTTGCTGATCCGGCTGTGCGGCAGCAGGCGGTCGGCCACCGCCGTGATCACATCCGGCGTGGCGAGCATGCCGGTCTTCAGTGCCGAGACCGCATAGGCTTCCAGCACCGCATCAAGCTGCATGCCGATAAAATCGGCATCTGCCGTCAAAATGCCGCGCACGCCAAAGGGGTTCTGTGCGGTTAAAGCGGCCAGCACGGTGCAGCCATGCACGCCGAACACATGGAAGGCGCGCAGATCAGCCTGAATACCGGCGTTGCCGCCGCTATCACTGCCTGCGATCGTCAACGCCACAACGCGACGCATGGAGCTATAATCAGGTTCGTTCTCGGTCATTTTATCTCCACCAACAACAAAAAAAGCGGACCGAATCCGGTCCGCTCAAAAAAGGCTACGCCTATTCCCTCGCGCCGGTATGATCCGGATCAGGTTCNNAGGTTCAACGGGTATGCTCTCAGCCGTCCGATGACGACACCCCGATGGCAATTGAGTTGAAGCATAGTACAATTTCGGTCAGCCCGCAAGCCCCGTGCGTTTGGTTTTGCACTCGCTTTCACTAATGCGACCCGTTATATTGGCTTCACTTCCAATCATGTGAATCATGTCTAGAAAACGGCCATGATAAAAATTTTTTCTTCGCCATACATCGCCGAGTGTGATCAGCTCCGCATGTTGCTGGAGTTGGCAGGAATTCGGAGCGACATCCGAAACGAGTTCGGCCACTCTATCGGGCTTGTAATCACCGGAGGCGTTGCGGAGTTCGCCGCGCCCGAAGTCTGGGTCGATGACAGCGACCATGCCGACGCCATGCAAGTCGTCCAGACTTTTATGCGGTCGTTGCGGGACGCTTTGAATCCGACGCCTGAACCCCCCGCCGCGACGAATGGCATTGCACACACTGCGGCGAAACCGTCGATGCTGCACTGCACACCTGCTGGAATTGCGACGCTCCTCGTTAAGCCTAAAAAGAGCAGTTGAGCATGCAGATTTTGAGCAAAGCCCCGTAAACATTGGT
>LSQX01209780.1_pt2 | contig 12841 bp, 13 predicted proteins | sample 654561 | NCBI WGS metagenome assembly LSQX01 (sample SAMN04489861, study PRJNA283612) | anaerobic digester metagenome | isolation source: 4 biogas reactors fed with cattle manure at either 37C or 55C with and... | place: Denmark: Kongens Lyngby | collected 2014 | reverse complement strand
CCAAGGAATTTGGCGTCGATGGCCTGATGACTACCATCAATCGCCATTTTGGCATAACGATCGATAAGTACATCCTGATGGACTGGAGTCAAGTGCAGGCTATCGTAGACGCCGCGGGCGGCGTCAAGCTGGACGTGACGAACGAAGAAGCCAGTTATCTGAGGCGCTACGCCATTTCCCCCGCCAGCACAGTGCCTTCCATGCAGCGCGCCGGCACCTACCTGTTCAAGGGCCATGCCGCTGTCATCTTTATGCGCATGCGCAAAGTGCCTGCTTCCAACGGGGACGCGCAGGACTTTGGCCGCACGTTCCGTGCACGCACGGTCTTGAGCAACATCGCTGACAGCCTCAAAAACGTGAGTTACGAAGCGGCACAGGACTTGCTGAACGCTGTTCTGGATAACACACTGGCCACCAATTTGACCCCTTCAGACATCCTGGAAGCCTTCAATACCGCCTTCAGCCTGCGGGGCACGAGGCTGGAACAGTGCCGTTTGCCATTTGATAATACGGTACGCCCGTTTGAGTACGCGAACGGCGCGGCCCAATTGATGGATTTTGAAAAAAATCGTGCCCTATTTCATGATTTTTTGTTTGAGCAAAGCTATGTCGTCAGCGATATGACGCCATGAACGGAGGAAACCGCTTGTCCCCTATTCCCCAGATACTCTCCCTGTTAAAATCCATGTACCCGGGCGCAGTATCGGCACTTGACTTTTCCAACCCTTATGAAATGCTGGTTGCCACCATGCTGTCCGCGCAATCGACCGATAAGCAGGTCAACAAGGTAACACCGCATGTGTTCAGGGATTTTCCCACTGTGGAAGCAATGGCTTCAACTTCGCCCGAGATCCTTCTACCGTACGTGCAAAGCTGCGGCTTTCGCTCCAAGGCCACCAACATCGTGCTGACAGCCCGCAAGATCATGAGCGATTTTGGCGGACAGGTGCCGCGCACCATGGAAGAATTGACCAGCCTGCCCGGCGTAGGCCGCAAAACAGCCAACGTAGTCATGGCGAACGCCTTTGGAATTCCGACCATCGCGGTGGATACGCACGTATTTCGCGTCGGCAACCGTTTGGGTTTGGCGGACGCCTCCACAGTGGAAAAGACCGAACAGCATCTGATGCAGAACATCCCGCGAAGTGACTGGATCGACGCCCACCACTGGCTGATCCATCACGGGCGTGAAATCTGCAAGGCACAGCGCCCGCTTTGCGCCGTATGTCGACTTAGCCCGCTGTGCAAATACTACAACCGTCAAAGCAAACAAAAATGACAGCCGTGTGGGCTGCTTTTTCCTGAAAGGACTTAAATGGAACTGTATCACAACTCCCGCGACCCGGAGTGCCGTTTTCCCTTGGGCGCGGTGCCCGCGGGGACCCGGCTGCGTCTTCGTTTCTACACGGGTGACAATTCCTCCCGCGTGCAGATGCGCACATGGAACGGAAAGACGAATTTTTATTCCATGACATCCCTTGGCATGGGCGCTTTCGAAACCTTTATCACAGTACCCGATGAACCGGTCATCCTTTGGTACGATTTTGAAATAGCTGACGCAGACAAAAACATCACCCGTTACGGCAACGCGCACGACCATCTGGGCGGCGAAGGCGCGGCGTATCCGGCCCACCCGCCTTCCTTTCAAATTACGGTATACGACCCCGCATTCATGCCGCCGGAATATCTGCGCAAGGGCATCATGTACCAGATTTTTCCCGACCGTTTCCATCGCCACAAACCGCCCGAAATGAAAAGGCCGGATTCGCATCTGCACGAAGACTGGAACGCGCAGCCCTTGGTGGACCCGGATCCCCGCAGCGGCGACAACCGCGCGCTGGACTTTTTTGGCGGCACGCTGAACGGCATTCGCGAGAAGATACCGTATCTTGTTGATCTGGGCGTCACGGTGCTATACCTCAATCCCATTTTCAAGGCGCGATCCAATCATCGCTATGATACGGGCGATTATCGCGCGATCGATCCCCTGCTGGGCACTGAGGACGATTTTGTTGCGTTATGCCGGGCAGCGCAAGAGTCGGGTATTCGCATTCTGCTGGACGGCGTTTTCAGCCATACCGGGGAAGACAGCGTTTATTTTAACCGTTACGGGCATTACGATTCTCTCGGCGCGTACCAAAGCCCCGATTCGCCGTATCATCACTGGTATCGCTTCAGCGAAAACAGCAAAGACCAATACGCCTGCTGGTGGAATATCCCGACGCTGCCCGAGCTCAACAAGGATGACCCGTCTTATCGGGCGTTCATCCTGGGCGAGAACGGGGTAGGTCGGCACTGGGTCAAAAAAGGCGCGGCCGGATGGCGGTTGGACGTGGCGGACGAATTGCCGATCAAATTTATCCGGGATCTGCGCACTGCTGTCAAAAAGGAAAAAAGCGACGCGGTATTGCTTGGTGAAGTATGGGAGGATGCCAGCCACAAAGTGTCCTACGGCAAAATGCGCAGCTATTGTCTGGGTGACACGCTTGACAGTGTGATGAACTATCCTCTGCGCGATATTGTTTTGAGATTCCTGCTGGGCACTGTGACGGCGGAACACGTCGTGCGGCAAGTACGCTCCTTGCAGGAAAATTACCCGGTGCCGTTCTTTTATTCGCTGATGAACCTGTTAGGCAGCCACGACCGCGCGCGCATCCTTAATGTGTTGTGTGACCATGAATATACCAGCATGGCGATGAAGGATCGCTGCGGGATGAAATTGCCGGAAGATGCGCGTCAATTGGCGATAAGCCGCCTCAAAAAGATGCTCAGCATCTTTGTTGCACTTCCCGGGATGCCGGCCATCTACTATGGTGACGAAGCCGGAATGGAAGGGGCGGCCGATCCTTTCTGCCGCTCGCCTTTTCCCTGGGGCAATATTGACCCCGGTATCTATGACGCGATAAAAACGGCCTTCGCACTCAGAAAAGAACGTCCCGTGCTGCAGACCGGTTATCTGGATATTGCGCATGAGGGCACGGAAACACTGGTGATAACGCGGTACCTGACAGATGGCAGGGACGTGTTTGGCAGCAAACTCTCCGACAGCCCCTATGTGCTGCGTGTGTCCCGCGACCGTTTTAGAAAACAAAGCAATCGGTAAATGTTAAGTTTTGTTGACTGTTCGTTACGAAAAAGTAAAGGTTTTCTTGACACAGGCCTGTTTCTATCATAGAATAATGTGAATAACTGTATGGAGGTCTCCCATGAACAATAGACATTTCGGACGCTTTGTCGCCATGATGGCCGTCATCGTCCTCATGGTACCGGCGTTGGCCCTCGCGTCGTCGGAGACATTTCCGTTTGTTGCATACACAATAGAAATGTTGTCGCTGCGCGTGGCTCCATCGGGCTCAGCGCGTGAAAAGGGTACGGTTCCCGCACAGTCCGCTGTCGCCGTCACAGGCGAGGGGGGAGACTACTACGTCGTTGTTTACGAAGGCCTTGAGGGGTACGCCCCCAAGCAATCCCTATCGCGCACCTTGGCAGCAGGCGACTCGCAGGCTATGCCGCTTGCCGTCTCCACGCGGGCCGCCGTTTACCCGGCATTATCCACGGGAGACTCCGGCGATATGGTAGAGGCGCTCCAGCAAGCCCTGATTGAACTGGAATTCCTGTCCGGCCGGCCAGACGGCAAATACGGCCCTGCCACAGCCGGGGGAATCAGCAAATTCCAGGATAAAAACAACTTGCCCGCGAATGGCATTGCCGACCCGGAAACACAAAAGTTTCTGTTTGAAGAACGCGTATACAATGCCAAAGGCCGCCGTCAGGACGTCAAGGTTGTTCCACCGGCGGGCACGCACATCCTGCGTCCGGACGACTACGGTAAACCCATCGTGCAAATGCAGCAGCGTCTGAAGGATCTGAGCTATTACAGCGGCAGCGTCGACGGCGTCTATGGCAACGCCACACGCCTTGCGGTGGTGGAATTCCAGAAAAGCAATGGCCTCAAAGCAGACGGTATTGCCGGCGAGAATACGCAATCAATACTTTTTGGCGAAGCGCTTGCCAAAGACGCAGTCTCAACGCCCAAGACGGCGGCAACGCAGCCAGCTTCGGTCGAATCGGCCCTTTTGCGGCAGGAAGAATTGCCTGCCACCTACCCCTATACCACTTTGACCATTGATTCGGTCAATTTGCGCAAGCGTGCCAGTACAAGCGCCATGCGCATCATGACGGTGCCGACAGGCAGTTCCATCAGGGTCAACAGCGTATCGGGAGACTTTTTGAACATCACGTACCGCGATCGCACAGGTTTCGTTCACAAAGATTATGTGGAAATTCCGGACAGATACCTCCCCGGTAAGGCATTTGAAATGGATACCGCCGCCCGGGTTCGCTATGAAGCGCTGGGACAAGGTTCCTCCGGCAATAAAGTAAAGGCGCTTCAGCAAGCGCTGTCGGAACTGGGCTTTTTTAGCGGTGAAGCCGATGGCAAGTATGGAACGGCTACCCAACAGGCGGTGCGGAAATTCCAGGAAAAGAACGAATACAAGGCCACCGGCATCGCCTTGCCCGAACTTCAGAAGCTCCTTTATGAAGGAAAGCCCCGCAACAACACTAACCGCAGGGTTTACGTGGCTACCCTTCCGCCCATCACCAACCCGGACATACAGCTGGGCGACAAGGGCGATGCGGTAACAACGCTTCAGCAAACGCTGACTGATCTGAATTTTTATAAGGGTGAGATAGATGGTACCTTCGGGCGCTCTACCTCCAATGCCGTAAAATCCTATCAAAAAGCCCACAGCATTAAACAAACAGGCAAAATGGACAGTTTCACCTGGATGTCGATCAACGCGGTCATTGCGCCATCTGGACAAAACGGCGTGGACCAGGGGGATTATCTGACTGAAGAAAACGTCATTGTCATGAAGCGCGGCACGCGCGGCCTCGCCGTCACCCGCCTGCAGGAAAGGCTGATCGAGCTTGGCTACTACCTGGATACGCCCGACGGCGTATACAAAAACGCTGATATAAATGCCGTGCGGGCCTTCCAGCGCAACAACGGCTTGACGTCGTCCGGCACTGCGGATCTGTTTACGCAGCGCGCCCTGTACAGCGTTTACGCGGTACCCGGCAGCGAGACACCACCGGAAAATTGGCAGTCGCTTGCGACGCCCACGGCTGCGCCCGCCACCCCCGCGCCCAAGTATGAAACGCTGCGTATCGGCTCCTCCGGCGACACGGTGAAAGCTCTGCAGACAAGGCTGGTAGGCCTCAACTATTTGCGCGGCAATGCCGACGGCATATTCGGCACACAGACAGCCCAAGCCGTGAGCGCTTTCCAGAAAACCAATAGCCTGGCGGCTGACGGCATTGCAGGGCAAGCAACGCTGACGAGGCTCTACTCAGGTAATGCGGCGCAGAACATCCCTGCCCCCCTCCCCAGTGTTAAGGATGACGGCAATCTCGTGCGCACGCTGCAAACCGGCGACCGAGGGGAAGATGTTAAGGAGGTCCAGCGCAAGCTTATCACCTATAAATATCTGTCCGGCGGTGCCGACGGTATCTATGGCCCCAAGACCGCCTTAGCAGTGCAGGCGTTCCAAAGCCGCAACAGCCTGAAGAATGACGGCATGGTCGGCTCCCTGACCTGGGCAAAAATGAATTCCTCCGCCGCTATCGCGCAAAGCTCGCTGCCGGTAGTGCCCGTGTCGCCCACCGCGCCCACACTGCCGACAACGCCGGGATTCTCGGCGCCCCGCGCCGCCGAAGTGCGTTTTGCGCAGTGGACCACGGAGATCAAAGCGCGCGCTCGTTCCATGCCCAATGTAATCATCTACGATTTTGCGTCAGACAGCCACTATAATGTGCACATGTTCTCTTTGGGCGCGCACGCCGACGGCGAACCGGTTACCAAAGAAGATACGGCTACCATGAACGCGGCCCTGGGGACAAACAACTGGACGCCGCGGCCCGTCTGGGTCATGTTCAGCGACGGGCGCGTCTATATGGGCTCTACGCACAGCCGGGGCCATGAAGTGGACCACAACGCCGGCAACAACCTGACCGGACATATCTGCATCCACTTCCCCCGCGATGTGGCGGAAGCCGCCGCGACCGGCCCCTATGCCGTTTCACACCAAAACGCCATTTTGTCCGGTTGGGACTATACCCAACTGAAGGTAAGGGCAAGATAACGTGGAGAAGATGATGCTTGTGACGATTGCGATCGACGGACCTGTCAGCGCGGGTAAGTCCACCTTGTCCGACGCCGTAGCAAGAAGGCTGAATATTCTGCACCTTGATACGGGCGCCATGTACCGAGCCGTTGGCTTGGCGGCGCTTCAAAACGGCATCGATCCACATGACCAGGAAGCTGTGGAGCGCATCTTTCTTGATAACAAAGCGCAAGTCGGCATAGAATACGAAAATGAACGCCAGCGCACATTGCTCAATGGGCAAGATGTCTCCCAGCTTATCAGGACTGAAGAAGTTGGCCTTGCCGCTTCCGCTGTTTCCAGATACCCCACGGTGCGCCGATATTTAGTCGATACACAGCGCCGCTTATCTGAAAAAACGAGCATTCTGATGGATGGACGGGACATCGGTACCGTGGTATTGCCCCATGCGCCCGTCAAGATCTTCCTCACCGCCTCCCCCGAAGCGCGGGCAAGGCGCCGTTGCCTCCAACTCAAAAAACAAGGCAAAAAAGCATGCTTTGATGAGGTACTGCGCGACTTGGTCAAGCGGGACGAACAGGACCGGGGACGCGCGGCTGATCCGCTGCGTCAGGCAGACGACGCCGTACTTCTGGATACATCAAACTTGGATTTCGAGCAGTCTGTGCGTGCCATAATGGATATAGTGGAGGCGCGCTATGGCCAAAAATGAGAAGGGGCCGCACGAAAGCAGCGACACTTTTCTTTACAAGTTTGCACGCTTTGTGCTCCAGGTATTTTCTTTTCTGGTCTATCCTGTGTGCGCGCACGACAAGGACAGGCTGGACCGTAACGCGCCGTACTTGATCGTCGCCAACCATCAAAGCATGATGGATCCGCTGCTCATCGCTGTCATTTCGCGGCGCCACCAGATCCACTTCATCGGCAAAAGCACTCTGCGCAAAAACGCCGTTTTCAATTGGGTGCTCGATCACCTGCAAATGATTTCGGTGTCGCGTGGTCTGACTGACATGCGCGCCATGCGTGATGCCCTCAAAGTGCTGCAGGAGGGTCGAGTGGTAGGGATCTTCCCTGAAGGAACCAGACGGCGTGACAGCATGATGCAGAACATGGGCTCCGGCGTGGGGCTCATTGCATTGCGTGCGCAGGTTCCTGTTATTCCAATCTACTTCGCGCAGCGGCCGCGCCCGCTGCGCGTTACGCATCTTTATGTAGGCGACGAATTACCGTATGAAGACATCCGTGCCATGGATATCAACAAAGAGTCGTGCGAATTATTCACCTACAGGGTGCGCGATATCATCTACCGGATGAAGGAAACAGCGGAAAAACAATAAATTTTATGACAATTCCAAGCAGGAATAGCGAAACTTATGTCGAATGGGTATAATTTGGTGGAACGGAGGTTTTTGTGCCGCTCATCGTAGCAAAGAATGCAGGTTTCTGTGTAGGCGTTAAAAGCGCCGTAGGCAGGGCGCTGGAAACGGCCACTGCCTGCAGAAGCGCCGGCGCCGCTTGCTATTCCTTGGGCGCCCTCATCAACAACCCACTGGTCGTTGATGAGTTGGCAGCACAGGGCATGCACGCTGTAGACCGCCCTGCGCAAGCCAGGAATGGCGTGCTGGTGATCCGAAGTCACGGGGTGACCCCTGAAACGCTGAAGGAAGCCTGCGCCAACGCTGCGCGCGTGGTGGACTGCACGTGTCCGTTTGTATCCAGAGTGCACCGCATGGTGAAAGGCTTCAGCCAAAAAGGCGAACCCGTCATTATTGTCGGGGATAAAGATCACCCCGAGATCAGGGGCATAGCCGGTTGGTGCGAAGGCGACGTTTTCGTTGTGTCCTCTGGGGCGGAAATCGACGCCTTGCCGCAGAGTGCCGCAAACGCGCTGGTCGTAGTACAGACCACCTTCCAGCCTGAGTTGTTTGACGCTCTCACATTGCGGCTCAAGGAACGCTTCCCGGCTCTGAGGGTAATGAACACCATCTGCGGCGCCACAAAGCTTCGGCAATCGGAAGCCGCGCAGATTGCAAAGAGCGTAAATCGCATGGTGGTGGTAGGTGGCAAAAACAGCGCCAACACCCGCAAGCTGTATGAAACGTGCTTGCAGTATTGCCCCAACACTTATTTGGTGGAACGTGCGGCGGAACTTCCGTCACACTTATTACATCCCGAATGGGAATTAATCGGAGTAACCGCCGGCGCATCCACACCGGATTGGTCACTTAAGGAGGTTGTCAACAGTATGAACGACATCGAACGCAACGCACAGGTGGAACCTGAAGTAACCCAGGACCAGATTGTCTCAGAACCCCAGGAGGTTCTCGAGGCGCAAGAGTCAGCCCCTTCCCCCCAGGAACCCGAAGCCGTGGACAGCACGGATGCGGGTGAAGCTGCCCCGTTAGAAGCACATGAGCCGGCAGCAGAGGCAGAGGATGCTCCTGAAGCGCAGGAAGAAGCGCCTGCAGCGGAAAAAGAAGCAGAGCCGCAACCCGAAAAGAGCTTTATGGACCAGGTTGCTGACAGCATCGCCCGGATACGCCCAGGACAAACCATTGAGGGCAAGGTCGTACAAATCACGGACGACGAAGTTTGCGTCAATATCGGTTTCAAGTCCGACGGCCTCATCAAACGCAGTGAACTGGTGGACAAGGATGTGCAACTTGGCGATACCATCGAAGTGGAGATCGTTAAGGTCAACGACGGCGAAGGCAATGTCATCCTTTCTCAGCGCAACATTATCAACCGTAAGCTGTGGGATGAACTCATGGCAAAGTATGAGAGCGGCGAATTTGTGGACGCGGTGGGCAAGGAAGCTGTTAAGGGCGGCCTGCTGGCTTCCATTAACGGCGTGCGCGCCTTCGTGCCGGCATCGCATTTGGCACAACGCTATATTGACAAAATCAGCCAGTTTGTCGGCCAGCCGATGAAACTGAAGATCATCGAAGTTGATAGCAGCAAAAAGCGCGTCGTTGCCAGCCGTAAAGCTGTGCTGGCCGAAGAAAACGCGAGGCTGAAATCCGAAGCGTGGGAGCACCTGCACGAGGGCGAAATCGTCAAGGGTATCGTGCGCCGTTTCGCGCCCTTTGGCGCGTTTGTCGACCTGGGCGGCGTGGATGGTCTCATCCATGTCAGCGACCTTAGCTGGAGCCGTTCTGCGACGCCTGCTGACGTGTTGAGCATCAATCAGGAGATTGATGTGAAAATTCTGTCACTGGACATGGAGCGCGAGCGTATCCAGTTGGGCTACAAACAACTGCAGCCAAGACCCTGGGACAACGTGGAAGATAAGTACCCGGTGGGCAGCGTGCTTACCCGCAATGTGGTGCGCATCCGTCCGTTTGGCGCGTTCATTGAGCTGGAACCCGGCGTGGATGGCTTGTGCCATATTTCGCAGGTGTCCCTCACCCGCGTCAATAAGGTAGAAGACGTTTTGACGCCCGGCCAGGAAGTCAACGTGAAGGTCCTCTCAGTGGATCCCGAAGCCAAGCGCATCAGCCTTTCCATCCGCGAAGCAATGGAAGACAGCGCGTTTGACTACAGCGAGGATATCCCCGGTTTTGAAATGTTTGAAGGCACGCATGACGGTTTTGCCGCCGACGACGACGCTGTGCATGTGGCATCCTCAGAAGACGTGGTCGCCGAATCTGACAATACACCGGCCGAAAAAGCGGCCGAGGTTGAGGAAGAGGCCGTCTCCAAAGAAGTGACCGGCAGCGAAGAAGCCAATGTTTCGGAAGAAGCCGTCGCTGAAGAAGTGACAAACGTTTCAGAAGAAGCTGATGCTGAAGAAGAGACTGACGTTTCAGAAGAAGCTGATGCTGAAGAAGAGACTGACGTTTCAGAAGAAGCTGATGCTGAAGAAGAGACTGATGTTGCTGAAGGAACTGACACCGAAGAAGAGACCGACGCACAAGAAGAGAGTGCGGGCGAACAAGAATAAGAATACCGTATTATGGCAGGGAGACTGAAAAGTCTTCCTGCTATTTTGTTGTGTGATAGCGCAAAAAACCGCCCGGCGATTGAGCCGGACGGCGATGTGCTTGGTGCACTTTAGAACTTCAGCGGGTTCACTCGGATACTGGGACCCATCGTGCTGGAGATGTACAAGGACTTGACGTAGGTGCCCTTCGCCGTGGACGGCTTGGCACGGATGACCGCGGTCATCAATGCGACCATGTTCTCCGTCAGTTTATCCTCTTCAAACGAGACTTTGCCGATCGGAACATGTGCAATGGCGGTCTTGTCTACGCGGTATTCAACTTTACCGGCTTTAATGTCGCTTATAGCCCTGGCAACATCCGTCGTAACGGTACCCGCCTTGGGGTTGGGCATAAGGCCCTTGGGCCCCAGGATACGGCCGATTTTGCCGACCACTCCCATCATGTCCGGAGTGGCGACGGCAACATCAAATTCGAACCAGTTTTCGTTCTTGATCTTGTCGGCCAGATCCGCTTCGCCTACATAGTCGGCGCCGGCGGCACGCGCTTCTTCGGCTTTATCACCTTTTGCGAACACCAGCACACGTACCGTTCTGCCGGTACCGTGCGGCAGAACAACCGTGCCGCGAACCTGCTGGTCAGCATGGCGGGGGTCTACGCCCAAACGGATGGATAATTCAATGGTTTCGTCGAACTTCGCTTTGCCCGTCTGTTTTACCAGGCTAATGGCCTCGGCAGGGTCGTATTGCTTATTGGCGTCAATCAGCTTCAAGCTGTCGGTATATTTCTTCCCGTGTTTCATGTTGTTTCCTCCCTGTGGTAATAGCGGCGCTTACGTCCTCCCACTTTTTTCTCACTCTTCGACCGTGACGCCCATGCTGCGCGCAGTACCGGCCACCATGCGCATGGCCGACTCAACGCTTGCGGCGTTCAAATCGGGCATCTTCAAAGTGGCGATCTCACGCATTTGCTCTTTAGAAAGCTGGGCAACTTTGGTTTTGTTGGGAACGGCGCTGCCGCTTGGAATATTCAGTGCTTTTTTGATCAGCACCGGCACGGGCGGGGTTTTGGTGATGAAGGTAAACGACCGGTCCGAATACACGGTTATGACGACGGGGATAATGAGCCCCGCGTCCTTCGCGGTACGGGCGTTGAATTCCTTACAAAACCCTGGAATGTTGACGCCGTGCTGGCCCAGCGCGGGCCCAATGGGGGGCGCGGGCGTTGCTTTGGCTGCTTCAACCTGAAGTTTAATGATTGCTGAGACTTTTTTTGCCATTTTGATGGCACCTCCTAATCATGAGTGGTCATGGCGGCGCCCAGTGGCGCCTCCCACCTGCCTGATAGACTTCTTGTCTATCCGACCTTTTCTGCCTGGGCAAGGTCAATTTCAATCTGCATTTCGCGGCCAAGGAACATCTTCACTTTGACCTGCAATTTGCCGTGCTCCAGGTCGATGGCTTCGACAAAACCGGTAAAGTTTTCCAGCGGCCCTGAAATGATACGGACTTCTTCTCCCACCACCATTTTGGTCGCCTCTGCCTGGGGCTGACTGTTGAGCATGACTTCTACTTCTGCGTCCGACAGCGGTACCGGCTTGCTTTCGGGTCCGACAAAACCGGTAACACCGCGCGTGTTGCGTACGACATACCACGATTCGCTGGTGATGATCATTTTGACCAACACATAACCCGGAAATGTCTTGTGCTGCGTCATAATACGCTTGCCATTGCGGATTTCGGCGACTTCTTCGACCGGGACCTGAACCTCCTGGATAAGATGCTGCATATGGTTGTTTTCCGCAGCTTTTTCCAGATTGTCCTTCACCTTGTTCTCATACCCTGAATAGGTATGAACAACGTACCAGGAAGCTTGTGCAGAAGCGGTACCATAATCCTGTTCGGGCATTACTTACTCCTTACGCGCCGACGAACAGCGCAATCAGTCTGGACGCGCCCATGTCCAGTAGACCAATAACGATGCCCATGAATGCCATAAAGGCCATAACGAACAGCGAATACTGAACCAGATCTTTGCGGCTCGGCCACGTTACCTTCTTAAGCTCGCGCCACATGTTCTTGAAGGGCAGGACGATAAGTGAAGGCAGGCGCTTAAAAAAATTGACGAACTTTGTGAAAAAGGTAACTTTGCCTTTGGGGGCAACGGCCTTTTTGGGAGTATTGCGCACGTTGTTCTGATCTGCCATTTCACTCACCTCGTTTCGCGATGGGCTGTATGTTTGCGGCAAAAGCGGCAATACTTGTTCAGCTCAACGCGGTCCGGGGTATTCTTTTTATTCTTCTTGGTGTTGTAATTGCGCTGCTTGCACTCATTGCAGGCAAGCACAATGCTGGCACGATTATCCTTAACTGCCATTAGGGGAACACCTCTTTTCTAAGGTTTATTGCTTGTCAGTCCTCGATCATGCTGGCAACAGCGCCTGCGCCCACGGTGTGGCCGCCTTCGCGAATAGCGAAACGCAGACCGGGCTCGATGGCGATGGGAGTGATCAGTTTGACTTCCATCTGGATGTTGTCGCCCGGCATGACCATTTCGATGCCCTCGGGCAGCTGGATGGAACCGGTCACGTCCGTCGTACGGAAGTAGAATTGCGGACGATAGCCGTTAAAGAACGGCGTATGGCGGCCGCCTTCGTCCTTGGTCAATACGTACACTTCGCCGTAGAAGTGGACGTGCGGTTTGATGGTGCCGGGCTTGGCCAATACCTGGCCGCGCTCGATCTCAGTACGCTGTACGCCGCGCAGCAGGGCG
>LSQX01052020.1_pt2 | contig 12841 bp, 10 predicted proteins | sample 654561 | NCBI WGS metagenome assembly LSQX01 (sample SAMN04489861, study PRJNA283612) | anaerobic digester metagenome | isolation source: 4 biogas reactors fed with cattle manure at either 37C or 55C with and... | place: Denmark: Kongens Lyngby | collected 2014 | reverse complement strand
GCAATGAGCGACCCGTAAGCAGAGGTTTTTGCAAAGCAAAAACCAACAATGAGCGACCCTTTGAAAACTGTAACACAAGTCACATTGTTTAATGCCTTTCAGTGATGAAGAGAATTTCTCACTGAGGGGCATTTGAATTATCCGGTATTTTTTGCATTTATGTTACAAAGTCAGCCAGAGTGTATCAATTCCAATGTGAACAGGTTATAATCACAATAGTGGCTTATATCTGCAAAACATGAAATCAGAACAGGAATTTGATGTTTTGAAGGTATAACGAGGCTAAAGCTTCGTTGTTGCGGTGTGTTGCATTTGCTGAAGCAAATGCTTCTGTTGCAATCTGTTGCAATAAGTTTCCGCTGTTTGGTTGTGGGCATAGCCACTTTGGAAAGGTATATGGACAAGCCGTAAGGTATATACATAGGATCGTTAAAACTTAACTTCCACGATAGCTTTTCAGGGTTCTTCGTAAAGAAGTCATACCCCAAAAAAGAAGTGTAAGCCATTTTTTAGCTTACCCACAGGTCGCGGAAAAACATTGCGTTACCTCTCTTGAGAATCGAATTGATGTAGGTTACAATAAATACGAAATATATCAGGCGGGAGAGCTATTTGTGGCAAGTGTGGATAACATCAGGGAGTTCTTTATAGTCATAGGGAATTATCTGGGGCTGAATGGGTCCTTTGATCTTCTTTTAATGCTTATCGATATTGGTATCATCTCCTACATTGTTTACAAGGTCATACAGCTGGTGCGTGAAACCAGGGCCATGCAACTGGTGAAGGGGATTCTGTTTATCGTTGTCGGTCTTTGGTTTGCGCAGCAAATCGGGCTGAAAACCATGGCATTTCTTCTCGAAGGGGCCATATCTCTATTGGGCTTTGCCTTGATTGTCCTGTTTCAGCCTGAGCTTCGCAGAGGCCTTGAAAAGATCGGAAACAGCGGGTTTCGCAACTACTTTATTCCCGACAACGATGAGGATCAACTGCGTACAACCGCATCCATCGAAGATATTGTGAAGTGCTGTGCTCATCTATCAGAGAACTATATCGGGGCGCTGATCGTCGTTGAAAGAAACACCAAGATCGGAGACATCATCAATACTGGTACGCAAATGGATTCCCAGATCTCCTTCGAGCTGCTTACGAATATTTTCACCCCCAACACTCCGCTGCATGACGGTGCTGTCATTATCCGCAGCAACAAGATCAAAGCGGCTGCCTGTTATCTTCCCCTCACCGAGAACCCAAGCCTCAGTCGGGAGTTGGGAACTCGCCACCGTGCAGCCCTTGGCATCACCGAGGTTTCCGATGCCATCTCCGTTGTGGTATCTGAGGAATCCGGGAAAATATCCTATGCCCACAACGGGGGGCTCACGCGCAACCTCACACCCGACACCCTTAGAAAAGCCTTGTATCGCTTTCTTCTGGACAAGAATAACAATAAAAAGATGCGTTTTTGGTTTAGAAAGGTGAAGGCCGATGAATAAACGGTTTAGTCAGTTTTTCGAGAAGGATCTCGTTCTAAAAATTGTTTCAGTTTTAATCGGCATTATGCTGTGGTTCATCGTACTGGATCAGCAAAACCCGCTGATAGAACGAACGGTCTCCATCCCTCTGCGCTCAAACCGGGAGGTTCTCGAAACGAGCAATATCAGCCTGGTATCCTCCAGTGTTCCCAATACGATAGATGTTGTAATTCGGGGCAGAAAGCAGCGACTGGATAAGATTTCCTCCAACGATTTTCAGGCCTTTCTTGATTTTTCACCCATCGAGAATACTGAAACAACAGAGGTTTCCATCCCACTGCCCGAGTACATAGGTGACCAGGACGTGATCGTGCTGGATGTATACCCGAAGGTTGTCAAGATTAAGCTGGAGAATATTATCCGCAAAGAATTTCCTGTTTCGGTAAAGTGGTCTGGTGAGCTACCCGAAGGGTATGATGCGGTCAATGTGAAGACAAACCCGAACACAATTATCCTTGAGGATCTTGAAAGCGTCATGAACAGTATCAACAGTGTTGCGGTAACGGTGGATCGGCAGCATTTGCTCGAAGACAACTCGATTAACCGACGCCTCGAGGTTTATAATGAAAATGGAAAAACAATTTCCATGCCTGGGGCTAATGTACAGGTGAACGTAGCGTATGCGCTGTCTAAAACGGTTAAGGTTGCCACATCGGTTACCGGAAAACCCAGAGAAGATCATTATGTGAAGGATTTCACCCTTTCTCAGGACAGTGTCCGGATCACCGGGGATTATGATATCATCAAGGATATCTCCGAAGTGCGAACGGAGCAACTGGATGTCAGTAACCTCAATGCTTCCTTTCAAAAGGAGTTGCAGGTGCAGCTGCCCGAGGCTGTGCAGTTATACAAAACCGGAAATGTCATCACAGCACAGGTAAACATCCAACAATATTCACATCAAATGATCAGCATCCCCAAATCTTCGGTCACGATTTTTGGCGGGGATGTCACTGGAAAAATGCAGTATCGCATCCTTGAGGATGATATCGCCTTCAGCGTAAAAGGCCCTGGAGAAATTCTGGACACCCTTGATAAAAAAGCGATTCGGGGTTTTGTTGATGTATCGGAGCTGGATCAAGGGACCCGATCGGTTGATATCGAAATATCCCTGCCTTCCGGCGTATCATTGGATGACAGTGTTTCGGTTACGGTTGAGGCAGAAAATGTTGTTCTTTCCATATCACCAACCCCAACACTGGAACCTGGGGATCCTACCCCAACACCAACCATGGCACCGGAAGAAGAAAACAACTAAAATCCCTGATAGTCCCATCGCAGTCCGAATCGGTTTAACGCAAACAATCATTCCACCATTGTCGAAACCTTGTCGCTAAGCGGCAAGGTTTTTTATTGCTGAAACATTTAGAAAACTGCTCGGAAAAGCCTGTTTACACATTGAGCAGCATTTACCAGACCCTGAAATCCCCATGGTTATACGGATAAAAACTTGATGATGGTATGATTTCAGAACCGATCCTTATAGTCGTTATAAGTTTATCAGGCATCCCAGGTAAGCCTAATCGGGAAAATAGCAGAAAATCTTGTGTATTAACTGCTTCAGAATCTAGATTTTACCTTGTACATGTTTTCTGCCTATGCTAAAATATTCAACGGAACGTCATTTTTCGGAGGTACGGATGGAATCCGCTATTACCTATGTGGAGTTGATTCATACCGTGGAGCGGATGACCGACAACTGTAAAAATATCGCAGAATCGGTGATGGATGACATCAACCACAGGCTGGTTGGTCACTACACGACTGATCCGCAGGGGGTCGTCGCCGCCAAATAACAATTGTACAATTATAAATCTAATGTTATGCTTGATCTGTATACGATTGAAAGTTTAGCTTTCACGATGCGGTGAAGGCAGGAAAGAGTAGCAATATGACGCTTGAGCTAAATGAGTTTTTACAACAATTGGTATCCACTCCTCCGCTTTTGATTACGGTTTTACTGGTTTTAGGGGTGGTTTTTGTCAATGGCTGGACCGACGCTCCAAATGCCATTGCTACAGTCATCTCTACCCGCGCAATGAACCCCCGAGCAGCCATCATCATGGCAGCCTTTTTTGATTTTCTTGGGGTATTTGTCATGACCCTGATCAATTCCACCGTTGCGCAAACAATTTATAAAATGGTTGACTTTGGCGGAGATACCCATGACGCACTGGTTGCACTTTGTGCCGCGCTTTTTGCTATCGTCCTTTGGGCGACCTCTGCATGGTGGTTTGGCATTCCCACCAGCGAAAGCCACGCGCTGATTGCCGGTATTACCGGTGCTGCCATTGCCTTGCAGGGTGGGCTTGCAGGGGTGAATCCATCCGAATGGGTGAAGGTTATTTACGGCCTGGGTCTTTCGGTTTTAATGGGTTTCCCGCTTGGTTTTCTCATTGTGAAGTTCATCGAAAAAACTTGCTGCAAGGTGAGTCGAAAAAAAACAGATACCGTGTTCCAATATGCCCAGATTTTTGGCGGAGCCGGAATGGCTTTCATGCATGGTGCCCAGGACGGGCAGAAATTTATGGGCGTTTTTCTGCTGGGTGTGTTTCTTGTAAATGGTCAATCCAATGTGACGGAGTTTTCTGTTCCCATCTGGCTGATCTTTTTAATTTCCATCGTTATTTCCAGCGGTACTTCCGCTGGAGGTTACCGTATTATCAAAGCCGTGGGCATGGATTTGGTCAAGCTGGAAAAGTATCAGGGCTTTTCTGCTGATCTGGCCGCTATTATCAGTTTACTTACTGCGTCGCTTCTGGGTCTTCCGGTTAGCACGACCCATACGAAAACAACTGCAATCATGGGTGTCGGTGCTGCTAAACGGGTTTCCAGCGTGAACTGGGGTGTGGTCAAAGAAATGGTGCTGGCTTGGGTTTTAACCTTTCCGGGATGCGGCTTGATAGGTTTTTTAATGGCCAAACTTTTTGTAATATTATTCTAGTATGAAAATTTTTGAGTGATTAAATTATTTCCACCCGGCACAATTGTCCGGGAACCAATATTATGGATGAAAGCGTAAGTGAAGGTGATTTCATGGCACGAGTAAAAAAGGAAGACTATTTTGAAACTTTTGTGAATCTGATCGAATTTTCCTGTCAGGCTGCAGAGCTTTTGAATGAGATCATGACCAACTATCAGGCCGCAACCATTAAGGAAAAGCTGATCGAAATGCACGCCATCGAGCATGCTGGCGATACCGAGCGGCATGCTATGATCAAAAAGCTTGTACACGAGTTTATTACACCCATAGAGCGTGAAGATATCATGGCCATGGCTGATGCGATCGATAATGTAACCGATACGATAGAAGATGTCGTGATGCGCATGTATATGTTCAATATTCAAAGCATTCGGGAGCATGCGGTTAAAATGACCGAGATCATCGTCAAATGCTGCAAGGCATCAAAACTTGCATTACAGGAATTTCATAATTTCCGGAAATCGCAGACCCTGCACAATTTGATTGTAGAAATTAATATTCTGGAAGAAGAGGGCGACAGCCTTTTTACCGAGGCAACCAGGAACCTGTATGTGAGTTGTTCTCAACCCATTGAAGTAATGGCATGGGATCAGACCTTCCATTACCTGGAGCGATGCTGTGATGCCTGCGAAGATGTTGCAAACGTCATTGAAAACGTGATCATGAAGAATTCGTGAATCAAGGTGAAAAACAGACACTGGGGGATTCAGACCCCTTTTCTGTTGCGCATTCATTTTTATCAAAAAAAACGATTGATAGTACAAACCGGAATCGAGTATAATAAACTATATTTTTGAACCGGGTATCAGGTCAGCCCGGCTTTCCGGGTGTAATTACCTGCTTTATTGTAAGGAGGAATTTTGTTTGGGTAGATTATTTGGCACTGACGGTGTGCGCGGTATTGCTAACACCGAATTAACCTGCGAACTGGCTTTTCAATTGGGCAAGGCCGGTGCCTATGTATTGTCCGAACAAGGGGATCATATTCCAAAAATCGTCATTGGAAAAGACACCAGGTTATCAGGGGACATGCTTGAAAACTCCCTGGTGGCAGGTATTTGTTCCTCAGGTGCAATTGCGGTATGTGTGGGGGTTATTTCCACTCCAGCGGTGGCTTTCTTAATCCGGGAGTATGGTGCGGACGCCGGCGCGGTAATCTCCGCATCCCATAACCCCGCTGAATTCAATGGTATTAAGTTCTTCGATAAAAATGGCTACAAGCTGCCGGACAGCATTGAAGAACGCATTGAAGGCATTCTTCTGGATCATTCCGAGGTGTTGCCAAACCCATCTGGCGACAGCGTGGGACACATCATCAGCATGACAAAAGCCAGGGATGATTATGTTGCGTTCCTCGCCAAATCTGTAGATACCAGTTTTGAAGGCCTGAAAATCGCTTTGGACTGTGCGAACGGCGCCGCATTTGAAACGGCCCCCGAGGTTTTCAAGAAACTGGGTGCAGAGGTTCTTGTCATCAATAACTGCCCCGATGGTGTGAATATAAACCGTAACTGCGGCTCCACCCACATGGGAATGCTGAAGGAATTTGTTGTTGAAAACAGGTGCGATATCGGCCTGGCCTTTGATGGAGACGCCGACAGGGTCCTGGCAGTAGACGCAAATGGTATCGATGTGGACGGTGACAGGATTTTAAGCATTATCGGGCTGGACCTTCGTAACAGAAACCAGCTTGCAAACAATACCATTGTCGTCACTGTCATGAGCAATCTGGGCATGGACATCATGGCCAGGGAGCAGGGCCTGACACTGGAAAAGACCACGGTAGGAGACAGATATGTTCTCGAGCAAATGCTGAAGTTCGGCCATATACTGGGCGGGGAGCAATCCGGTCACGTGCTGATGCTTCAATACAACACCACCGGGGACGGGCAGCTTACAGCACTGCAGCTGGTACAGATCATGAAAAGAACAGGAAAAAGCTTGTCCGAACTGGCATCCATCATGCAAATCTACCCTCAGGTGCTGAAAAACGCGAAGGTGAAAAACGAGCGTAAGTACACCTATATGCAGGATCCTGAAATCGCCGCGAAATGTAAGGAACTTGAGGATGCGTTTCATGGTGAGGGACGCGTGCTGATCAGGCCTTCCGGAACCGAACCGCTGGTGCGGGTGATGATTGAAGGCAAGGATCAGAGCTACATTTCTCAAAAGGCTGCAGATTTGGCTCAATTAATAGAGCAAAAACTGGGCTGACATAATACTATGAAATAAATGTAAATCATTTGATGTAAATAGGGTATAATTTACTGCTTTTACTAAAATTGAATTTCACTGGGGTCATCGGAATTCTACAGCGAATTTTTATCTTTGCAGCGGAAGCATGGATATTTTCGTTAGGCTATCATGCGTTGAAAGTCTCTTCAAAATAATTACATTTACAGTAGAACATCAATACCATTTTTACTTTTGTGTTTTTACAGTGAAAAGTATTGGTATATATATGTTATCAAGCATTGTGATAAAAGAGGTGGGCATAATCTTGAAGAGATTAAGTATTAAGATCATGTTATTGTCTATCATTATCTGTTTCGTCTCCTCAGCGTTTTTTCTGACATCTAATTTTTTCGCTCTGAATAACCTTAGAACTGAAACAAAGGAACTTTATCATGGTAGCCTGAGTGAAGAATTGGATACGCGCATAAAATCTGTTGCGAAAATAGCACTGTTTTCCTTAAAAACATTTCAGTTTCAGCAGTCAGTCTGGAAATTCACTTTGGAAGAAGCAAAGACGGAAGCTGTAAAACACATTCGAAACACCAGTGGATACAGTGGAGACACAGGATCATACTTTATCCTTTCCATGGATGGAACCATGGTATATTTTCCGACGGATGTCTCTTTGGAGGGAAAAAATGTTTTGGATATGGAGTATGATGGACGGAAGGTCTTTAAAGAAATCATTGAGACTGCAACATCTAATACTTCAGGCGCGTTTTTGGATTTCAGCCTGAAGAAGGCTGGCGAAAGCGAATTTTCTCCGGTTAGTTCCTTTGTTATATCAGATAATCAATATCAATGGGTAATAGGTGCCACACAGTTTTTAGGCAGTGTTGAAACCAGTGTAGATACATTTAATATCCTGACCACGGGGATTTCGGATCGCTTAATGATAACAACAGTGACATTTTCAGCCGTTTTTCTCATTCTGGTGATTCTGATTTCAATTTACTTTGGTACAAGAATAACCAGACCAATCCAAAAGTTGACGCAACTGTCCAGCAAGTTGTCTGAAGGAGATTTAACCTTTGAAGTTCAGGTGAAATCAAAAGATGAAACAAGAGTATTGGCAGATGCATTCAACAAGAGCATTATCAGCCTTAGAGAATTACTGAATGAAGCCATCCATGTTTCGAACCAGGTAAATGAAAAATCGCTGCTTATCAACCGTTCCATGCTGCAGATATTGGCAGGAACCTCCCAGATCAACGATTCCGTTCAGGATTTAGCCGAAGGGATAACCAAGCAGGCAACCTCTGCCGACGAGATTAACAATAAGGCAACAGACACAAAGCTAAGTATAGAAAAAATTAATCAGGATATGATAGAATCCGGCCAACTTACCCAACACGCCCGGGAACTAGCCGAGAAAGGCACGGATACGCTGGCCTTTCAAAAGGAAAAAATGGATGTCAATGTTGAAGCTTCCAGAAACACCGAAACTTCCATCCAGCACCTTGCTAATACTGTTTCTGAAATAACCGGAATTATCGATGTGAACAACAATATTTCCAAGCAAACCAAACTGCTGTCATTGAACGCAAGCATTGAAGCTGCCAGGGCAGGGGAGCTCGGCAAGGGCTTTGCGGTGGTCGCCGACGAAATCCGCAAGCTTGCTGAGGAAACGGTAAACTCCACCAAGATGATTATATCCATCATTGACGAGGTGAAACAAGCTGTCAACAAAGCAGTAGATTCGGTGAGAACCTCTCAGGATGCGGTGTCTGATCAAGGCGCATCCTTGGCTGTAACAGCCGGCGTATTTCAGGAAATATTGGCTTCCATCGGAAAGGCCTACCAAAATGCAATGAACGTTCAGGAAGCCACTCAACTGCTTGAAAATGGATTCAGCATTATCAGCAGTGAAATTTCTGACGTTGCCGGAGTGTCCGAGGAATCAGCGGCGGTGGTGGAAGAGGTTTCAGCAACCACCCAGGAACAGAGCGCAAGCATTGAAGAAATTGTAAGATCCTTTGAACAATTAGGCAAGCTGTCAGGTGAATTAAATGATAATCTAAAGAAGTTCAAAACAAACTAACTCAAATGAAGCAAGCTGGGAGCTGTCCGATGGGATGGCTCCTTTTTTTATTTTCCAGCCATCTATAATCCAATAAGTATTTAGAGCTGATTATATAATCAAATACCAAAAAAAAGTAGCAACTGCTTTCTTTTTTCTATTTTGTTATGTAAAATATACCTGAGAACATTCGATTTTATCATTCATCAGGTAGCGTCTTTGACGGGAGGAGGTCATATGGATACATTCGTCCTGAAGCTTTGCTCAGATGATGATCTTGACTTATTGACTGAACTCAACCGCCAGTTAATTGAGGATGAGGGTCACGAAAATCCAATGAGTAAAGCTGCGCTGAAACAAAGGATGAAGCACTTTATTCGTACGCATTATAAAGCTTTTCTTTTTTATCAGGGCATTTATTGTGTGGGGTATGCCTTGATGGACGTAAACAGAAAACCGCTTTACTTAAGACATTTTTTCATCTGCAGGCCATTTCGAAGAAAGGGCTATGGTACAATAGCATTTCAAAAGCTGATGGAATTGTTTGGAACGCGTGATATTGATGTGGAGGTTTTATTCTGGAATACGCATGGGATTGAGTTTTGGAAATCCCTTGGGTTTCATGAGAGAAGCATCTACATGCGTTATTCAAAGTGAATATCCTATGAAAGGTCATCTGCTTCTTTCTAAACGAAATGAATATTTTATAGTACTTATTCTAAATTCAGCATCCGGTGACTCGCTGAATAAAGATGCATGACGAAGATTTTTGAGTGAATGCGGTGATATCATGGTATAATCATTTCCAGAAGATACATGTGAAACAAAGATGGAGGGAATATTGTGTTAAAGGATCTGATAACAGATTATAAGGGGCTTTTCCGCGAACATACGGAACTAAGGGCGCAAGTGAACACCAGAAGGGGAGTTGCACTGCTTAACGGAAATCTGGTAGCCAATTCACGCTCTGATGACAGCGGAGTTTCTGCAAGAGTATATAAAAATGGCGTTTACGGTTTCGCGTCCGCCGCAGAGTATTCTTGCCACAGCATTCAGGCGGTTCTGGATGCGGCACAGGAAAACGCTCTGTTCATGGATTCACGCGTGCGAAAAAATAAACCCACGCTTCCACCCATCGGTACAGGCAGCTTTGGCTTTATCCGAGATGTGAAGGATATAGAACAGAAAACTTATATCGAGTTTGCTAAAGAGGTGGATGCCTATATCGCGTCAAAGTATCCGTCCCTGGCTAGCAGAACGGTAGTGGTCAAAGGAGAAAGCATGGAAAAGCTGCTTGTGGTCAGTGACGGTTACAACAGCCACTCGTTGCTGCCCAGAAGCTTTGTATATGTGTTCATGACCGCCCAGGCTAAGGATGGAGGCACAGTTGAGGTCTTCAATCCCTATGGGGGTTATGGCTACTTCAACGAAGTATTCTCTTCACCGCAATCGTTGTTTTCCGGTATCGATATTTTATATGACGAGCTGATGAAAAAGGCCGAAGGTGTTTACAATGACGCCGGCTACAAGGATGTCGTAATGCATCCCGACCTGGCCGGAATTCTGGCTCACGAGGCTGTAGGCCACACGGTGGAGGCCGATCTGGTTCTTGCTGGCTCGGTTGCCGCACACAATCTGGGGAAAAAAGTAGCCAGCGAACTGGTGACCATGGTTGACTATGCCCACACCGCATTCGGGCAGCAAGTACCGCTGCCGGTTTATTGCGATGACGAAGGAACTCCAGCCGAAGATGCGATTTTAATTAAACAGGGCATCTTAACCGGTTATATGAACAATCGTGAATCTGCGCAGCATTTTGGCATGAAGCCCCAGGGCAATGCACGGGCCTTTCTTTTCTCGGATGAACCCCTGATCAGAATGCGCAATACCGCAATCCTTCCGGGTAAAGACAAGCTGGAAGACATGATTGCCGCCATTGATGACGGCTATTATCTAACGATGACCAACAATGGACAGGCCGATTCCACAGGAGAATTCATGTTTGGTGTTTGCATGGGGTATGAAATCAAAAAAGGCAGGCTTGGACGTGCCATCCGCGACACCACCATCTCAGGGATAGCCTTTGAGATGTTGAAAACAGTAGATATGCTGTCCGATTCGGTGGTCTGGTCCTGCAGCGGAATGTGCGGCAAGAAACAGCCTATGCCTGTGGGAATGGGTGGACCAGCAGTAAAGTGCAAGGTTATGATGGGCGGAAGGTAAGGAGGAACTCACCATGAAATCGAATCATGAAATTGCCGGCTATGCGCTGGAAGCATTAAAAAAAGCTGGTGCAGACCATGCTCAATGTGTTGTGTCCACTGGAAAAACGGATGAGTTTAATGTGGATGGCGGTCAATTCAGCCTGATGCGCTCTTTGTTCAATAGTGTCATAGTGTTGAAAGCTTTGAAGAACGGGAAAAAAGGGGTTATTACCGCAAACAGGCTTGACAAGGAGGCTGTTGACAATGCGGTGCAGGCTTGCATGGCAGCCGCTGAATCCTCTGTTGCCGATGAAGCTGAAAGCATCGCAGACAAAGAAAAGAATGAGGCTTTTTCTACCGGTGTTCTTACTCCGGACAGGAACAGGTTGTTCGATAGGATACAGGAGTACATGGATGATGTGAAGAGGGATTACCCTAAAATCATGATCGAACAGCTGATCTCAAAATATACCCATTCACAGCGGGTGTTCATGAATACCAACGGCGTGGAATTCGAGCATACCCGCGGCAGTTATGACATCAGCACCATGTTTTCAGCCCACGAAGGGGAGCAAACATCGTCATTTAACGGGTATGGGGCTGAGTTTACATCGCTGGACACCAAATTGATCGATATTGGAATGCAGCGGATCCTTTATGCCGAAAGTGAAAAACAATTGAATACAAAACCCTATAGCGGCAAGTTTACGGGAAAACTGTTGATTACACCGGCATGCCTGTCCGATATTCTGATGGCGGCTTTTTCTAATTTCATTTCAGACGGAACGATTATGGACGGCACAAGCCCATGGATCACCCTGCTGGGTAAAACCGTAGCACCGGAAATGCTGACCATCTCCGCACGTCCGCTTGATTCCGCTGTGGCCTGTGGGGAACGCTTTACCGCAGACGGCTACCGCAGTGAGAATATGGATATCATTAAAAACGGCATATTGAACAGCTTTATGCTCACGAATTACGGATCAAGGAAAACAGGTTATCCCAGGGCATTGAACTTAAGCAACAATCTGTTTGTAAAGCCCGGAGATAAAGGGTTGAAAGATCTGATTGCTTCAGTGGAGCGAGGCGTATTATTAAACAGGTTCTCCGGTGGTCAGCCTGGAACGAACGGAGACTTTTCCGGTGTTGCCAAAAACAGCTTCCTCATTGAAAATGGAGCAATTACCGATGCGATCAGCGAAACGATGATCAATGGAAACCTGTCGGATCTGATTAAACAGGTTATCGGAATTTCTTCTGAAACCGTTTGCGACGGGATTACGGTACTTCCATGGATGCTGTTCGACGGCGTAACTGTCACCGGTAAATAGAAGCCTTATCTTAAATATGAAGGGGAACAGCCACCGAATTGTATTGGTAAAGCTGTTCCCTTTTTTACGCTCTGGTGAATTCCTGATAAATTTTCTTTCTGTTCAGCATGAGCAGCAATATGCTCCAAAGCAGATGTACTGCAAGAGAAAGCACTACTGATATCAGGGAAGCGGGATATCGGGTTACTTTTAATATAGCATACAACTACATTAGGACTTAACAGGTGATAAAGTATAACTCACGAAACAGTTCAATAACATAATTGAATGCGTGAAATCATTTTCAAACATAAATTTTTATTTTGGAAGGTAATCAAAAGATGAAAAAGAGAACTATCGGATATTTTAATTGAATGGCCTTACACAAAATCTACGTATAAATATATGCATAATAGTCTTGCATTCATTTTCAATAGCATATATAATTGTGTTATAATATTTAACACGTGTAAAATACAAAAGGCAAGGTAAGATATGGACAAAAAATATCAGGAAATTATTCAAAAGGTGGAAAGCAATCTTTATGGTTTTCTCTACAA
>LSQX01238713.1_pt1 | contig 12842 bp, 12 predicted proteins | sample 654561 | NCBI WGS metagenome assembly LSQX01 (sample SAMN04489861, study PRJNA283612) | anaerobic digester metagenome | isolation source: 4 biogas reactors fed with cattle manure at either 37C or 55C with and... | place: Denmark: Kongens Lyngby | collected 2014 | reverse complement strand
ACGCCATGGGCCCCAACGTGGCGGGCGTCATCGGCACCGCCGTGGCTGCCGGCGTCATGCTCACCCTGCTGACCTGACAATAATATGGCGGGGGTCTCGAAAGGGGCCCCCGTTTTTTTGATTCCGGGAAAGGGCAAGGAGGCATCCGATTGAGAGAAGTACCTGCGCTAAAAATAACTGAAACGGTGGAACGGCTGTTCATCGAGGCAAATTATCATCTTCCTCCCGATATGGTATCGGTTCTCGAAAGGGGAATGCAGGAAGAACGGAATCCTGTGGCGCGATCGGTTTTCCGGACGATCCTTGAAAACCGCCTCGTTGCCTCGGAGGGCAGGTTTCCTCTTTGCCAGGACTGCGGCATGGCTGTTGTCTTTATCGATATGGGACAGGAAGCGGCCGTTACCGGGGGAAATCTTGAAGATGCGGTGAATGAAGGGGTCGGAAGGGCCTACAATAAGGGCTATTTGAGAAAGTCCCTGGTGGGGGAGCCCCTCTTCGAGAGAAAAAATACCGGCGACAACACACCTGCAATCATCCATGTCCGCCTGGTTCCGGGAGACAGGGTGACCATCACGGCCGCGCCCAAAGGAGCCGGGAGCGAGAACATGAGCGCCCTCGCCATGCTTTCTCCGGCTGCCGGGCCGGAAGGTGTCGAACAGTTCGTGCTGGACACGGTGCGGAAAGCCGGCCCAAACCCATGCCCGCCCATAGTGGTCGGTGTCGGTGTGGGAAGCGATTTTGAAGGGGTGGCGGAACTCGCGAAGAGAGCTCTCCTTCGTCCGGTTGGGAGCGCCAGCAGTCATGCCGGATATGCGGCGCTTGAAGAAAAGCTGCTGCGGAAAATCAACGGACTTGGCATCGGGGCTGCAGGGTACGGCGGCACCGTCACCGCCCTCGGAGTGAACGTGGAGTGGGCGCCGACCCACATAGCCTGCATGCCCGTGGCGGTCAACCTCTGCTGTCATGCCAACAGGCACTGCAGCGCGGAAATATAGGAGGGGGATACTGTGGGAGAATGCCGGAGGCTCAATGCGCCTTTTCTGGAAAAAGAAGCCTCGAACCTCAGGGCAGGGGATGAGATACTTCTTTCCGGAGTGATCTATACTGCCCGGGATGCGGCACACAAGCGGATGTCCGATGCTCTTGCCCGGGGTGAACAGCTGAAAGTGGACCTTTCCGGAGCGGTACTATTCTACGCGGGACCGTCCCCGGCCCGGCCCGGAGAGCCCATGGGATCAATAGGCCCCACGACGAGCTACCGGATGGACCCCTTCACTCCCCTGTTCCTTGAACTGGGCATGAAGGGGATGATAGGCAAGGGCGAACGGTCGTCGGAAGTCGTGGAAAGCATGAAAAAAAACGAAGCGGTTTACCTCGGAGCCACAGGCGGTATTGCCGCCCTGCTTGCGCGGACAATAGTCTCTTCCCGGGTCCTCGATTACGAAGACCTGGGGCCTGAAGCGCTGAGGAAACTCGAGGTCCGCGACATGCCCCTGGTTGTCCTCATTGACAGCCTGGGCAACAGCATGTACAGGGAAGGTCCCGCGAAATACAGAAAAAATGGAGAATAGGGAAACCTGAATAACCCTATCTGCCGGCCCCTCCGGATACTTCGGAGAGGGCTTTTTTTGTCCGCTCCTCGGCGTTGATAAGGTGACGGTTCACAATTTCCTCAACCTTCTGGGGGTTGTGCTCCCGCAGGGCAGTGATGATTTCGCTGTGCTCTACGGTTACCTGTTCGATAACCTCTTCCCGGAAGGGGCCGTTTTCAGCGAAGTAGCGTATCCTTCTGGCATGAACGCTGAGATTGGCCAGTGATTCCAGGATGAGGGGATTCTCCGTGTGGCTGGAAAGCAGGCCATGAAGCGCCACGTCAGATTCCTGGTACACAGAGAAATCATCGGGGTGTTCGAGGACCTTCTTCAGCTTTGCCTCAACCGCGTCGATTTCCTCGTCAGTGCACCCGAGAGCCGCATCGCGGGCTACCTTGGTTTCAAGAATGCGGCGGAATTCCCAGACGTACCTGGACCGTTTTTCGCTGACCTGGGTGACAACGGCGCCCTTGTTTCTTTCAATGTCCACGAGGCCTATGCCCTCGAGTCTGAGGAGAGCTTCCCGAACGGGAGTGGTGCTGACGCCGAACTCTCCTGCAAGTTTGTCAATCTGGAGAACTACACCCGGACGGTAGGTGTTGTTGATGATAAGTTCCTTGATTGTTTCGAAAACCTGATCGCCCAAAGAATGAAAAATACGACTCGCCAAATGTTCCAACTCCTCTCCCGGAATGCCACAACTCTGTATTTTACCATTTCAGCTGAAATTTTCCATTACCTCGTCCATTTTCCTTCCCCGAAATCAAACAAGCCCATTCATTTCTAATAATATAATTGACATACGACAGACTGCATGATAGATTTTTTTTGTTTTCATCTTCCAGGAATGCCCCTTTTCCGGGGTCAGGGAAGCTGCTGAACCAAGCCTATGATGCCGATCACCATATTTCAAGGAGGATCCTCGATGTTTGCACAGTCTAAAAAAATGGAATCAGTGCCTTTTTCCCCCATACGGAAAATTTTCGCCGAAGTGGACAAGCTCAAGGCCGAGGGAGTGGATATAATCACCCTCGGAATCGGGGAGCCCGATTTTGATACTCCGCCGCACATTACGGAAGCCATGGCTGCCGCGACCAGGAACGGAGCAACTCATTACACTGCCAACAAGGGAATCGTTCAGCTTCGTGAGGCGGTATGCCGGAAGCTGAAAATCGACGACGGCCTGAACTATGACCCTGAGGAAATCATCTGCACCGTTGGCGTCTCGGAGGGCGTCTTCGTCGCACTGAGCAGTTTCCTCGACCCGGGTGACGAAGTGCTTGTACCAGATCCTTCATGGGTAAGCTACTTCCATGTACCTACCATGAACGGGGCCGTTCCGAAGGGGTACCCGCTCAGGGAAGAAAATAATTTCCAGGTTGACGTGCAAGACCTGGAAAAACTTGTTACTCCGAAGACAAAAATGATGGTCGTCCTTGACCCCTCCAATCCGGTCGGTGCCGTCCAGGAAAAGGAATCTATAGCCAGGATCGCTGAATTCGCCGTAAAGCACAATCTTCTCGTGGTTTCCGACGAGATTTACGAAAAAATCATCTATGACGGAAAAAAACACTACAGCATTGCCGCTTTCCCCGGCATGAGGGAGAGGACCATCGTGCTCAACGGCTTTGCCAAGGCCTATGCCATGACCGGCTGGCGGATCGGCTACATCGCTGCCCCTGCTGACCTGGTATCGGTGATGAACAGGATGCACATGTACATCGTCACCCATACCGGCGTACAGGCGCAGTGGGGCGCCCTTGCGGCACTAGAAGGGCCCCAGGAGCCAGTTGCCGGAATGGTGGAGGAGTTCAGAAAGCGAAGGGATTATGTATGCCGGAGGATCGGCGGGATGAAAAAAGTCTCCTGTCGTGTTCCCGGGGGCGCCTTTTATGTATTTCTGAACATCGGGGAAACTGGCATGAACGCTGAAGAGTTCACGAAATACCTTATTCGCGAAGCACACGTCGCAGTGGTGCCGGGAACCGCATTTGGAGCCCACGGTGAGGGATACGTGAGAATATCCTATGCCGCCTCCATGGAGAACCTGGAAAAGAGTATGGACAGAATCGAAAAAGCCGTCGCTTCCCTTTAAATAATCCGGAAGCTGGAGAGTCAGAGAACGTCCGCGGGGAGGAGAGCCTTCTTTCCCGCGGATCTTTTTTTTGGTAGAGTTGGCCGGGAAAAGAAAAGGGGATGAAGATAATCGAAAAGAACGTTTCAGGGTTTCGTGCAGCGGATCCGGACAAGCTCCGCCGCGCCCGGTTCATCGACAGGCCCAACCGCTTTCTCGTCCGCTGCGAACTTGAAGGCCGCCCGGTGAGGGCATTTCTTCCCAATCCGGGAAGGCTGTGGGAAATCCTTCTTCCGGGGACCGAGCTTATCCTTGCCGAAGACGGGGTGAGCGGGACACGGAAGACCGCATTCACGGCCGTTGCCGCCCGAAGGGGAGAAAGGTCCGTCCTGCTCCATACCCACATTGCCAATGACGCTGCCGAATGGCTCATCAGGACCGGCAGGGTTCCCGGGCTGGAGGAATGGACGGTGAAGAAAAGGGAAGCAGCCTTCGGACACTCCCGTTTTGATTTCCTTCTCGAAAGGAAAGGCAGGCTTCTTCTCCTGGAAGTGAAATCCTGCACTCTTTTCGGCAGGCGGCTCGCCATGTTTCCCGACGCTCCCTCCGAACGCGGCCGGAAGCACGTGGAGGAACTGGGAAAACTCTCCGGCGAGGGGTACGGAGCGGCGGTCATGTTCCTGGTACAGTCATCCCGCCCTGATTGCTTTCTTCCCGATTTTCACACGGATCCCAAATTTGCCGAAAGCCTGTACAGGCAGAAGGAACGGATTGGAATTCTCCCCCTTGCCGTGGAATGGAACGATGCCCTTGAACTCACCGGGGAGCCGAGGCTTCTTCCCGTTCCCTGGGAGATTTACGAGCGCCACGGCGTTGACGGCGGAGACTGTCTCATCATTTTCGATGGCGGGGAAAAGGGGTTCTGGGTAACAGCGATCCGCACCGCGGGGCTGTCAGCCTTCGCGGCCAGGACCGTCCGGAACGGGGGAAAAGACTTTCCCTTTCCCGGGGAAGGCGGGGTCAGGGTCATCCCAATCCGGTCGTACCTCTCCGGGACAGATGACATAAACGGCACTCTCGCCTCAATTGCGGCAGGCGAGACCGTGAAGGACGGCAGGCGGTATTTTTCTTTTTCAGGGCCTCCCATGAAAAACGGCTCTTTTGTCGAAATGCTCCTGCACCGCAGGACGGACGCTCTTCTCTCCGGGGATAATTAAAGAGGAAAGATCAGGAGAGGGCACCGGGTATTTTCGATCAGCGATTCAGCCACCGAACCGAGAACCAGCCGGCCGAATTCTCCTCCTGCGGGAAGCCCGATGGCGAGTGCGGAAGGTGCAAGTTCAGCAATACGGCCCGCAAGATCGGATATGGGGTCTCCTGTGACGATGTCTCCTGAAGCTTCGAGTCCCCAGGAGGTGATCTCCCCCCGGATTTCCTCCAGTGCCTCGAAGGCTGCGTTCAGGACAGCCGGAGCTTCTTCGGCGGACTGGGGGGAGACGGCATGAACCAGGATGATTTCGGGAGACGCTCCCGTTGCTGCAAGCATTGCCCTGAGGTTGTCAAGCATCAGGCTCGTTCTCTTCGGTTCAAGGTCGAGAGCCACTGCAAGTCTCCCGAAAACCTCTCCGTTGGGAAAGAACCCCTCCGATTCGCGGAGTATGAGCTGGGGAACAGGCATGGACCGTATCAGGGGCAGGCCGTCCACTCCCTCCGGCAGCGCAAGAAAGGCAAAGGTGCATCCCTCGGAGAGCACGATCTCCGGAAGGGTCTCCAGTACATCCCCGGACTGGACAATCGTTTTATAATAGGATTCGTGGGGCAGCACTTTCGATGCCATTTCGTCGAGATACCCCTCCGCTTCCCTGACGACATGGGGAGCTTCCAGTCCTGCGGCGGGATCGACCACGTGGAGCAGGAGAAAATCCGTCTGCTGTCCCCTCAGCTTCTCCGCCGCCCAGGTCAGCGCGCGCTCTGAAAAAAGGGAAACATCGGCGAGAAAAAGAATCCGCGTGAGCATGATCATCCCTCCCATGGTATTCTGGTCTTGACGACAAGTATAGCGTAAAGGAGTCTTTCCAGTGCGGAGAAAATTCAAAAGAGACGGTATTCTCCATGAATAGGGACACATCGTGGAAGATCGCCGAAGGTCTGCAAAAAGTGTTCAGGGCACTGCCCTACTCATGGTCGGCCTCTCTCGGTGCCGGGCTTGGCGCCCTTCTCTGGGCAGCGAGCAAAAAAAAGGTTGACCAGGCTGAAACGCGATGCGTCCGGGCTCTCCAGGTCGGGGTGACCGAAGCCAGAAGAATTGTCCGCGGGTCCTATATGAACCTTGGACGGATGGCGGCGGAATTTCTCTCCATGGACAAGATTCAGGACGACCTGCGGGACCTGGTGGAGTTTCACGGCGAGGAGCACCTCCGTGAGGCCCTTGCCAGGGGGAAGGGCGTTCTCTTCCTCTCCGGTCACGTAGGAAACTGGGAAATCGGTGCTGCCGCCGTCGCCGAAAGGGGATACCCCATGAACGCCATCGGGACGGAGCAGCGTGACGAACGGATTACGGACCTCATCATACAGAAGAGGGCCCAATGCGGTGTGACCTCCGTAGGAAAAGGCTTCGATCTCAAGGCGGCCATCCGCTGCCTCCAGAGAGGAGAGGCCCTTGCCATTCTCATAGACCAGGACGTCAGGGAAAAAGGTGTGGTGGTCCCTTTCCTGGGCCTTCCCGCAAGCACACCCTACGGGCCGGCGAAAATAGCCAGAAAACTGGGAAGCACCATTCTTCCTTCCTTCATGGTCCGTAGGGGAACATCCCTGGTTCATGACTTTTACATCCTCCCTTCCCCATGGGAGAAGGGGTACCCGGATGACGACGAGGACATGGTAACCGCCATGACGCTCTGCAACGACGCCATCAGCCGGTTCATCAGGGAGTATCCCGAGCAGTGGATGTGGCTCTATCCCCGGTGGGCCTCAACGGAGGGTCAGATACGGTGATTCTGGGCATTGATCCTGGGCGGGACAAGTGCGGATGGGTCTTCGCCACGGAAGAAGGAGAGCTTCTCGCCTCCGGGATCTTCCCGGCAGAGAGGGCCGAAGATTTTTTCAGGGCTGTTGCGTCAGGAGACGGCCGTGAACTCTCCCCCTTTGTCATCGAAACCACCTATGCCTTTCCGGAACACTTTTCCGCAGGAGAATGCCTTGTCGGGAACGGGACAGGAAAAGAGTTTCTTCTTTCGCTTGCAAAATCAGTATCCCTTGGAGTAAAGTTAATACCTGAAAAAGGAACAACTCTTTTGGCGAGGACGTTGTACTGGAAACATCATCCTCCCCGTGGAATGCTGAAGATACTCCCGGAAGGGCTGCGCGTTCCTCCGAGGGACGTGGATGATTTCGCCGCACTTGCCATTGTCCGGAGATTTATAGAATCGCGAAGCGCTCAATGAACAGGAAGGGTGAATGAGAATGGGAACGGAGAAGCTGGCGGTACTGGTAAACACATTCGGGTCTTCTCTGATGACTGTAAGCAAAGAGATGGGTGTCGAAGTGTCTCTCGTGAAGTCTGAAATAGCCCAGGGAGTGAACGTGAGCGGAAGCTGCGTCGCCGCCCTTGTCGGCATAGTCGGCGGAGGAGTGCAGGGAACGGCGGTCATCATGCTCGACAGAGAGGGATTCAACGCGACTGTCTCCGCCATGTCCGGCGGAATGATCACCCCCGATACGGATGACGGCGTCTCCATGAGCGTCATTGGAGAGCTGGCGAACATGGTCAGCGGCAGGGCCCTTGTTCAGGCGGCCCTGGAGGGCACGGAAGTGACCCCTCCCCAGCTGATTTCGGGTGCTGGAATAAAGACGATCCCGAACCAGTCGCCGGGGGTGAGAAGTTTCACCCTGCCTTTCCGTGTTCCCGGCGGGGGGACCCTCTTTCTCGTTCTTTCTTTCCACGTGTGATCCCCGGTCAGATAAAGCGGGCGCCCCGTAACGGGGCGCCCGCTTTTTTTGCTTTCTTCGCAGGGGGAGTCTAGAGCTTTTCTCCCTCACTAGAGGCGACAACGGCGGAGACGCACGAGTCGCCGACAACGTTGATGCAGGTCCTGGCCATGTCGAGCACCGCGTCGATGCCCGCCACGAGTGCCGCTCCCTCAAGAGGCAGGCCCACGGCGGTCAGCACGAGGGTCAGCATGATGAGGCCCGCACCGGGAACTCCCGCCGTCCCGATGGAAGCGAGGGTGGCCGTGAGCACGATGCTCATCTGGGCTCCCATGGTCAGCGGCAGGCCATAGGCCTGGGCGACGAACAGGGCGCAGATGCCCTGGTAGAGCGCTGTGCCGTCCATGTTGATCGTGGCGCCCAGGGGAAGGACGAAGGACGAAACCTTTTCCGAAACGCCGAGATTTTCCTGGGCGGTCCTCATGGTGATGGGAAGGGTAGCCGAGCTGGAACGGGTAACAAATGCCGTAAGGGCAGGTTCCCGAATGCCCTTGAAGAACCAGAAGGGCGACTTTTTCACGAATATCATGATCAGGCCCGAATAGACCAGCAGGGCGTGGAGAGCGCATCCGAGATACACGGCCCCGATGACCTTCGCGAAGGGCGCCAGTACTGAAAGGCCGTACTTTGAGACGGTCACGGCGATGAGGGCGAATACGCCGTAGGGGGCTGTCTTCATGACAATGCCGGTCAGCTTGTACATGGCTTCCGCCAGGGAGTCGAAGAAGGCGATGACCGGCTTGCCTTTCTCGCCCGCGAGCACCGCGGAAACGCCGAGGAAGAGGGCGAACACGATAATCTGGAGCATGACGCCGTCAGCCGCTGCCTTGATGGGGTTCGAGGGGAAAAGGCCGAGAATGACGTTTTTGATGCTGGGGGCCTCGGGAGCCTTGAAGGCGGAAGCTGTTCCCGAAAGAGTGAGCCCCACGCCCGGCTGGATGATGTTGCCGAGGACAAGGCCAATGACGATGGCAACCGCTGTGGTTACGAGATAGAGGACAATGGTCTTGATGCCGATCCTTCCGAGATCGCGGGGATCACCGATGGAGGCAGCCCCGACCACGAGGCTGGAGAAAACGAGGGGAACGATGAGCATCTTCAAAAGCGCAAGGAAAATCTGACCTATCGGCTCCACGTACTGCACTTTGTCGCCTGCGAAGATTCCCGCGACAATTCCGAGGACGAATCCTATTCCTATCTGCCAAATCAGGGGAATTTTCTTGTCTGACACCACTACCGCCTCCTTCAAGAAATGGATTAAAAAAACGATTATCTGAAAATAATGACTTCTTTTTATCCCTCCTTTGTGAACAAGAGGCTGAAATTTTCATAGATAGCATACTCTATTTTCCTGTCCTTTGCCAGACTCCTCCGGGTCCTTTCCTCCTCTTTTCTCCCGTCCTCCTCTCCATTTTTCGCTTCAGAAGGGATAATGAATAGAAAGAGGGTAAAAGTGGTGCGCCAGGATGAATTCTGTTAGGATATTCCCAGCGTGAACGAAAAGTCCTTTTTTGAACATCTCCGGGAGGAATTGCAATGTTCGCAAAAAAAGCCGCAACGGTTTGTATCATCCTGATCCTCATGTGTGCCGGAGGGACCGCTCATGCACAGGGGGGCGTCGTTCTGGCCCTGTCAGGGGGAGGCACAAGGGGACTTGCCCACATCGGCGTGCTCGAGGTCCTTGAGGAACAGGGCATCCCCATTGCCGGCATCGTCGGCACCAGCATGGGCTCCATCATCGGCGGACTTGCAGCCAGCGGCTACAGCCCTGCGGAACTGAGGGAAGTCATCGCCACCCTCGACCTCACCAACCTCCTCTCCGAGAAGACCAACCCTATCTTTGTCCCCCTGAGCCAGGAAAGCGTCACACCAAGGAGCAAAGTGCCCTGGGTTGCCATAAATTCCTCCGGGGACGTGGTCGGTCCTCTCGGTGGAATGTCCGGAGTCAAGCTCCTCGAACGGTTTGCCCAGCTGGCCTCGAGAAGCCAGATTGTCCGGTTTGACGAGCTTTCCATTCCCTTCGCCGCCGTGGCAACAGATCTCGAAACGGGAGAGAAGGTTGTCCTCAGGACCGGCAGTCTCGCTTCCGCCATGAGGGCCTCCATGGCCATTCCCGCCCTCTTCGATCCCTGGCCCGTGGGGGAGAAGCTCCTTGTGGACGGCGGCCTTGTCTCAAACCTTCCCGTGGAGACGGCAAAAGATCTCTTTCCCGGCTACCCCGTAATAGCAGTGGATGTATCCGGAATCCTCAAGAAAAAGAAGGACATCCATTCTCTCGTGGACGTCATGGACCAGTCTCTCACCATATTCACGCGCCGCAACGTTGAGAACGAGATCATGAAGGCCGACCTGGTCATCTCGCCTCCCGTCGGAGGCGTGCCCATTTTCGACCTCACCAACGCGTCCCGCCTGATCCAGGCTGGAAGGCAGGCCACGCTGGAACGAATGGCGGTTATCCGGAACCTTGCCGACAACGCCCCGCCTGTGGCCCAGAGGGAATCCCTCAGCATCAATGCCCTGGTTGCCTCCATCAAGGTGGAGGGGGCGACCCCCGAACTTGAGGAGAGAATAAAAAAACAGTACAGATCCTGGATCGGAAGGCCTCTCAGCAACCTGAACATGGTTCGGGCAAGCGGGACAATCGCCGAGCAGGAGGATGTGCTGGCCGTTGACTACAGGTTCGAGGAGGCCGGGGAGAACCTGGACGTCATCTTTGTCGTCCAGCGCAAACCCGAGCTGGAAATCAACTTCGGCGGCTACACGACGAACCTTCACCCTCACCGGTGGGTTTACATTCACGGCGTCCGGAGAGATCTGTTCAATGACGGCGACTCCCTCCGGTTCAATGTCAAGGTAGGATCGCAATGGGGGGTGGACGCCAGTTATCTTACCTCCCCCGAAAAGAAGAAAAGCTGGGAATTCAGCTTCTCAGCCCAGAACTGGGAGCTCGAGGCGAACCGGGGAAACCGCTCCTGGGACCGGTATGCTGCCGGAGTGACCAGGAGGTTCTCCATGGGCTCCTTCCAGGCAGGTCTCGGATACGCTTTTGAGCGGGTCCACACCGGAGGCATTGATTTCGACGCCTCTGGACCCACCTTCTTCCTCACTTCAGACACCCTCAACGACTCTACGGATCCCACGAAGGGATCCCTCTTCCACCTCCAGGCATGGTGGCCCGACATGGAAGAGGTGCTCTACCGCGCCACCTACTTCCAGGCCACAAAGCTCTCCGACAACTGGCGATTCTATTTCCGCGCCGGATTCGCCGAGGGGGACGAAACCGCCGCCGGAGGAAACAGGGCGGTCTACCTGGGAGCAGCTGAAGAACTGTACAGCTACTCCGGAAATCCCATCCAGGGAGAACGGATGTTCTGGTGGAACGCCGCCTTCAGGCGGATCCTCATGAAAAGCTGGTGGGGTGCCCTCAACACCGAAGTTTTCGGCGGAATGGGTTTTGTCTACGACGATACAGGGGATCGGTACCGGGATGTCTGGGAGGCGGGAGTCTCCTTCTCGATTCCCGGCTTCCTTTTCGACGGCAAGCTCATGTTTCTCTACAACGATGAAAAGGACTTCAAGGTGGGATTCTTCATCGGCAGCCCGGTATGGGGGCACTATCCCCTTCCGTAGCTCCTCCGCGGTTGCGCGGAACCGCCTTCCGGGAATACAATAGTTGCTCCGCCCGTACCCGAAAGGGCAGGCGAAATTGACGGACCATACACAGGAGGAAACTAAATGGCACGGAATATAACCCCCAAATCTGACGATTATTCCCAGTGGTATCTCGACGTCATAAAGGCGGCGGAACTCGCCGACTATGCACCGGTTCGGGGCTGCATGGTCATCCGCCCGACGGGATACTCTCTGTGGGAATCCATCCAGCGCCATTTCGACGATGCTTTCAAAGAAACCGGCCATGTGAACGCCTATTTTCCCCTTCTCATCCCCAACTCCTTCCTTGAAAAAGAGGCGGAGCACGTAGAGGGGTTCGCCCCCGAGTGTGCCGTGGTCACCCATGCCGGCGGAGAGGAACTCGAGGAGCCCCTGGTGATCCGCCCCACATCCGAGACGGTTATCGGCCACATGTACAGCAAATGGATTCAGTCGTGGAGAGACCTTCCCATCCTCATCAACCAGTGGGCCAACGTCATGAGATGGGAAAAAAGGCCCCGGCTTTTCCTCCGCACATCTGAATTTCTCTGGCAGGAAGGCCACACGGCCCACAGCACAAGGGAAGAAGCCATGGAAGAAACCATCAGGATGCTCGGGGTGTACGCCAGGATAATGAGAGACGTCCTCGCCCTTCCCGTGGTGGAGGGAGAGAAAACCGAAGGCGAACGCTTCCCCGGCGCCGACAATACCTATGCCTGCGAAACCATGATGAGCGACGGAAAAGCCCTTCAGGCAGGCACAAGCCATTTCCTCGGCCAGAATTTTGCCAGGGCGTTCGACATCAAGTTCCAGAACCAGGCCGGTGATGTTGAATATGCCTGGACCACCAGCTGGGGAGTATCCACCAGGCTCATCGGCGCCATCATCATGACCCACTCCGACGATGACGGGCTGATTCTTCCTCCCCGGGTCGCCCCTGTCAAGGCGGCCATCCTTCCCATCAGCACGAACGAGGAAAAGATCGCTTCCACACTTCTGCCGAGAGCCATGGAACTCTCCGCCGAACTCGACCGAAGCCTCGGAGGCCGCTTCACCGCCGTCGACAGACAGTTTTACCTCAGGCCGGGAGACAGGTTCTTCCATCACCTCCAGAAAGGAGTTCCCCTTCGGGTGGAGCTCGGCGAGAAGGATCTCGCATCCGGAACAGCCAGGGTCGTCCGAAGGGACACCGGAGAAAAGATGGACATCCCCCTCGAAAACCTTGCATCCAGGGTGCCCCTCCTCCTCGAGGAGATGCAGTCCTCCCTTTTCAGCAAGGCGCTCACGTTCCGCAGGGACAACACCTCCGTGGTCACCTCCTATGAAGAAATGAAGAAAGCCCTGGAAGAAAAGGGCGGATTTGTGGAGACATGGTTCGCAGGGTCACGGGACGATGAAAAGCAGATAAAAGAGGAAACCGGTGCCACCGCGAGGTGCATGCCCATGGACAGCACGGAGGAAGGCACGTGCTTTTTCACTGGAAAACCGGGCGCACGGAAGGTCATCTTCGCCAAGGCCTACTAAAAAAGGGATCCGGA
>LSQX01166839.1_pt1 | contig 12842 bp, 10 predicted proteins | sample 654561 | NCBI WGS metagenome assembly LSQX01 (sample SAMN04489861, study PRJNA283612) | anaerobic digester metagenome | isolation source: 4 biogas reactors fed with cattle manure at either 37C or 55C with and... | place: Denmark: Kongens Lyngby | collected 2014 | reverse complement strand
GAGTGGGGGACACTCTACCCGCAGTTTGCAGACATAGCTGACGAAGAAGGCTTTGCTGATATCGCCTATTCGTTCCGCGAGATTGCTGAGGTCGAGGAATACCACGAGCGGCGATACAACATCCTTGCCGAGCGTATCGTCAAGGGCGAGGTGTTCAAGCGAAATCAGAGCATCAAGTGGAAGTGCCGCAATTGTGGGTATGTACATGATGGCATGGAAGCTCCTGATGAGTGTCCCGCTTGCGTGCATCCTCAGGCCTACTACGAGCCCTGGGCTGAGAACTACTAGTTCCAGCTTGCGCCAGCGCTGACAAGCACAGCGGGCCGGCCTGCGCAGTAGCACGCGGTCGGCCCGTTTTCGTGTCAGATTACTAAGGCATCTATATGGCCTGTGGCCTATACAAGTTTCAGCGGCTGCTATATAGCTTCAGCAACTGCCGATTAGGCCCACGTCATATCACCGGGCCCCTCCTTGATGTAACACGATTTGAGCAACGCAATAGCCTTGGTGAAGCCTTCGTTGGGGCTCATCAGGCTGTCTTCGTGCTCGATAGACAGGGCGCCGTCATAGCCGGTCATGCGGAGGGTGCTGATCATATCGTTCCATACCTCGATACCGTGTCCGTATCCGACGGTACGGAAGATCCATGAGCGATTGACCTCGTCGCCATAATGCTTGGTGTCGAGCACACCATGCACCTTAGAGTTCCACTCGTACACCATGCTGTCTTTGGCATGGAAGTGTTTGATCACATCGCCCTTGCTTTGCATCCAGCGGATTGCCGCACAGGCGTCGATTCCCTGCCAGAACAGGTGGCTGGGGTCGAAGTTGGCGCATATCCTCTCGCCACACGCTTCGCGCAGCTTGATGAGGGTCTCGGGGTTGTATACCAGAAAGTTGGGGTGCATCTCAAAACAGACGTTGATCCCCTTGCGGTCGATGAACTTGTTCTCGGCTTTCCAGTAAGCGATTGCCACTTCCCACTGGTATTCGAGAGCCTCCAGGTGGTCCTCAGGCCAGGGTGCTACCACCCAGTTGGGGGTCTGGTCGACCGGGCTTCCACCGGGCAGGCCCGAGAAGTTGTTGATTTCTGTGACGCCGATGTTCTCTGCCAGCTTCACCGTATCACGCCATGCTTCATGGTAGGCTGCTGCAGTCTCCTTGTTCGGATGCAGAGGGTTACCGTGGACACTCAGGGCAGAGATGCTCAGACCACGGCTTTCGATCGCTTTGACGAACGCCTCACGTTTGGCTTTAGAGCCGTTTAGCTCCTTCGGATTGCAGTGAGCCGTGCCGGGGAAACCACCGCTTCCAATCTCCACTGTCTCCAGCCCGCACTCGACAAAAAAGTCCAGCACCTCTTCTAACGGCTGGGCACTCCAGGCTGCTGTCAACGCACCGATCTTCATGTCGCTTTCCTTCCTGTGCGGTATTTTCAGTTCACTACGATTTGCGCTCTGGGCGGCCAGTGAGGCCCTATACTGTTACCCAGGTTGCCTGTTCACTTGACTTTTCTACGGCTGCCAACACCTTCTGGATTTTCACTCCATCCTCAAAGTTGGGATTAGGCGATTTGCCCTCGGCAATGCCCTTGAACAGGTCGGCAAAAGTGTTGATGAAGGTGTGTTCATAGCCGATGTTGTGTCCCGCCGGCCAGAAACGCGGCCCTCCATCAGACAATCCCTGGAAGGGGTGGATGGTATCACTGGCCAGAATCGTTTTGAATCCGGCAGTCTTGCCATCGTCTTCGGCATCGAAGTACTCAAGTTCGTTTAGCCGCTCGAGATTGAAACGGATGCTGCCCCTGGAACCATTGATTTCAAAAAAGTTGTAGTTTTTGTGACCAGCAGCAAAGCGGGTCACCTCGAATACGCCCATGGCCCCACACTTGAACTTTACAAGAGCAGTAGCGGCATCGTCCACCGTGACATCGGCCATTTCGGTTCCAGCACCGCCGCCAAGACCGCCATCTGTGCTCGTCAGTGTGGGGCGTTGCTTCACGAAGGTATTCAGTGAGCCACAGACGGAGTCGATATCACCAACCAGCCATAGTGCCAGGTCTGCGCTGTGGGCCATCAGATCGCCCAGGGCCCCGGAGCCGGCGATTTCCTTCTGACAGCGCCAGAACAGTGGAGCTGTGGGGTCCATCAACCAGTCTTGCAGGTAGTGTCCACGCCAGTGGTAGATTTCGCCCAGCATTCCGGCCTCGATCATCTCTTTGGCCAGCCAGATTGCGGGTGCCCGACGATAGTTGTGACATAGCATGTGCACCACCCCGGCCTCGCGCACGGCCGCCAGTGCCTCCTCGGTTTCGGCCACGGTCATGCCCAGTGGCTTTTCGCATATGACATGCTTGCCTGCCTGGGCGGCCTTGATGGCCATCGGGACATGCATGTTGTTGGGGGTGTTGATGTCAATCAGACCGATGTCATCACGTTCCAGCAACTCATCGAAGTCATACACCGCCTGCTCCCAGCCCATGTCGCTGGCTGCTGCATCCACAGCTTCCTTTGTGCGGCCGCATATGGCCTTCAGCACCGGCTTCACGGGCAGTTCAGGATAGAAAAACGACACCTGCCGGTACGCATTGCTGTGTGCCCGGCCCATGAAACTGTAGCCTACCATGCCTACGCCGATTTCTCGCATCGCTGTGCTCCTCCTTGGTCACGAATAGTAGACGCTGGACGGAAACGGGCGTCCATTTCCGATGCTTTTGGTACAGTTCGCGGTGCAGAGAGTAAACCCCTTCTTGCTACAGCGTCATCTTGCAGTTTAGTAGGCGTAGGGCGTAGGAGACATACCTGTCAGGTTAGGGCACACATAAAAGTGGGAGGGTACAGTCTAGGCTTGTGTGGCGTAGAGCCAGCGTATCAAGCGCATGTCGAGTACCTGAGGGTAGATATAGCAGAGGCGGGCATGAGCGGGCATGAGGATAAGTCAGTCGGTAGCGGAAGGTGGGACTGGCTTGTGGAAGGCCAGATAGCCGGGGAGGATCTCGGAGGTGCCCAGGCGTCCGGAGAGATTGGAGAGCATCATCATCCGACCTCCCTGCAGTACCGCGATACCCACGTGCTGGGTACGTCGGGTACCGTAACTGAAGGGCCATACGAGGATGTCGCCTGGGCGACACAGCCCATCATCCCTGAGTTGATAGCCTTTGCGAGGCAGTCCGGATGCCCACTGAGCAGCATCACCGAGCCCCCAGCCCAGCGCCTCGGCCATGGTACGGGCGCACCGGTTATTGACGTTGGAAACCTGCCCAGTAGCCATCTTCTCAACAGCTCGTCGGACCTCACCATCTGCGGGGTATGTCAGAACCAACTGGTTGGGGAAGATAGTTGTCGTCATCCCCTCAGTGAAGCTCTGCCGCCATCTGGCCAGTTTCTCCAGTCGCTGCCTGGCATCCTGGGAGGTAGGGGATGGTCCGTCTCCAGCGGCCTCCAGTTGGGCCACCTGCATGTACCCGGTGTACTGCCCGGGCACCAGTTTCTCTTTGGTGGCACGGGCCGGACCGTATTCGCTCGGTACGATCGGTAGAAGCGTGTACACACTGTAGTGGCCTGCGTACACCTCAGGGACTGTCTCGGTCATCGGGTCCATGGTGGGGGGCCGATTTTGCTGCACAGGTGCTGCTTCTGCCAGCCATCGTAGCATCGCGTAAGCATCAGCGCCCCAGTAGCCTCCAGTACATAGAACATACAGCTCAGCCCGCAGAGCCAGTCCGTCATCTGTCGGGCTGAGGCTGTTGATCCAGCCTTCAAATCTGACATCTCGATACTCGTCGAAAGTGATCAGGATGGGGCTGCCCTGGCGGTAGTGGCCGAGATGTTCGGGTGACAGGTCGGCATACATGCGGGCCCACTGGGTGTTAGCTACCCGCAACAGTTCACAGCCGGCTTCAACTTGTTCGCCGTCCGCCACAAGACGTTCGAGCGCCAGACCGCTGGTCGGAGCGGCCATGGTGTCCCAGCGTGGTTCGGCGAGGCGAGTGAGTGCCTCGGGGATAGGTGCCAACTCGACGCGGCGACGGCCCGATGTCCGCTGTTCCTGAGAGTTCAGACGCTGGATGCTGCGTCCCAACACTTCCGCTCTGGTGCCAAGCGCGGGCTCCACATGAGACACTGTGGGCGACGGGAAGGAGGGCTGCGCATCCTGCTGCGGCGCCGGAGCAGGCTGAGCTTTTGGCGTTGCTGAAGGGTTGTCAACCGATCTTGCAGCACGCGGCTGCAGATTTCGAGCTGGCGCAGAAGCAGTTGCTTGAGCTTGAGCAGTGGTGCGAGCTTTTTCTAGGCCTGTCTCCAACTCCACTTGCTGCTGCTCCAGAGTACTGATCGCCAGGCTCAAATCATGACACTGCTGTGTGAGCTCTGTCACCTCGGCTTCGAGTGCTCTGTGCGACGACCTAACAGCCTTCACGGTGTTGGCAGCTATCATCCCGCGTTCATACAGGCTCTCTCGCGCCTCCAGGTCACTGGCGGACTCCGCTAACCGTTCCTGCAGTGATCCCAATTCTGCTTGCCGACCGCTCAACTGCGTACGCTTTGATGCCAGCTGGGCGCGAACCTGGTCGAGTTGTGCGCCGAAATTCTCCACCTCGCTGGACTTAGCGGGTTCATTTGTGCCACTGGTAGCTACAGCGAGACTTGCGGCAGGTCGGGGTGTCTCCATGCGCAGTCCGGACGAAGGACGTTGCTGTTGCAGGCCGCTGGGATTTGATGGCGGCTGGTTCTGAGGGCGAACTGGTGGCAAGACCTGCGCCAACCGCGGACTGACTGCAGTAGTCGGAGATGGGAAATCTGGGAAATCAGAGTGCGACTGCTCAGGCCCCGCTATGGTAAAAGGCTGGTCCAGGTAACCTCGGGCGGCGGCTTCCGCTTTGGCCAGATCTGGTATGATGTCCGTATCGTAGAGCCGGATAAGAGGGAAGCCGGCAGGGAAGAAGCGTTGTAGAGGTGACAGCCATTCGACGATACCCGCTTTGGGAGCTTTCAGCACATAGTCGGAGGCCAGCGCCCCTCTCTGTTGCAGATAGTCGGCCGCATTCACAGTACCGATGCCGATGGTTAGCCGGCCACGCGGCATAGCAAGTAAGTCGTGAGGTTTGGCCGTTGAGGCGGCGTCTGTCGGTCTGTCATGGTACGCAGTCTGCAGCGAGGAAGGCGCCATGCCCCAGTGTTCCGGCAAGCGCATGTCCGGTTGGATAGCCCACGCCTGTGACGACACTACAAACAGACACGAAAACATGATCGCCAGGCACGCAAACAGGCGCACTGCCGATGCCAGTAGTGTATATCTTTCCGATTGGCACCAAACTAATAGATTCATTTTCTTTTCGCTTAGACAATTGTAGCGCATCGAAGGTTCGATTGCCAGTAATCTCGCTCAAATTCTGCGCAAGATTGTCCGGCACTATGCCCACAATCGCGTGTCGGATATCGTGCCCAAGCCACCATAGAGCTTGCACTTTCGGCCGCCTCTTGGTTCTCATGAGGCATACCTGTTATTAGGGAACTGGCACGCACAACTAGAGATCTGCTTAGCTTGCTTGCAACAGTGACTGGGATGCGATCAGGCAGGTATCAGGGGTGGCACTATCGAACATCAGTCTACCACAGGCGTCCATTTAAGTGTATGACAGCACTTCATAAGTGGATGTCTGACTGCAACTATGATGCCTGACATGACGGCCCTCGGGATGAAACTGTCTGAGTAGTCGAAGAGGCAAACATAGTACTGCTTCTGGAGGTGAGAAACATAAAAAACTATACTGCCACACCGAAGCAGATGGTAATTCTGGTGCTCGCAGTGGCTTTCGCAGCCAGTACGCCCCTGTGGGCCGACAACAGCCGGCTGCGTAGTCAACTGCGCGATAGGAAGAACGTGATCGAAGCGGAAATACGGACACTGGAACTGCAGACACGGGAAGCGGAGTTTGGTGGACGGCTCTACTGGCAATTGCGACGCAGTATCAGCGCACTGGAGCAGGAGCGAACTGCACTGAGCAGACTCGATAGCGCCCTGACATCTGGGCGTGAAAGCGAGATCCAGCGTCGCGAGTCTGATTATCGCCGTGCTCAACAAGAGAGCATGCGTCAGGGAGAGGGGTTGGCACGGGTGCGAAGTCACGGATTGCAATTCGGGTCCAGCGCCTGGCATGCCAACCAGCGTGTTGCCTCGTCGCTGCAGCAGCAGCGTAGGGCTAAGGAAGCCTTCGGGAGACAGTACCGCGACACGCTCGAACGCCAGATACGTTTCCTGGAGACCCAGCGATCACAAATAGAATTCGGTTCTACACAGTGGCATGCGGTGAACCGCCAGATAACGGTCCTGCGCCAGGCGCTCCGGACAATCCGTTGATGACTGTTTGTGCGTTCCACCCAGCCGAGCTCTGAAGACGTACTGTTAAGCATGTGATTTCTATGCAGGTGTCATCGGAGTGAGACTACTCTGTATGGCTACAAAGCATCTCACCACGCTCCTGTCAACATCAGAAGTAGCGTCGCATTATGCCTGAAGCCATCATACATCGAAGTGATGGCGCGAACATACGTTAGTGGTGGCAGCTAGCCTGTCCAGCTTGGGTATTTGGGATTGGATAGCTGCGGAAGAACTCACAGTGGATACCTGCCAGTTGGTGATGAGCAACCGGCCGCACACGAATGCAGTAGCAGTGCACTGTGCCAGAGCCATTGCCGGTCGGGGCACAATCCCTGTCCGCACTTATCGGACCACTATAGGTCAGGCTACCACAACTGTGTTTCTGGGCTAAGTATGTCTGCCCCGCTGGAACTCACCACACGCTCTGCATACGACGTGTGCTTTTTTGTTCGGATTGCAGACTTCTATGCGTTGGCTTTATCTTCTAGCAGCAGCAAAAGCTCCTCTCGGCCCTTGCGATAGTTGGCATTGCCCTGAGCATCGGCATGATCACGTGCTCCACAGTTGTCCCACCATACCGAGAGTCCTGGATTGTCTCGCGCGCAGACAGGCGTGGTCACAGGCACCCGATCTAACAACAACAGATATAGCTCTCGCGCAGGCAGTGTATCCCCATAATGCAGCCCCAGGATTTCGAGCAGATCCAGGTCTCGCAACTCGTTTGACAGCCCGCCCGAACCGGCCACATTCACGCATGCGTTCAACTCCGGCACGCGTCTGGGGCATGGGGCGCACATCAGCCAGTCGGCTCCTCGAACCAGCGTAATCGGCAAATCGGGCCTTTCAGTCAGGATGATCTGGAGTAGTTCAGGGAGATTATCGTTGGCCATCGGAGGGCGTGTTCCTTTGCCGTACTGGCATACGGAGCACATGAGCAAGTGTGGCCTGGTGGTTACCCGCTCGGCTGTGCGCAGCGCCTCCATGGAGCGCTCCTTTTCCGCAAGCGCCTCCTGTGGATCGCGTTCTGGGATGATGGCGGAGATGCCTCTAGCCACGCAGGCTTCGTAGTTGCCAGTACAGTCTACCAGCTCCGGGTCACAGATGTCCTCGATAGTCGGGATCGCCTTCAGCACACGATAGAGCAGCGTCCGCGCCGGTAGGATTGCACCCGGAGGCAGGTCGAGACGCTGCAGAATGCGCAACTCACAGCGGCGGAGAGCGTCTGGATCGTCGTCTTCGCCGGGCGTCTGCCAGGCATAGACACCCCCAGCATCACATACGAACTGCACCGGGCGGTCCGGAAATTCACGTATCGCCGCGAGCAGACCGGCTGGTCCGGGCTCTGGCGCTTCCGCTTCGGCTGCACACACGATACATAGTAGCTGATACGGTCTGATCTGGATGGGTTCTGAATACTGATCTTTCATGTTGCGCACCTCTCAACGACTGTTTTTGTTACCATCTCTTCTGCGTCAGAGAGCGCGTTTGCTATCTCGGCCAATTCATGCCACCTGCCAATTCGGCTTTCGTCTGTCACTCTCCAGTTTTTGTTGTTCGTCAGCAACATATGCAGAAACGCAGGCGATTTGTTGCAGGTCGCGTCCACCTAATCTCAGGTTATGCTGAGCCTGCCGGCCATGTCTCCCGGAAACAGCCACCTCTTGCGCACGGATCGTCGTACTCGTAGTAGTTCAGTGTTATCGCGTTTTCGTGTGCCATGTTGTGAGCCGCACTCTCAGCGGTGACCATCTGGTTGTACCAGCCAGTGAGGAGACACTGGTCGATGGTGTTGTGATACGCTCTCTTGCTCTTGGTCGCGATCCAATTCTGGGTTTCATAGATACGCAGGCTGTGAGTAGTTATAAGCCGGATGCTATCCGGTAGTAGCTTGCTACCAGCAGTCGCGACGCGTTGACTCTTGCCTGTGGGATCATCACCGGTGCGAGACCGGATGTAGGTGATGCCACAGTTGGCGTCGTAGAGAGCCTCGACGCCGATCCAAAACTGGAAGCTCGATGCGCAGTGACGCGGAGACGCCAGCGGAAAAGCATAGGCAAGGCTATGTAGCTGCAGCCACGTCTCCTGCTTCATCAGCCTGCCGGAAATGCGAGCAAGCTGCTGGCGATTCGATGTCATCGAGTAGGGAGCGAAGCCCAACGTCATGGTATTGAAAACGGCCTCCCCTATTTACAGCGTCGATTCCTAACCAGTAATCGGCCTACCCAATTCGAGCAACCTCAGCTGCCTTCCAGCGGCGCCGTGCTCACTCTCGAATACGATGCATCTGTCTTCTTCGCCGGATACTTTCACGCCCCCGGACCTGATAGGGGTACCCTCGTCGATGTGCGCCGTATCATCAGGAGCGACTGCATCAGTGGCCTTCTGCACAGTCTCAAAAGTACGTTTCAGACTGCCAGCGTTGAAGTTATCGCTTGTAGGCGAGACGTGATGTAGGTAAGACATGATGAGTGGCCGCAACAGAGCAAGTCAAGACTGCAGACAGCAGGGCCAAAAGAAGAGCGATACAGCAGGCACGGTGCCACACCCACACCCACACCCACACCCACACCTCTACCACCTCCCATAGGCTCCAACGCACCTGGTGACTACAATGCGCTTTTGAGGCAGGGGCACTGCCGCCTGCTGCTGTCGTACAGGAAACGTTTCAGTCAATCTCTAGCGTTTTCGAATGCAGCACTGTTACCTCATCGCAAATGAAGACAGGATAGTCGCGCACGGTGATGGAATTGCTGCCGATGGTCTCTATCTCAAAGCCGGTGCGTGGAGAGGGATTGCCCTCCTCCAGCACGGGTAGACCGGCACATAACACATACTTAGCTGACTCGGTCAACTCGGCGGGTAGCGGTGCGGCCAGAGTGAAGGTGCGGTCAGATACCGATGCCACCTGCAGGGTGCTGGTAGCCTGAGGCAATTGCAGAACCGTCTCGCCGTGCTGCAGGTGTGTTCCAGCCAGCAGATATGCCTGAGTGATGCGACCGGCGCCATCCACCGAGACGAAAGCAAATTGGCCGGCCAGAGAGATCGGCCCGTACTGGCGCTGCTCCCCGTCGCGCGCTGAGATGATGTAGTCGGTGCGGTCGGCAAAGCGCACTTCAAGGGCCATCGCGCCACTTTCGTAGTCGTTTTCCAGAAGCTGTGCCGATAGTACTGGTGAGGCCTCTGTAGTATACGGCACCATGACTGCGGCGTATTGAGTGGCCAGGGCTTCCCCGTTTTGTCCTGCGCGATTTTCAGCCAGTATCTGCTGTATCGAGAGTTTGTCGAAATCGCCGGTTCGATCGGCCCTTCGCCAGCCGGGGGCGTCGGCGACGACAATCTGCTCCACGGTGTCACTGCTGTTTAGCAGCAGAAGGTCCAGGTGCACATCTTCATCCGTCCAGGTGAAGATACAGGGTTGCTCGGGCGTGATGGCGCGAGGCTTTTGTAGCCATCTGCTCCAGGCGTCCGACAGCTCGACAGGCCGTGGCGCGGGCTCATCAGGGGCGATGGCCTCCATCGTGCCAGTGCAGTGGAAGTTGTACTGGTGGATTTCGCCTCCGCGCACCCGAAACAGGTCCACCACATACGGCTCACCCGTCGGCGCGGTCATCAGAGCACAGGTGCGCCGATACTCGTCACACTGCGGATATGCGTTGATGGCCGACACTTGCATCACTTCCACTCCGTCTGCCACGCCAAACAGCTCTAGATTTGAGCCTCTGGGGGTGCCGGATTGGTTTTTCTCATCCACTACCACGAGATTGTGCGATAGGGTAGATGCGGTCCAGGTCTGGCCCGGCAATCCATCAGGCGTTCGCTGGGCGCTACCAGAAAAGTAGCCACGGTCGGTTACCATCTCGCGCCCCAGGGCATACACAATCAAGCCGAGGATGTCTGAGTGACGATGGCCAGTACGTAGTGTGAGGCGATGCTCATCACCGGTCAAAAATAGAGCGGTATCAGTGTCATCGCCACCGCCGCCGAGGCGCAACACCCCGACATGCCAGCCGGGGAACCACTCGCTGTGCAGAGGCAGTTGCGCCTCGCTTTCACTCCGCAGGTCGGGAGAGCGATACCACAGCGAGTACTCGGTGCCCCACTCGGCCAGAGATTTCCCAGTTAGCGATTCGAGCAGAGCTGTGTAGGGGAAGCCGACACGCGCTGCGAGAGTCTCGGAGAAATTTGCGCCGGCTTTCATGGCATACGGAGTATCACCTATGGATGGATAGTAGTGGCCAGGTGCTATCATCCGCATCATGGCTTGCAAAGCAAGGTAGTGGTGGCCTTCTGCGAACAGATTTAGGTTTTCCAGCCGCCCACCGTCTTCGGGCTGATAGCCAACGGGGTCGCTGTAGCCGTGGAGTATGTTGGGCAGCGCTCCTATGTTGGCATAGTTGTAGCTGGCATAGCTGGGCGCTTCAGTGTAGAAACCGTCGAAGTGATAGCGCGTTGCGAGCATTTCGTTGAAGCCATCCAGTGCCCAACGCACCCGTTCAGGCTGCTCCAGCAGTGCCCCCACTGCAGCGCTGAGCGTCCGAACGGTCACGCCTTTGTTGCTCAGGTCACGCCAGTGCTCCCACTCCTCAGAAGACGCCTCGAAGATATCCTCGACTATTCGCTGTTGCACCTGTTCGTCCATAAGTGCAGTGCCGTCAGGATACCGTGCATCGCGAATTAGATCATAAGCGACCACCATAGGCAGCAACTGTTCGACCGGGTCACGCGCATGTACGTTCAAGCGTGCAGAGCCCCAAAAGCCGTTGTAGAGGGTGGCATACTCCCCAGTATCGTCACTGTTCTGATTTAACCCGTAAGCGTGCAGTATGGCCTCAGGAGGAAAGCGGCCACCTGCCGGTGTGGTCGGATCGCCCATACTTGCGGCTACCTGAGCAGTCGGCAGATCGGCGATGCTGCCATCGTAGCAGTGCCACAGATAGTTCGGGTAGACGCGCGCCATCCGATCGAGTATCTACGCAACGCGCTCCGCGTAAGCTATATCGCCCGTCAGCGTATATAGCTTAGCCAGCGGAAGCGTCTGCCCGATCGCCCACTGCACGCGGCGCCAGCGGATAAGACCGCTGAAGCTGGTGGCCTGCGGGCGATTGCCCAGCCACCAGAAGGCATGTTCTGCCCGCTCTTTTGCGGTGGCATCCGGACCAAGGGCACGCTCTTCTGGCGTCTGGTAGTACGTGAACGTCTGGCCCATGCGCCGCGCTTCCAGTACGCCAGTCTCAGGGTAATCTGCGTTGGGGTACACCGTGCCGCACTGGCTACATACCAGCGTATCGGGCTCAGTCACACTCCATGTCAGGTTGCCTCCGGTACGTGTCACCGGATTTATGCATACCGGGCAGTACTGTCCGGAGCTGTTGCCGGGAGTCAGCTCGGAGATGAGTTCCTCGAAAAACTCCCGATCTTGCTCCATCGCGTACTGGACTCTGCCCTCCCACGCCCGCACGATTGCCTGAGCCCACTCGTATCGCTCGAGATTTTGGCGTGCATTTTCGATGTCTTGCGGTTTGTACATGGTACGCGGTTGTGCCTGCGCGATAGGGCAGGTCACCGTCATGGCTACTACTGTCAAACAAAGCAGTAAGGCTACCTGCAAGACATCCAGTGTCTTCAGATCGATCATGTCAACACCTCCGGTAGCATGTTGTGTGCACAGCCCCGCCATCGCTGTATGGCCGTGAACGTATCCGCTTATCTGTGGCTTCGCCCTTCGCACGATGGGCACCTGCGGAAGGCAACATGAAGTATGTTTCTGTAGGACGGCAGAGCAGCGATGGGGTGACAGGATGCAGAAATCAACTATACAGAGGTCCATTTTGGCTGAGAGCGAACGTGGTGCTGCGACGCAAACCCGGTGATCAGTTCCTCGCCATAGATGGCTCAAGCGGCCTCCAGCATCTGGTGCAGATAGACGAAGTAGGGGACAGTACTGCCAGCGGGACGATTGTCGAGAGCTCTGCGGCTGTGGCGCCGACAAGACTGAAGCTGACACTGTACCAGGGGATACCCAGGGGCAAGCGTTTTCCGCTCATACTTCAGAAGTGCACTGAATTGGGCGTCAGCCGAATTGTGCCCGTGCTCACTGAGCGCACTGTGGTGCGAGTGGATGAGGATGCGGGTCACAAGCAGCAACGCTGGTCGAGAATTGTTCAGGAGGCCGCTCGTCAGTGCATGCTGGGGAAGCCGCCTGAGGTAGGTGAGCCTCTCGATTTTGCGGCTGCCCTTGCCGACTGGCAGGCTTCAGGGACGCCCGGACTGTTTTTTGACGAGGCGCTTTCTTCAGGCGTCCGGACGGGACTGGCGCATGCGCTAACGGCACACAGGTCAGCGCCTGGCATAGCTGCATTCGTGGGCCCAGAGGGTGGCTTCACTCAGGACGAAGCAGAGACGGCTGCCGCAGCGGGGCTGACAGCACTGGGCCTTGGTGAGCGAATTTTGCGTAGTGAAACCGC
>LSQX01065349.1_pt1 | contig 12842 bp, 7 predicted proteins | sample 654561 | NCBI WGS metagenome assembly LSQX01 (sample SAMN04489861, study PRJNA283612) | anaerobic digester metagenome | isolation source: 4 biogas reactors fed with cattle manure at either 37C or 55C with and... | place: Denmark: Kongens Lyngby | collected 2014 | reverse complement strand
AATTTGCCGGCTGGAATCCTGAAGTTCCTTCAACCGTGCCCGCCCAAGACGCCACCTATGTGGCTCAATGGGATATTTACACCTACACAATTACCTTTAAGCTTGAAAACGGTGAAGACGATGTCATAGTCTCCGTTGACCACGGCGAAATGCCCGAGGCTCCCACCGGCTTTAGCAAGGAAGGTTATAGCTTCGACGGCTGGGATAAAACAATTGTAGAAGCAACCGAAGACGCAATCTATACAGCCCAATGGGCAGTAAATGCATACACAGTAAGCTTTAACCTCAACGGTGGTGAGGGAACTGCCCCTGCCGACCAAAGCGGTGCTCCCGGTACAGAAGTTATTTTGCCCGAGCAAGGGGATATCGTAAGAGAGCATTATAATTTCTTGGGCTGGGCTCTAACAGCCGATGCAACAGAAGCTTTGGATAGCTACAGTGTCGGTGATGCAGACGCCACCCTCTATGCCGTTTGGGCAAAAATACCGGTTGAATTCTTCACAAAACCGGATTCGGATTTAATCATCGATACTTCTGCCGGGAACATAATATTGGGTATCAAGCCCGGCACCTCACAAGAAGAATTTGAAGAAAACTTGGTGGGCGTTCATGGCAACGGTGAATTAAGATTTTCCGAAAATGACGGCCGCTTCGGAACCGGTAGAAAAGTCGAGCTGATTGACCTTGATACCGAAGAAGTGCTTGATACTTATTACATCATAATCTTTGGTGATGTTGACGGTGACGGTCTTGTAACACAAGGTGACGCAGACCTTGTAATGATGGCTGCAGCCTTCGCCGGCGAAATTGAAGGCGGCAAACCCTACGAATTTGCAGCCGACTTAAACGGTGACGGGGTTATAGATGCCTTTGACCTTAACCTCTTCAAGGCCGCTCTCAAGGGCGTCTGGACTATTAATCCGTCAGGTTTTTAAAGATTTGCTTTAAATAATTCGACCAACTCAAAGCCGGCCCCCGAAAGAGGGCGCCGGCTTTGAAAGTTATAGTCAGACAAGTTTGAAATACAGCCAAGAACTTGCTATAATTCCACTTGATCTACAGATTGATGGGAGGGCATTCTTTAGTGAAAAGATTTCTTTCGATTTTACTTGCCTTTACTTTTTTAAGTACTGTTTTGTCAACTCCGCTTGCCTTAAAAGCACAGGCTTTTGAGGGGGCGGTTTCTTCTTTTCCTTTGAGTGATGTCAAAACCCCTCTTATTGTGGTGCGCGGTGTTGATTTAGGGGCTTATTATACCGATTACGGCACCGAAAAACAGGCCCCGGCACTGGGTGATTTAAATGCAAAAGTTATGCTGCCGCCCCTCGTAAAGGGGCTGGCGGGAATGTTTTGGGAAGGGTCGCTTGAACCTCTCCTTGACCAAGTCTTCGAACTTGTTGAAAGTATTTTAGGCAAACTTTCATATGATAAGGCGGGTAATCCCGCTTACGCCTTGGGTCAAAACCGCTACCCCTTGAGTGTGGCGAATTATTATGATGAGCTTGTAACAAACGGAGGTAACGGAGCGGAAGAGGGAATAGTCAAAGGTGCAGCCGAGCGTTTCGGCGCCCAAAATGTTTATTATTTCACCTATGATTGGCGAGAGAATCCATTCAAGATAAGTGACGAATTGGCTCAAACCATTGACAGGGCACTTGCAGACCATGAGTGCGACAAGGTTAATCTTATATGCGCAAGCATGGGCGGGCTTGAAGCTGTCGCATATTTCGATAAGCATGGCTATGAAAAAATTGACAAATGTGTTTTTCTCTCGGCAGCCTTTTATGGGCTATATATGGTATCCGACCTGTTTTGTGGCCGGGTAGATATAGAGGCCGACAATCTTTACAATTTTATAGCAGGTATGGCCGCCGATAACCGTCCCTTGGAAATATTTCTAAAAGGTTTAAAAATAGCGGGTGCCTTTAAACTTGTTGAATTTTTTGCCGACAAAATACTTGAAAAATATAAAGGCAAACTCTTCGATGAACTGCTGACGGACACTTTAGCGACAATGCCCGTCTGGTGGGCCTTAATTTTACCCGAAGATTATGAAGAAGCCCTGGGCTTTCTTTTTGAAGGCCGGGAAGATGAGTATGCGGGTATCATAGAAATTTCAAAGCAACTTCAAACTATGATGCAAAATCGCGATGCAATCCTAAAAGAAGCAGAGGATGCCGGAGTTAGCTTTTCTGTCATTTCCGCCTACAATAGGCCGGCCTTACCCCTTTATGCTCGGGCCGGTGCTAACAGTGACGGGGGGCTTGAAACTGCCTTGATTTCCGGCGGAGCCACCGTTGCAGAATACGGTAAACGCTTGGACGGCGGCTTTGCCGGGGCTTATTTGTCGCCCGATGGCGTGATAGACGCATCAACTTGTATTTTCCCGGACTCTACCTGGTTTATAAAAAACGGCCAACATGTGGGCTGCGGCTATCAATCACAACAGGCCGAGTTTTTATTTGACTTGATTGCTTATGAAGGTAAGGCCATGGTCAATACTTGGCCGGAGTATCCCCAATATTTAATTGCCGGCCAAAGTCAAAGCTTGGGAAGTCTTAAATAATTATTTTTGCGAGGGTAAAATGAAAGAAGAAAAATTTTCAAATGAATTTAAAAGCATGTTTAGGGAATATGACATTAGGGGCAAAACCAATGATGAGCAATTAAATGATGAAAGCGTATATTTGATAATAAGTGCCTATGCCGAGTATTTAAGCGCGCGTAATATCAGCAGGGTGGTTGTCGGTTATGACAATCGCAAATGCTCTCCCTCTTTTGCCCATGCCTGTATCAAGGCCTTATTGGAACACGGAAAAGAAGTTTACTATGTGGGGTTGGCCATCACCCCCATGGTCTACTATGCTCAATACCTTTATAAGTGTGAAGGTGCCGTAATGATTACGGCCAGCCACAACCCCGATGGCTGGTCGGGCTTTAAAATGGCCAAGGGCTACTCTAAAACGCTTGAACCGGCGGATATAAGGGAAGTACTTGCCTTTGTTGAAAAGGCAAAGGAGCCCGCCCCAGAAGCCTTTAAAGGCAAGTTGCACACGGTTAATGCCCGTGATGCCTATGTTGATGAAATAGCTTCACGCATTAAAATGGGCCCCCACAAGCCGCGCCTTGTGATTGATGCGGGCAACGGTGCTGCCGGCCTTATTGCCTATGAAGTGTTTTTTAAATTAGGCTGTTTAACCTTCCACCTAAACTGCGATCCCGATGATAACTACCCCCATTACTTTCCCAACCCTTCGGATTTGGCCGCCCGTGAGCGTCTGCGCGAAATGGTTTTGCACCCTTATATCAAGGCGGATTTGGGGCTGGGCTTTGATGGTGACGGTGATCGCCTGGGTGTTATAGACGAGCAGGGTCAAGACATTTACAGCGACATAATTTTAGCTGTTTTAGCCAAGCAACTTTTAGAAAAAAAGCCCGGTTCAACAATTATTTATGATGTCAAATGCTCTCAAACTTTAGAAGATGTTATAAGGCAAAACGCCGGCAATCCAATCATGTGGATGACGGGCCATTCATATATCAAGGCCAAATTGCATGAAGAAAAAGCAGAGCTTGCAGGGGAGCGCAGCGGCCATATCTTCTTTGCCGGTGATGACTATTACGGCTTTGATGATGCCGTTTTTACGGCAGCCAAATTGGTTGAATATGTATCCCACAGCGAGCAAACCATGTCGGAAGTTGTGGATCTCTTGCCTCTTTATGTTACCTCGCCTGAAATCAAGGCTCACTGTGACGATACTGAAAAATACAAGATAAGTGAGCAACTTATTGAGGATTTTAAAAAAGCTTATCCGGGCAAGGTCTTCGACTTGAACGGAGCCCGTGTTTCCTTTGAACATGGCTGGGGCTTGGTCAGGCCTTCCTCCAACCTACCCGAGTTTGTAATAATCTTTGAAGCGGACACTCTCCGGCATTTGCTGGAAATCAGGCAAGTCTTTAAAAATGTTTTAAGCAAATATCCCGAAATCTCACAAACATGGGAAAATGATCCCTACTAAAATTTTATTTTGTAGAAAGTTGAGGTTATTGTATTGAACAAAACTAATGATTTAGACAAAACCTACCTAACGGGGCTAAACAAGTTTTCCTTTGCTTTTGCGGGCTTCGGGCAAAACCTTATTATCGGCTTTGTAAACTCTTATATCCTCTACTTTTATACGGACATTTTTTTGATAGGGGCTGCTCCGGCAGGGATTTTAATGTTGGTTGCCCGTTTTTGGGATGCCGCCAATGACCCTATCATGGGTACCATAGTTGATAAAACCAGAAGCAAATGGGGCAAAATGCGCCCCTATATAATTTTTTCCGCTCTACCCTTGGCCTTGAGTACGGCGGCCTTGTTTATTGTGCCCACGGGCCTGGGGCAAACCGGCCGCATAGTCTATGCTTACATAACCTATATACTTTGGGGCATGGTCTATACCATCTGTGATGTGCCCTTCTGGGGCCTGGCCTCTGCCATGACGCCAAACCCAAAAGAGCGCATTTCCTTTATTTCAACTTCGCGCTTGGTCCATTCCATAGGCGGTGTTTTGCCTATGGTTATTGTGCCACTTTCTGTCGGTTTATTTGGGGACAAAAAGGCCTACACTTATGCCGGTGCGGCAATCGGCTTGTTTGGCGGGGCACTTTTCACACTTGCTTTTTTCGGGACGGAAGAGCGCAGCCAAAGCAAAGACAAATCACCGACCCTGCGTGAATGCCTTTCTTATTTGAAAATTAATAAGCCCTTGCGCTATGTTGTCAGTGCCAATGTGTTGGGCTTTATGCGGGCCATACCCGTTGTGGCCGGTATGTATATTGCGGTTTATGTTTTAGGTGAGCAAACTCTGACCTTTTTCGGAAAAAGCATTACCCTCAATGGGGCGGCTTTAAATACAGCTTTAGTCGCAGGCTGGGGCATAAGCGGCTATATAGGTATGATATTAACACCGAAGATTTGTGAAAAAATAAATTACAAGCAAATCTACTATTATTTTGCAACTATCGGTGCACTTGCCAGCCTGGCCTTGTTTTTCTTGCCAAAAACATTCTTTAGTGTCTTCATAACACTTTTCATCTGCGGCTTGCCTTACGGTGTTGTCGCAAATGTAAACTATTCCATGATTGCCGACAGTGTGGATTATGTTGAATGGAAGACGGGTAGACGGACCGAGGGGGTTACCGTGTCTTTCCAAACACTTATGAATAAAACTATGACTGCCTTGCAGACAAGCGCAGTATCCTTAATGCTGATTATAATAGGCTTTGCCCAACCCTTGGAAGTCGCCGGCGAGTTGCTTCCCCAAGCACAGTCGGCAAAAGCTATAAAAGGGCTTATATTTTTAATAACCCTACTTCCGGCCCTGGGCTGGCTTATCAGTATTATCCCCATGCGCCATTACAGTTTTGTAGGTGAAGAAAGGCAAAGGGCACACCGTGAAATAATTGAAAGAAGAGCAAGGTTAGGGCAAAGCTCCGAATCGGAAGAGGGCGAAGCCCTGTAAGGAAAGGAGATCTCTATGTCTCAAGCTACTGTGATTAAATATTTGTTTAGGCAAGCCTTGGCTGTTTTGCTTGCCTTGATTTCAACCATATGCTCTTTGGTAATCAAGGATCAATATGACAGATCTAAGGTCAGGCAGTCAGATTTTGAGCATGTTAAAAGCACTTATAGGCAGATTTTAGTGGGGCCGGATGATGCCGACCCCAATGATCCCATAATTGTTAGTAAGGCACAAAGCCTGGCAACAAGAGGCCTTGCCCAACAAGGTGCCTTAAAAAAAGACGGGCTCATTCCGTGGCTGGGCAAAGAAGAAGTGGAAAGATCCGCCCAAATATCAGATGTATATTCAAAAGCGCTTGATATGGCCATGGCATACGGCTGCCCCTTGGCCTCAACCTACAAGAACCAAGCCTTGTTTGACGATATCCTCTATGTGCTTGACACCATGCATGCGACCTATTACGGTTTTGATGTAAGTTCCCTAAAAGCCTTTGACAACTGGTGGGACTGGCAGATAGGCAGTCCCATGCGGCTGGTAGGTATATTGATTCTTCTGGAAGAAGATTTATCCCGTGCGCAGGTAGACAAATATCTTTACGCCGTTAATTATTTTGTGCCCTTACCCCAAAGAACCTCTGCCAATCTTGTGGATGCGGCCTATATCACAACCGCAGCGGCGGCCTTGCAAGAAAACGGTGAAAGGCTTTTCAAATCGCGCGAAAAGTTAAATGAAGTTTTTGCCTATGTCAAAGACGGTGACGGTTTTTATACAGACGGCTCTTATGTTATGCACATTAATATAGCCTATCAGGGCGGCTACGGTACCATTATGTTGGACGCCCTTTCAAAAGTTATTTCCGCCCTGGACACCACCTATTTTGCACTTTTACCCGAAAAAATAGCCATTCAAGTTGATTGGGCCACAGAATCTTTCATGCCCCTGATGTATAAGGGGAGCTTGCCCGGTATGGTAAGGGGGCGTAACATAGTCAGAAACACCGATGACCTCTCAATAGGTTATGGGGCAGTTATCGGTATGTCCAGGATAGCTGGCTATGCCGACGAAGAGAGCTCTAAAAAGATTAAGAGCGCCGTCAAATATTATTATGCCGAAAACGAGGAACGCTACAATGGGGCTTCAAGTATTTATGATTACTGCCTTTTCAAGGCTATAGCGGAAGATCAAAGCATAGAAACCATGCCCGCCCCCACAATCGCAAAGGCCTTCCCCAAGATGGACAGGTTTTCAAAAATCACCCCGGACTACAGCGTGGGTATATCCATGGCTTCAAAACGGATAGCAAAATATGAGGCCATAAACGATGAAAACATGAAGGGTTGGTATACGGGCGACGGCATGCTCTATATACAAAATTCGCCCTATGACTTCAACCAGGACTACTGGCACAATGTTAACTTTTATCGCCTGCCCGGTACAACCGTTACAGACAGACCCAGGCAAGAGAGAAACCTTGTCTTAAATATTTTACCCAAAACCGACTTTGTCGGCTCCCTAACCCTTGATGATTTTGGTGTGGCCGCTATGCAACTTTCGGGTGTAAACGGGGATTTCAAGACAGACCTCAAGGCAAAAAAAGCTTGGTTTATATTTGATGATGAAATTGTGGCCTTGGGCAGTGACATAAATTGCTCGGACGAGTATGGGGTCCAAACAATAGTCGAGAACAGAAAGCTTGATTTTGAGCAGCCTTTTCTTGTTGACGGCCAAGAGGCAAAGGGGGATTCGGGCAGCTTTCAAGGCTTAAAAACTCTCTTTATACCTTCTTACGGCGGCATATATTTCCCCCAGGAAAGCGAGCTTAATTTTAGGCGAGTCAGCAACAAACAAGATTTTTTAGAGCTTTGGATAAATCACGGCCGAAAATTTAAGAAAGCTACCTATGCCTACACCATATTACCAAATAAGAATCAAACAGATCTTGCAAAATATGCCGCTGACCCCGACATTGAAATTTTAGCAAACAATGAGAAATTGCAAGCGGTTCATGAAAAACATTTGGGGATAAAAGCTTTTGTCTTCCACGAAAAGGGAAGTTTCGAAAACATAAGCACAAACAAACCCTGTATAATTATCATGCGAGAAAACAGTGACGGCTTGGCAATCAGCCTTTGTGACCCCGCTCAAAAACTATATGGAATAAAAATCAATTTAGCAAAAGAAGGGCTCGAATTATCCCGGGCAGATGAAAATATCAGCTGTGTCGACTTGGGCAAGAGTTATAATATACATGTTCGTACAAATGACAAAAGCGGTCGCGCAAGTCTTATTGAATTTAAAAATAAAGATTTGAACTAAAAAGGAGGGGACGGTTTGCAAGAAGCGGGTAAGGCTCTGTACTTGCAGGATAGGAAATATGTAGGCAGTGTTGAAACTGTCGCCTATGTGCTTTTTGATTCATCAAAAAGCTTTAACATCAATGCTTACACAACCCGGTTTGTCTTGGATGTTTTAAAAATTGACCTTTATTTATTAACCCTGATAGGTTTTATAAATGGGATTTGGGATGTTGTAAATGATACTTTTATCGGTGTAATAGTCGATAAAACGCGAACCAGATGGGGTAAATTTCGCCCCTACCTGATAGCCTTTGCCGTTCCGGCGGCAATCGGCACTTGCCTTTTTTGGATGGCACCGCTCTTTTTTGGGTCGGACCCAAAAGACATGAGCAAGTTTGTTTATTGGCTTATACTTGCCTTGACAAGAGAGGGGGGCGACACCTTCCGCGCCATATCGGAAGCCGGTCTCTTGTCCACCATAACACCTGCCCCGCGTGAGCGTTTTTCCTTGATAACCAAGGCAGAGGTCTTATCGCAAATTTGGGAAAATATTCCCGAAATCTCTATGGGTGTGCTGATTGATCTTGTAAACCACGGGGTTTTCAAGGTACCCATGCGCAGTGTCTATGTAACCATGGGTGTGTCGACCACGATTGTTTCCGCACTTATGGCCATGTTCTTTTTTGTGGTTTCTAAAGAGAGGGTAATGCAGTCGGAAGAGCGGCCCAGCATTCGCGAAGGTCTTCGCTCCATCATCAGCAACCGCCCCATGTTATTGATAATGCTTTCGGACTTTTTCGGTGCTTTTTCCATGACTGCCGGGATGGACAATTATTATATCGATGTCCTGGGTTCTGCCTCAATTAAAAATGTTGTTCGCATTTTGGGCGCACCCATGTCTTTTGTCAGTTTTATATATGTGCCCTGGGCCCGTCGAAAGTTTTCAACAAGAACCTTATGGATATTCGGAGCCCACTTTGGTGACTTTTTGGCCATACTTGTCTTTCTTTTCGGCTCAATCGGGGGGAGGGGGCCCAACGGTATGTATCGTAAGGCGAAATTTATGGTTCCCTTTATGATGATAAAAGAGGGGCTTTGGCTTTCAACCTGGGGGGTCAAGAAAGTAATACCCAAAGAGATGTTCAATGAGTCCATGGATTATTGCGAATGGAAAAACGGTTACAGAACGGAAGGTATGACTGCGGCAGCCAAGAGCTTTTTTGTAAAGTTGGTTCGAAATGTAACAAGCAGCTTCCAGTCCGCCCTTCTTAAACTGATAGGTTATGACTTGAACTTGGGCTTTGGCAAGCAGTCGGATTCGACCAAGTACGGTCTTTTTGCCATGAGTGTTCTCTTGCCCGTCGTGACCGGAAGTTTAGGCTTTTTACCCAAACTTTTTTACAACTTAACCGGGGAAAAGAAAGAGCGGATGTATGAAGAGCTTTTTGAAAGGCGCAAACTAATGGCCATGGAAGAGTCGGATGAAAGACTGAAAGAAGAACAAGAATAAAATAGATTAAATAAATTTCAGCCCCCCTTGCCGATACGCAAGAGGGGCTGAAAGATTTAATATGATCTAAATAATTTCTCTTTTTGTTTTGTCCAAGTCTAATCTTAAGCTGTGCCCGGCATACTCTATAAAAATTTCTTTATCCTTGCGAGATGCCAGGCAATAGGTACTGTCAAAGCGTTCGTAGTTTAAGTTTTGTTCAACCCCGTCCAGGAAAAACTTATGGTCATAAGATAAATCAAGCTTTTTACCGCCTGACTCGTAGTAAACTCGAGATCCTTCAAACTTGAGCGGATTAGATAGAATACGATCCTTAAAGTCTTCAAAGCTCTCCCTGTCCGAATCGGAAAGCTCGGTGACATAGGCATGGTATTCACCGCCTTGCAAGACCAAATCGAATTTTTTCTTTTCGGCCTCTGACTTTGTTTGGGCAAGCGGTTGGCAATTCATCAAGGCGGCGGCACCGGCAGGGTCATAGGGCCTGTACTCTAAAGGGCCGCTTGCGGTCATTGCCACAAAAACTTTTCCCCTGCGTCCAAAAACCCTGTTGCCTTCAATTTCTAAAGAGTCATACTTGTCCATGGGTACATAAGCATGTGTAATGTCCGCTATAAAGAATTCAAGCAATCTTTTTTTCTTTGGAATTTTATAAATGCTGATATTAATATTTTCTTCTTGCACACTCATGGGTTGGCGTCCGTTCCCCACCCAATACCCCGGTGATTCCTTATGCTTTTTATCGTCTGCGTCATCGCGTGATGGGTGGGTTGTGAAAAGGCAAAGGTCGGGTGCTATGTTAGCGGTCCAAATATGGCCTTGTGCACCGCAAGAGTCAACATCCAAGGCCATGGCAGTGCTGAGCGAATAATGGGGTGTACGGTAAAAATAAACATTACCGCGGCCCAAGGCAATGCCGTTGGTCATTAAAGTAAAGCGGCGACTTATAGCTTTTGGAATTTTTAATAGACGCAGCAACTTAATGTCAAAATACCTAAAGGGGTTTACAAACTGATTGCGCAACATCTTGTTTTGGCTGATATAATTCATGGTGTTTTCTATAACTTCGGCGTTGGTGAATGTTTCGGCACCAAGCTGTGCCATGATCTGCTTGTCTTCCAAGCCTATAAGACCCTCTTCTTTTAAGTCTTGCACCGAAAACCCGGAAGAGGCCTTGATTACCGTGGCAGACTTATCTTTGCCGATTTCTTTAATTACTTGCGGCACCTTGTAAAGGCCCTTGTCATACATGGCCACAAAATTACGAGCCATGCGTCCACATAGGCCAATCACAACTTCTTGACCTGCTATTGTGTGTCTTGAAGGTGGGGCCTCATCTTCCAAAGCTCGCATATCGGCCGCTTCCCAAACGGCCTTCATTTCACTTTTAATAGAATTGCCGCACATATCGGAGGCCTTGTTGTTGGCATACATCCTACTGCTTGAAGCCACAAAAGTCCCGTTAACACAGTGGGTCGCAACATCAAGCCACAAGAGGTCGAAGACTATTTTCATTTTTTCAACAGTTTCTTTGTCTTGTGCAAATTCAATGAAATTTGACATGGGGGCAATATCTTCGGGATAGTAATTGTTGGAATACCATTCCGAAAAGCCGAAATTATATCTTTGTTCTATCCAAACCTTAATGCGTTCATGGGCCTTGGCCTTGTGCTCTTTGCCGCTCAAGCCGGAGTTTGTAAAAACTTCATGAGGCCACTCTTGGCCGGCCAAATATTCACAAACCGCAAAGATTATTTGATGGTTTTCAGACCAATAGCACATGCTGTCAGAACCGGGCTCATCCATCCAATATTTAAAGTTTAAAATGGTTTCTTTTATTCTCAAAGCATTTTGCTTTGGCAGCTTCTCTTTAAACTCCAAATAAAATCTAATCAGAAACATCATTGAAAAATCTGCACAATCATAACGGGCATCAATGTAATCCAAGGTAGGTTTCAATGCCTGTGCAATAAATTCTTCATCAATGATAAGCTTTTGGGGGATGGCGGAGGGGTTGTCAAAAAGACCGTAAAGAACATTGAGACCCGACTGGTCCGGGCTTTCTTTAGGAAGATCGGGTATGGGCTTTTTGGTCAGTGCTATAAGAATGTCTATGAGCACCCAAAAAAATAAAAGAATAAAAATAAGAGCAAGGGCTAACAAAAAAAACTTCATCTCAAATTCCTTCCCGCTTTTATTGCAAAAACTTAACTTCTTATATAAATATAGCAAACAGCTCGACATAACTCAAGAAAAAGCAAGACCCGAACCCTTTTGAGGGCTCGGGTCGGATGTGAAATCAACTATTAGGCAGCTGCCAAAAGCCTGCGCTTGGCGGCGGGTTGTGTGACCGGCGGTGCCATACGGGGGAAGTCTTCCAAAGTAAAGCCCATGGCAATTGCAGTCCGGATAGCAACATCCGTGTTCTTAATGGCTTCACCTTGCTCTATGAAATTATCTGCTCCGTATACGAAAAGTGGAACATTGGCCGATGAATGAGAACCCGAGGTGAACTCGTAAACCCCTTCCTTGTTGGGTTTTATGGCCCCGGTCTCATGGTCGGCGGTGACAATAACCAGGGTGTCGCCGTCATTTTTTGCAAAATCAAGGGCAATACCGATGGACTTGTCAAATTCTTTGGTGGTCATCATCATGTTCTCTTTATCGTTACCGTGTGAGAACTTGTCGATATGAGCACCCTCTATCATGATGAAGAAGCCATCGTCATTATCCAACAATTCAAGAGCTTTTTCGGTCATTTCAGACAGGGTAGGTGTATCGTCTTGGGTTTGGTCTCTCCATAATTGATCGGGGTTAAATTGCCCAAAACTTCTGCTGCCGGGCTCTAAAGCCTCCATTTGGCTTAAACTGTCGACATATTCGAAGCCGGCCGCTTCAACATCCTCACGCTTGGTTTGTGAGCTGGCATAGCCCCAAATCAAGTCAATGTCTGAATTAATCTGTTGGGCAGCTATATCTTCGGAATTGCCGCGGGCACTTGTGTGCACGGAAAAGCCGGAAGGGGTAGCGCCGGTGTTGGAATCGGTTACGACAATACCGGTTTTCATACCTTTTTCAATAGCTAATTCGGTCAAACTTACGGGGTGGCCTACAATATCGAACATATCATAGGGATAGACACCCAGGCCGCCGTTGATGGTTCTGACACCACAGGCCAAAGCGGTTGCACCTGCGGCGCTGTCTGTTACCGAGTCGCTGAAAGAGCGGGTTTTGGATTGCCCCCTCAAGGGCATGGTTTCCATGACCAAATCGATTCCTAATTCCTGTTTGGTCCATTCAAGATGGTTTTCACCCATGCCGTCACCGATCATGAAGATTATGTTTTTGACCTCTTCAAGTTCGGGAACTTCCAGGCCAAGGCCCGCAAAAAGTGTGAATACCATTGAAAGGGCCGTGATCAGCGGAACCACTCGCTTTAGCAAGCCCAGTCGATTAAGAAATCTGACAACATCTGTAAAAAAATCCATTATGTCTTCCTCCTTCTTAAATTTCAATTAAAAGTATAATCCT
>LSQX01142822.1_pt1 | contig 12844 bp, 10 predicted proteins | sample 654561 | NCBI WGS metagenome assembly LSQX01 (sample SAMN04489861, study PRJNA283612) | anaerobic digester metagenome | isolation source: 4 biogas reactors fed with cattle manure at either 37C or 55C with and... | place: Denmark: Kongens Lyngby | collected 2014 | reverse complement strand
GCCAGAACTGGCTGAAGACTATCCGGTTACTCTGATTGCCGGGGGCGGTTTTAATCCCTTTTTCCATTCGGAACACCGTGAAATGACTAAACTGAGGCTTGTCAGTCCCTATCCGAGAGTTGCCATTAATCCACGCTTGGCTGACAAGTACGGGATCAAGGATGGAGACTGGGTCTGGATTGAAACACCTGTAGGGAAGGTAAAACAAAAGGCTGTTCTGACCGAAGCAGTGGCTCCGGACACCATTCAAGCAGAGAGAGGATGGTGGTATCCGGAAAAGGAATTCAAAGACCCCCAGTTGATGGGAGTGTTTGAATCGAATATCAATGTCTGTCTGGACGATGACCCTGATACCTGCGATGAGGCCTGTGGCAGTTGGTGTACCAGGGGTGTCAGATGCAGGATTTCGAGAGTGGAGGGTAGCCAATGCGCTGGGGAATGTTGATAGATCTCAGTAAATGTATCGGTTGTCATGCCTGCACGGTAGCCTGTCAGCAGGAGCACAGGCTGCAATTAGGGGAAAAGTGGAATCGGGTGCTCAGGGTTGGGCCTTACGGAAAATATCCTAATCTGACTGCCTACTTTTTACCTGTACCCTGCATGCATTGTGAGGATGCGCCTTGTGTCGACGGATGCCCTACGGGAGCTAGTTTCAGGCGGGAGGATGGAATTGTCGTAATTGATGAAGAAAAATGTGTTGGTTGCAAATTCTGCATGGTTTCCTGTCCTTACGGGGTTCGTCATTACAACGAAGATAAAGGTATCGTTGAAAAATGCATACTCTGTTTCCAAAGGCTGGATAATGGGGAAGTGCCGAGATGTGTCGAAACATGCCCGGTAAACGCGCGCTTCTTCGGTGACCTAGATGACCCCGAAAGCGAGATCGTACACTTGATAAGAAAGAAGAATGCAAATCCGCTGCACAAAGAATTGGGTACAAAACCGGCTGTATACTATATTTTTCCGTAAGAGGTGAGATGGATGGAAAAAAGACAAGAGTATTTTGGGGCGCTTGCAGCCGGTTACTTCTTCCTGGCTGCTATGGGAGCCATGATGTTTATCGTTGCTGCCGTTTTGGATCTGACCGGCAATGCGGTGGCAGAACTGATCAACGGATGGGTAACTCTAGCGGCTGCAGTTGTCACAGGTATTGGAGCGCTGCTGCTGACAGTAGAGTTGAGTAAAAAAATGAAGTTTTACCTTGTAATGACAAAGCCTTCGTCCCTCATGGGCTTGGGATCAATCACTATGAGCGCCTTTGTTGCCATTGCTTTCGTCTATTCCACAACATTCTTTGATTTCATCCCCTGGTACCCGGCGCACGGACTGAGAGGAGTCCTTGCGGTGCTGGGGATAATAGCGGCTGTGGTTCTGGCAGCCTATCCGGGGCTGGAACTCGGCGAAGCTAGGGGACGGGCGTTCTGGAACGGAAGTGGGCTTGTACCGTTGTTTTTGGTCAATGGTGCTGTGAGCGGCATTGCCGGTGTGCTCCTCATCTCGACGATCCTTGGACAGGCCCAGAGTCCGGCGGTCCTGGCACTTGGTGGCGGCGTCTTATTCGGTTGTTTGGCTGTTCAAGCGGTTTTACTGGCGGGATACCTGATGGGTGTCCACAGCTCAGGAGCTGAAGAGGGCAGAAGGGCGGTTGAAGCTATTTTGCGGGGCTCCTTGAGTGCGAAGTTCTGGTGGGGGGTTGTTGTGTCGGGATTGGCAGTGCCGCTGCTCCTCTATCTCTTCGGCAACAGCCCTGCTCTAACGGTGATTAAAGCCATCCTGATCCTTATCGGCTGTGCATGCTTCAGGTGCGTCTTCTTGCAGGCTGGGGTCAGAAGGAGCCTTCCCGGCGAAGAGAACGAGTGGATGAGTGTAGAGGAAGAAGCCCAACTGGGCTTACGCCTTGAACAGCGCTGGAAGGAGAAAGAGACCTGGTTGTACGGTGGAAATGGGTGAAAAATATGAAAGGCAAGACTGTAGTAGCATTATCCACTATCGCAGATGAAGCTGATCTGAAGGAATTACTGGCAGAGCACGATCTTGCTATGCTTGGGAATATGAGTGATTACGTTCTGCTGAAGATAGATGGACGCCTGTGTGCTATGGGGAGATTAGTGCTCAGCGGAAAAAACTGCTTCCATCTGGAGGTTTTTGGGGTAAAAAATGAACTGCGGGGGAAGGGAATAGGAAGCTATCTCCTGTCGGAGATCATCAAGAAGCCGTGGGAATACTGCAGTGAAACAAAAGGGAACGGATATTGTAAACCAAGTAGGTTGACAACAGTGGCTAGGGGTAACGCAGCTAGCTTTTATGAAAAACACGGTTTTCGGGCATTCAGTTTTGATGCCCTCCCCCCTCCTTATAACACTCAATGTGATGGTTGTCCGGATTGGGAAGCATGTCAACCTCTTCCAATGGTTTTGGAAAAGGGATGGTAGGTGTAAACTATGGCAGAGCTTGTCTTTCTGGGAACGGGTGCAGGCCCTGGCGTCCCCTCTTTCTTCTGTAGTTGCCCGGGATGTCAGGAAGCCTGGCGGAAAAATGGGTACAGCAGAACACGTAGCGGTGCCGCTTTAAGAACAGGGAAACGAACACTACTGATCGATGCCTCCCCTGATCTAAGGGCACAGCTCTTGAGAGAGAAAATATCGGTTGTTGATGGTGTGTTCCTGACCCACTGGCATTATGATCACTTTGCCGGCTTGGGAGAACTCGAATATTATGTCAAACTAGAGCGCCGAGAGAAGCTGCCCCTTTATTTACCTCCGAGCGCGGTGCGGCAGTTCAATAGTGCCTTCCCCAATCTGTCAGAGGTGTACAGCATTATCCCCTGGCAGTTCTTTAGGGATTACTGTTTTGATGGGGTCATCATCACCCCACTTCCGGCCAACCACAGTGTCGAAACTGCAGGTTTTCTGATAGAGTCGGGTGGATGCAGACTTGCCTATTTTTCCGACACCGCGGGGCTGCCTGAAATTACAGCCAAAAGAGTTCTCGGCGCTGACTGGCTGATATGCGATGCCACCTTTTACGGCGAAAACTGGTTTCCTGATGCCCACATGTCGGTAAAGGAAGCAATCCAGTTAGGAAGACAATTGGAAGCGAAGAGGATTGTTTTAACACACCTTTCAATCCACTACAGCCAGGCGATAACTGGCGAAGAGCTCGAAAAAGAAATATCCGGCTATCCAGGTGTGATGATTGGTCTTGATGGCATGAGCCTGGATATCTGTTAAAATAATCTGATTTAATGACACAGGAATTGTTCTCTTTTGTTGATGGCGAGGATAGTTCAATTGGTTTTTCGCAGTATATGTAATAGATGGCGTTTTACCTAGATAAGTGAAAATAATCACAAGTAGTTAATAAAAAAACAATTTAAGGAGGGTGTTAGTTATTGAAAAAATCGCTTGGTGCTCAAACAATAGCATATCCCGCTCCTGTGTGGGTTATTGGTACATACGATAATGAGGGCAGACCAAATATGGCGACTGCTGCCTGGGCAGGTATATGTGCTTCTGCTCCACCAGCTCTTTTCGTTTCATTTAGAAAAGAGAGATATACTCATGACAACATCTTAAATAAAAAGGCTTTTACTGTTAATATTCCATCAGAAGTTTACGTAAAGGAAACTGATTATTTTGGGATGAAATCAGGTAGGAGGCACGACAAATTATCGAAAGTAGGGCTCACACCTGTAAAGGGCAGTGTAGTAGATGCCCCTTACATAAAAGAATTTCCCTGTGTCATCGAATGCAAGCTGATTGGCCACAACGACTTAGGATCGCATACAGCCTTCATAGGAGAGATCCTAGACCTAAAGATGGATGAGGAGATACTAACAGAGGACGGCACCCCCGATGTGGAAAAGCTGAAACCCCTGGTTTTGATGCCTGGAAGTGTTTCTTATCACGGATTGGGTAAATATTGCGGCAAGGCCTATTCAGTAGGAAATATTGTTGATAATTGTTGAGCTTTGTCCAGAGTACATGATCTGATATAATATTGATAAGAGCTGGTCATAGAAGCGTAAAAACTACCTAATTTCATGGAAACGCGAGATTTGTTGGTGGGGTCCTGATGTTTTGTCTTGAAAATGTTTAGACTGGGGCGAAGGGTTCTTTGACAACCCCATAGGGATCCAAGCCACATATCACTGCCAAATGGTGACCATTGATAATCTATGCCATAGGTACGATTATAACTGAAGGGGCCGCGGAAATGATAGATCCACTTTTACTAGATATTTCGATTCGAGGTAAGATCTAAGCAGCACTCTGGATGTTCGAATAAAGACATCAGAACAAACAGCAGGGGTATTGGGAAGATGCGGTCAAGATACCGAGTACTCTGTTCTTGAGCCCGGCGCCTAGCGAACCAGCTCAAAACGGAGCCGGGAAAGACTCTACAACTTGAAAATCACCTCAGAGGGGCTTAGTTTCAGAGGCCCATCCCAGACGCAGCAAATTCTTTCTTGTCAGTATTGGTTTTGACACATAGAGATTATGCAAAGCATCGGATCGTTGGGGTTGATAACATACAGTTGACATCAATAGTTCACAGAAAGTTGCCCTCTCACAGGACACAGCCGAACTAGTCCAAGCACGGAATCAGTATTATATCAGGAAAGAAAAAAACTTCACACTTTTACTTAACTCTAACTGGCAAAACTTAACACCGTTAGACTCGATGCACAACCTTTCTAACACCTGCAGAAGTTATCCATTTCACTTTGTTATCCAGCCAATGTACATATACAGAACAAGATACCCAGTATAATCAACGAGCTACATCAACTCCACCATAAATCATACAATACATTTTCTTTAAATGAATTCAGCCAGGGTTCCTACAACCCTTAGACTCAACCTTGCTCGTAAATAGTGGTGTACAGCAAGCTATACCCAAAATGTGTTCATTCCAGTCATCTCGTATGGTGAAGGCTTCACTCTAATTTTCGGGGACAGCGGAGCTTTCTAAAGAAGAGTTTCAAAGTCCCCTACCTCTACGAGAAAATTTATCCACGCTGCTCGGGGATTCCTATATGGTTGTCAAGGATCAAGTCTGTTGGCTTAGAGCAAACTAATAGTACTAAGGAGGAAAACTAGAATGACCGCGATAGATATCCATGACGGGATTGTAACATCTTGCAATAGTCGGATGTATAATGGCGTGGAATATAAGGAACGCTTGGATCGAATAAGAAAACTTAAGATAGATTTTTTGCAGAATGGATTAAAAGATGAAGAGTTGCTTTCTTGCCCTTATTTAGACCGGAAAATAGCTGCTTCCTGGATCAGATCCCGTAGTATGGGAGTGAATCCATACGCCCAGGTTATTGGCCAACATCTGAATTGTAGTGAATTAGAAAGTATTCGAGAGAAAAACAGAATGCTTATAGAAATCGCAAAACCGTTATTTGTTAAGTTCAAAAATTTGGCAACTTCTTCTCACTATGGAATCTATTTATTTGATAAAAAGGGAACGTTCTTGTTACACGAAGGTGAGATGTTGGAATTGCCTTTAGATAAGGACCCGTTCTCTGGTATGATGTGGAATGAAGAAACTGTAGGCACTAATGCTCATTCGCTGTGCGCACTTTATAAACATCCTGTACAGTTAGTAGGGCCTGAACATTATTGCATTTCTTTAGAAAACCTTATTGTTTCAGCAGCACCTATTCTTAATGAAAGTGGGGATGTTATTGCGTGTTTAGTTTTAGGCCAGCTAATAACAAATACTTCATGGGATGAAGTTTTTCAAGGCTTTTGTTTACAAACACTAGGCCTGATAACAGCCTTAGCTGCTGCTGTTGAAGCACAATTAAAACTTAGAAAAAGTTATAATAACTTGAAAGATGTAAATGATAACCTCATAACGGCTAACAAAACTTTTGAAGCCACCCTTTCTTTGATTGATGAGGGTATTATAACTGTCGATAAAACAGGCACAATAACCTGCGCCAATCGGGAAGGCACCAGGATCTTAAATCTGAGTCAGGATGAAATTGGAAAAAGAAATATTGCCGAATTTTTAGATGCTCAATCTCGTTTAATGGACATAATCAAAAAATGTAAGAACACAGAAGTTGAAGAAACAATTTGCAACGGCAATGAAGAGCAGACTTTTATTATTAATATACGCCCGGTGATTGATCACAGGACTAAGAAACTGAAAGTAGCGGTATTAAGGCTCAGTCGTACAAAAAAGATCAATGCTCTGGTGACCAGTCGTTCTGGAGCTACCGCCAACTTTACGTTTGAAGATATCATTGGAGAAAGCGAAGCAATTTTACATGCAAAAGATAAGGCCAAACGCTTTGCTAATTCTCAAGAAAACATATTATTAATTGGTGAAAGTGGAACTGGCAAAGAGATTTTTGCTCAGGCCATCCATAATAGCTATTGCCCTGAAGGGCCTTTTGTGGCGGTAAACTGTGCAGCTTTACCAAGAGAATTGGTCGAGAGTGAATTATTTGGTTATGAAGGGGGAAGTTTTACCGGTGCTGACCGATACGGTAGACCTGGTAAAATCGAGTTGGCCGAAGGAGGCACACTATTTTTAGATGAGATCGGTGATATGCCTATTGAACTCCAGGCTGTGTTGTTGAGAGTTTTGGAAGATAAAAAGGTTATGCGCATAGGTGGACGCCGCTATAAAAAAGTTGACTTTAGAGTGATCGCTGCTACAAATAAAGATCCTCACAAACTTGTGAAAGAGAAGATATTTCGAGAAGATCTCTATTACCGATTATCGGTGCTAAAAATTATCATTCCTCCGCTGCGTGAAAGAGGAAGGGATGCGGAAATACTAGCTCAATATTTTATAGAAAGATATTGTAATAAAGTGGGCAGAAAGGTTCCACAGGTTAGCCCAGCTGTAGTGAAGATTTTTAATGAATATAACTGGCCTGGAAATGTTCGTCAATTAGAAAATGCTGTGCTTTATGCAATTAATACTAGTCGGAGCGATGTCATTGAACCAAAGGATTTGCCAGTTGAAATATATGAGACCTGTTTATATGAATCTGATAATGTAACAAAAAATAGAAAAAGATATGATGATTTAGATACAATATTAAAATTAGACGAGTTAGAAAAAATTGCGATCATTAAAGCTATAACCAAAACAGGCGGCAATGTACCAGAAGCAGCAGGTTTGCTCGGTATAAGTAAATCTACAATTTACAGAAAAATAAAAGAGTATGATATAAAACCTCCTGAGTTTTCCGGTTAAGCAAATCATCCAGCACTGTTCACTGATGGGACTCCCCTGAGTAGTTTAATGGCAAAATAGCTTATAGTTTTTGAGCTATAAGCTTATTTTTTTTACCTTTTTTCTTCATAGGTAGCCGAGGAAAAATAGTTTTTATTTCTTGATCAACAGTTAATGGCATGCGGAGTGGTAGGAAGGCCCTATCTTATGCCTGATGAGTTTATTTTGGGATTTTTTAGCCCATTTTGGGATAAAAATTGTTGCAAGTTGTTTATTTTATTGGTAAATGAGGGATTTTATTCTTCATTATCAATGTTTTTATTTGATAATTGTTGAGTCAAGAGAACTTAGCAGATGGATTGGCATAGTTTTTGCATAATCAAGCGGTGAGGCAAGAAAAGAATATGGAGGTGAGTTGCACATTTAAGGGGTAAGAAAGATTATCCTTTTGTTGGGCAAGGCAGAAAATTGTGCAGACTTGCTAAAACATAAGGAGGGGGTACGATGTCTGAAAAAAATTCAAAAGGGATAAAAACTTATTACAAAAGCACAGGTTTTTGTTCCTTTGGAATTGGCTCTGAAGCGGCACAAATCGACGTAAAGGATGGAAAGATACTCCGTATTCGTCCGTTGCGTTATGATAGCAAATACGATACTAGTAAAATAAGAAAATGGAAGATTACGGCTCGGGGAAAAACATTTGAGCCATACAACAAGACTCCATTAGGTCCTTTTTCTTATGTCTATGAGAACAGAGTATATTCCCCCAATCGCATTCTCTATCCTTTGAAGAGGGTGGACTGGGATCCGGAGGGTGAGCGTAACCCACAAAACCGTGGGAAGAGCAAGTTTGTGCGGATCAGTTGGGATGAGGCTGCTGAACTGATAGCTAAAGAGATAAAGCGAGTGTGTGAAAAATATGGCCCGACTGCGGTTTTGGTGCAGGGAGACGGGCACGGAGAGACTAAAGCAGTACACGGGCCTCATGGCTGTCAATTGGCTTTGATGGATCTGCTTGGTGGCTGCACTGTACAGGCTCGCCAGCCAGACAGCTGGGAGGGATGGTATTGGGGAGCTAAGCACGTGTGGGGACAGGATCCGGTAGGCCAAGGGAGACAGGCAAATTTAGTTAAGGATATTTCCGAGAACACAACAATGATGCTTTTTTGGGGTTGCGATCCAGAAACAACTCCTTTGGGATGGGGAGGGATGTCAGCAAGCCGGTTGTGCTTCTGGTTCAGGGAATTAGGCATCAAAATAGTATCTATCTGCCCTGATCTCAACTATGCGGCAGCAGTGCATGCTGATAAGTGGATTCCCGTTCTGCCTAACACTGATGCGGCATTGCAATTAGCAATTGCCTATACTTGGATAACCGAAGATCTTTATGACAAGGAGTATGTTGCTACCCATACCTACGGCTTTGAGGAGTTTAAGAAGTATGTCCTCGGTGAGGAGGACGGCATCGCAAAGACGCCGAAGTGGGCAGAAAAGATTTGCGGGGTACCGGCGAGGATCATAAAGGCTTTGGCAAGAAAATGGGCAAAGGAAACCGTAGCTATCGGCCACTGCAACGGCGGCTCATATATTAGATCCTGTTATGCTACAGAGCCAGGGCGCCTTGAGGTTCTGCTTCTTGCTATGCAGGGGCTGGGCAAACCAGGCACCGGGCAGCTCAAGTTCTTCGAGTGGCAGCTGTTTGGCTTGCACGAGCAGAACCCATTACCTCGCAGCGAAGTTCTGCCTAGTGTTGAAGGTGCATATCGCGGTGCCATTTTACAGCCTCCCGAGAAGGGGCAGTTTATACCTAAGACCCTCATACCCAAAGCTATTCTGAGTGATGAACCGATTAGTTGGTATGGCGTAACACTGGCAGGGTTGCCTAAGGAAGACCAGTTTAATGAATACAGATATCCTGAGGTCGGCTGTTCCGAAATCCATATGATTTGGAGTGACACCCCCTGCTGGTCCGTTTGCTGGAACGGTGGCAATAAGTGGATAGAAGCCCTGCGCAGCCCGAAAATTGAGTGTGTGGTAATGCAGCATCCATGGCTTGAGAATGACTGTCTGTTTGCCGATATTATACTGCCTATTAACACCAAGTTTGAGGAAGAGGACATCAGTGTTGATATATTCAATGGCAACTATAACCTGGTACTGTATGAAGGCCAGTGCATTGAGCCGCTTGGCGAATCTAAGAGCGATTATGAAGCCGTAGCAGAAGTCGCCAAGAAACTGGGGCTGTATGAGCAGTATACTCAAAGTAAGACCGTAAAAGAGTGGATTAAGAACGGGTTTGAAAAATCTGGCATTAGCGATAGGATAAGTTACGAGGAGTGGCTTGAAAAAGGGTACTATATCGTCCCCCCTGCAGAAGATTGGGAAAATGACGAGCCAGGCTTTAGTCCGTTCTACAAGGATCCGGAAAATAATCCGCTCGACACGCCAACTGGTAAGATTGAGTTTTATGCAACGGGGTTGGCAAAACACTTTCCAGATGATGAAGAGCGTCCGCCGGTACCGCACTGGATACCTTATGGGGAAAGCCATCAAGAGAGTCTGCAGCATCCACGATCTGAGAAATATCCGTTCCTTATTGTTTCCAATCACCCCCGTTGGCGTGTGCATGCCCAGTTAGATGACGTTCCATGGCTGAGGGAAATACCCACCTGCAAAGTAAAGGGACCTGACGGTTATTTATATGAGCCGGTTTGGATCAACTCTGTGGATGCAAAGAATTTAGGGGTTAAAACCGGAGATGTAGTGAAAATATTCAATGATCGTGGTTGGGTACTCGGTGGGGCATACGTTACGGAGCGCATCATGCCTGGAGTGGTTTATCAGGATCACGGCGCAAGATTGGATTTGATTGAACCCGGAGAAAGCGACCGCAGCGGTTCGAATAACCTGATTTGCCCTACAAATACGACCTCCAAAAACTGTGCCGGAGAAGTTACAAGTGGCTATCTTGTAGGTGTGGAAAAAGTTGATGTGGAAGAACTTAAGAAAGAGTATCCGGAGGTATTCAATCGCCCGTATGATGCTAGATATGGTGTAGATCAAGCTGCATGGATTATTGGGGGTGATGAGTAATGAAGGTTTTTGTCATTGATGTTGCTAAGTGTACTGGTTGTTATTCTTGCCAGCTGGCGTGTAAAAATGAACATGTAGGTAAAGATTGGACTCCATATGCTAAACCTCAGCCGAAAACAGGACACTTTTGGATGAAAATAAATGAAACTGAGCACGGCAGTATACCGAAAGTAAAAGTGGAATATCGCCCGATGCTCTGCATGCATTGTGACGATGCCAACTGTATAAAAGCTGCTAAGGATGGAGCTGTATATAGAAGGGATGATGGCTTAGTAATTATCGATCCCGAGAAGGCAAAAGGGCAAAAGCAACTGGTGGAGGCCTGCCCCTATGGTGCAATATATTGGAACGAGGAATTGAACATTCCCCAGAAGTGCACCGGTTGTGCGCATTTGGTGGATGAAGGGGAAGTGCCGCGCTGTGTAGATGCATGTGTGCATGAGGCGATAAAGTTTGGAGAGGAAGAGGAACTAGCCGATCTAATTGCCGAAGCTGAAGTTGTGCAGCCTGAGCTGGGACTGAGACCGAGGGTGTACTATCTCAACCTGCCGGGTTTCTTTGTAGCGGGTGATGTGTATGACCCAATTAGTGATGAAATAATTGAAGGCGCAGAGATAACACTGAAAAACAAACAAACTGGGGAGAGTTGGACGACGAAATCTGATGACTTTGGTGACTTCTGGTTCAAGCGCCTAAAATCCGGCCAGTATTCACTGGACATTAAGGTGAAAGGATACAAACCCGTCCAACTCAGCGATATCGCTGTGGACAAAAGCGTTAATGTGGGCAGTCTATCCCTTGAGCGAGAGTAGTTTAAACAGGTATGGCGCATAAGTAAAGGCAGTTTATGCTACATGTGTTGGTGGCAGCAGCTAGGCTGCTGCTACCAACAGCATTATTTAAATCGGAAGGAATTTGCGATTTTACATGTGACAGGGGGTGTTATTGTGAAAAGAAAGGCCTGGGCGGTAATGTGGGTTGTTTACCTGGCCGGGGTGGCCATAGCTTTGAACCAGTTTAAAGTTCCCCCGGTTATGCAGGCATTGCTTGATAGCTTACAAGTGGACATGGCAACAGGCGGCTGGCTGATGTCCGTCTTTTCTGTAGCCGGTGTAATATTTGCGCTGCCTGCTGCTTTCCTTTTAGGTCGAGTGGGGCCCAAAGCGAGTGGGCTTGTAGCTCTGGGCTGCACCATCATAGGCTCAATTATCGGTGCTTTTGCTCAGGGGGCAGGTATATTGTTGTTCGGAAGAATTATTGAGGGTATAGGATTAGCCCTGATTGCAGTTGTGGCCCCGGCAGTGATCAGTATGTGGTTTGAGCCTCAAGAAAGAGGGCTGCCGATGGGCATCTGGTCAACTTGGGTGCCGGTAGCCACTTTTGTCATGTTTAACGTGGCCAGTGTAATATTAAACTCTTTTGGCTGGCAGGGGATCTGGTGGCTGGGGACCGCTGTAGCCTTAATTGCATTTATAGCGTATGCATTGGTAGTTGGTGTGCCAGCAAAAGGTGCAGAAGAAGAGAAACAAAAAGAGGCGCCTGTTTCAATGGGTGAAGGGCTGTCAAGTCTTAATACTTGGCTGTTGGCCCTTGCCTTCTGCGGTTTTAATTTCGCTTTAATCGGATATAGCACCTGGGCGCCGTCTTACCTGAGTGAATTCCCAGGAGTAGGGACTGCAGCTGCTAACTTTTATGCTAGTTTGCCTTCCCTTGTGCTTATACCTGGAGGGATATTTGCCGGTTGGGTGCTGGACCGGACGAGAAACCGTAAGGCAGTTTTGACAATAGCTTTGGCTGCGGCCACTGTTGTGCTCATTTGGTGCTTTAAGTTAAATACCTCTATTGTTGTTCCCTACATGATTGCTATTGGCATCATTTCGAGCTTCATACCCAGCAGCACCTTTACATTGGCACCCGAAACAGCGCCGCGCCCTGAACTGGTTGGGGTAGCTTTAGGAGTGGTAAGCATAGGTCAGAACTTTGGCATGTTAGTGGGGCCGCCAGCAGTTGCCAAAGCCGCAGCTGGCGGAGTATGGGTGTTAGGAACTTATCCGGTAGTGATAGGATGTGCTGTGGCAGTGGTGGCTGCTTTGTTAATGAGAATGAGAACTGAAGCAGCTAGATGATTAAGAAGGTTAAATATTGGAACCGCGCATAGCCCTGCTCTGAGCTGATAATTATATAGTTGACAAACCGGGAGTTCTAAAAAAACTTAAAGTGTAGTGCGGTTATTGCAAACGATTATAGGGATGGGATAGGAGAGAGTATCGTCATGTGCTTTCGTCCACCACAGATTAAAAAAAGATTTAGATGTCATAAGTGTAATTTTTTAGTTACCGAAGGAAGTAAAAAGTGTCCTCATTGTGGCGCTGAAATTGTGCAGATGTCTAGTAATGGTAGAGATAAAGAAAAACCTGATAAAGGAATTAATAAATAGGGAAAATAGGGTTATTATAAAATCATTTTGTCGCAATTTGCGACTACTCTTTTTTTTATACCTTTTTTCTGCTTTTTATAGACATAGTGTAAAGTTTTTATAGGA
>LSQX01385644.1_pt2 | contig 12845 bp, 11 predicted proteins | sample 654561 | NCBI WGS metagenome assembly LSQX01 (sample SAMN04489861, study PRJNA283612) | anaerobic digester metagenome | isolation source: 4 biogas reactors fed with cattle manure at either 37C or 55C with and... | place: Denmark: Kongens Lyngby | collected 2014 | reverse complement strand
TTCCGTGCTTTTCAGGTAAAGGATTTGCTGAACATCGTAGAAGACAGTGCCATTGAATTAATTGGCATCAATTATTATACAGGAACATTTAGGCAGGGGATTATAGCAAGTAACGAACATGCTTTTAATCAGATGCCTTCGCTGGATGAGCTGGCACTAAAAGGAGTACCGCGCTTGGTTATTTTCAAGCAGGCCTGTGCAATGTACGCTATTATGGGCAAATTAAAAGGTAAAATAACAGACAAGGAAATTTATACTGCATTTCAACTTGCAATACCTATCTTAGATAGAGGGCGACTGGAAAATAACACCAGAGGTCGTTTAAAGGCGGCGGAGCAGTTGTATAAATTAGCGATGCCTTTTATAAAAGAAGCGGAACGAAAAGCACAAGAAGATGCGGTAAATAAAAATTATCAGTATCCCAAAAACACAGAAATCAGTTCTGGCGGTCCAGGAAGTCAGCCTATGCAGGCTCCTCCTACGCCGAATGATTTTCAAAAGAAAAATCGTGAACGAACCAAACAGGAATTCCAACAACAAAAACAATCGCAGGAACAAAAAGGGCAACAACAAACCCAGCAAAATCAACAGTCGCAACAAGAGGGTTCAGATGAAAACAGTGTAGCAAATGACCAGAAGGCAATGCAGCAAGGGGATAATCAAAGTTCATCAGGGCAAAAGGCAAACAATAGCCAAAGCCCTACTGAACAACAGGATGATGCTGATGATGAAAATAACCCTGCCAACTCTCGAAATGTAGGAAAAGAAAAAACAAGTGAAAGTGAAACTGCTAACTCTCAAAAACAAGGTGAGGATTCAGAAACAAATCAAGAGGAAAATCAAACTAGCCAAGATGGAGAAGGCAAAAACAAAACAGAATCCGAAAAAGAATCAAAAGCCGAAAGAGCAGCAGATGCTGAAGCTGAAAATGAGGATGAAAACGAAAACAAAGCCGAAGATGAAAAAGCAGAAGCTTTAGAGGAGTTAAAAGAACAGCTCGAAAAAGTAAAAGAAGATGCAGCAAAGGAAATTTACGACAAAGAAGAACAGAAAAAACGAGATGCTGCCATTAGAGAGTTTGCCAAAGAAGTCCGTTATAGTGACCTTCATGCGGGGATTGATGTAAAGCCAGTTCGTAATTTTTCAATAGATGACTACGATGTTTGGATATACAAAAGAGATTTTGAGGACAACATCAAAGGGCTGACCCGTAACCTAACCAAAAAATTAGCTGACCTGATTAAATATAATGAAGAAGCCAAATTAAGCGGGCTGTATGATGGCAAGGTTAACGCCAACCACCTTTATCGTGTTGATAAAAGAGTTTTCTTTAAGCGGAAGGCTAAAAGCGAAGAAGCTGACTTGGCAGTGGCAGTTTTAGTGGACCAATCAGGTTCAATGAGGGGAGAACGCATCTATAATGCTAAACTGGCTTGTATGATGGTGACGGAAGTGTGTCAGGCAATAGGTATTCCTATTGCTGTCATTGGTCATTATGCAGCATATCAGGAACCACTTGTGAAGCACTTCCATTACGTAGATTTCGACTCCCGTGACCCCAGAGAAAAATACAAACTTGCAAAAATGCAGGCACATGACAATACGCGGGAAGGCATTTCTCTCAAATACGCAGGGGAATATTTGCTCAGGCGACCAGAAGAAGATAAGCTTTTAATTTCCATCTCTGACGGGGACCCGTATCATAACTATGACCATTCCCCCTATTATGGAGAAATTGCCAAAAAAGATACAGGCAGAGTAGCAAAGTATTTGGAAGGGCAGGGAATTAAAATTTTTGGTGTAGCTATCGGAGACAGCAAAAGTAGGATTAAAGAAATCTACACCAAAAACTATGTAGACATCCCTAAGATAAAACTGCTGCCAACAAGACTAATATCATTGATTACCAGAAACATTTTCAAATAGCAACCACTCGGTTGCTTTTTTTCTTGAAATTTATTTTTTTCTTTTGCAATAATCAAGACAAACTACACTCATGTTTTTGAAAGCGAAGGAGGAATCATGGTGAAAGCAAATTTAATGACCAGAATGATTGTTGACGACGTGAACGAAAAAGTCTATCTTTCAGTTGAAGGGAAGGTAGATGAAGCAACGCAAGCAGAAAAGGAAGCTTTACGCAATAAATTGGTTGATGCTTTTTCTTTGGTATTGGGTCTGCCTGCCCCATCGCAAGAAGTAGCAGCCAATGTGATGCGGGACTTTGAACCGACAGAGGCAGAAGTGCCAGCAGAAATTCTGCCAGAAGAGGACGAACAAGAGCCAGCCGATGAGGGTGCTGAAACGCCAGCCGAGGAAAGTTTGGTGGCGGAAACAAAAACTTCCGTTAAGGAAGATGACTGCCTGCCGTTTGATTTGGAGGAGGGAGAGAAAAAGGAATTTGTCGTTTCGAAAGATGCACCTCCTATGAAGTTTGGTACTTATGCGGGAAAAAATGCTTACGAAGCCCTTGCCCAAGACGGTGAAAAAGCTATCTCCTATTTGAAGGAGAAGATGCGTCCGTTACTAGTTAAAAACGTCAAGCGTTACCCTAAAAACCAAGAAATCATTGATAGCATTGACCAAGCCATTGCTCTGTTTTTGGAGTGTCAGGGAACAGAACTGACAGGTCCAGAAATGATAGAGCTAATCAAAAAATTATCATTACGACGCAAAGACAAGGAGTTTAATGCCGTAAACCAGATTTGCCTGGCATTAGGCACGACTTTTGAGGAACTGCCTAATGAGAACGAAGAACTAATCAGGGAAGTGTTCAAGGAGTTTGAACAAATTCTAGACTAAGGAGCGAAAAAAATGTGGACACCAGAAGCAATTGTGAACTTAAAGAAAGTACAGGAGATGAGGAGGCTAAAACGTGAGACGGTAATGATTTTTTATTTGCGTCAAGATGGGATTTTTGGCAAAAGGTTTTTTGAAGCACAGGGAGATAAGTGCGAAGTTCAGCTCCCTCCCGTTGACGAATTTGTTAAAGGGGCCCAAAAAACGAGAAGTAATCAGGTGGTGATTGTTCACAACCATCCCCCAATCTTTTTCGCTCAGGATGCCACACCTAGTCAGGGGGATGTGGTAGCAACCGATATTTGTAAAGAAGAGTTGCAAAAGCGGGGCATTAGGTTGGTGGACCATATTATTGTCACAGAGAAAAATCATTTTTCATTTGCTCAAAATGGGCTGATATAATACCTGGCAGTTGCCCAGGTATTTACATACAAGCAAATTGTATGAAAAACATAAGGTGGTGATGACCCAATGTTTAATAAAAAAGTAATTGCAAGTGCAATTCTTATTACAATGTTACTTCCACAAGCAGTTTTTGCTGCGAGACTACCTGCATTACCAAAAGTATCAACGCCAGAATTACCCGAACTACCACAACCTAAGCTTTCTCAATCTTATGAGAATATGCTGAAAGAACTGGAAGAAGCAGGCTTTGGACAGTATAAATATGACCCAGATAAACCGCTACCTTTCCCAGAGGTTGAGTCTCCAACAGGAACGGGTAATTCAGCAACCAAGAAGTTTTTACAAGAGTTTGGTGACGTGTGGAACGACAAAAACCATCAACTAAATGTAGAAAACATAATGCCCGATGATGATTTTTTCGAAAAACATACAGGGGAATTCCAAGCAATTTCTCAATTGGTCTTGGATGAGGTACGAATGAGTAATGATACCGAACTAAAGAAAAAAATGCAGAACACTTTAGATATGAGTATTTTATATGACTTAGGCAAACTTAAAAGTGGCTTTGCTTCGATTAGTGCCAGTGCTCAATCTGCTTGGATGGCAGGTACTCCTAAGCCTGCGGGGTATGATGCAATTGTAACTAAAGCAAACACCCCTGCTCCCAAAATCAATATCCGCAGTCCACAAGACTTAAAGCAATTAGCCAGAGGAATGGGAGTAAAGACAGACAACGACCAGTTTAACGTGAAAGGTGGAAAAAACCCCTCTATCGTAGAAGACGCTTTAGGAGCTATCGTGGACACAGGCAAGGGTCTGGTAAAGACAGTAGACGGTTTGTTTAATAAGGCAGCGGAAGGGGCTAAAAAAATATTAGGTAAATAATAATTTTAGAGACAAAAGCCTGCAGATTTTGCAGGCTTTTGTTTTTTATGCGTAAAAAACTGTATTATTCGTAAAAGTTTGATAACAGACATAAAATGTGGTATCATATAGGCAAACTTCTAGGAATTGGGGTGCAAGAAGATTGGGTCATATTGTAATTTTAGCTGAGAAGCCCGACTTCGGGACAAAAATAGCAGCATCAATCGGGGGTTGTTTTATTCAAGGTACTGAACTAAAACCCGATATTATCACTAATAAAAAATTTGAGTCTATTATCCGCAAGGAGAGACATCAGAAAGGATATTTCGAGTGTTCAGCACAAGGGAAAAAATATATTGTCACTTGGGCTTTCGGACACATGGTTGAATTAAAACAAGCAAAGGATTACGATGCTCGCTATAAAGTCTGGGATTTGAATTTATTCCCATTTATCCCCGAAAATTATGAGACGCAAGTCCGTCAGGATGGTGGCATTGAAAAACATCTGAAACTTATCACCAAATTATTTAACGATAAAGAAACAGAATATATCATTAACGCCACCGACGCAGACAGGGAAGGGGAACTAATATTTCATTACATCTATGATGCAACAAACTGTAAAAAGCCGTATTTTAGGTTGTGGACACATTCTACTACGGAAGAAGCAATATTAGATGCTCTGTCCAAACTTAAAACAGCCAAAGAGCAGTATCCGCTGCAGATGGCAGGACGAGCCCGTTCAATTGTTGATAGGTTAGTGGGAGCTAGTCTGACAGCAGTAGCAACCAAAAAGTTCGGCGGCTACAAAAACATGATTTCTATTGGGCGGGTCCAAACACCTACGCTGGCGTTATTGGTAAATCGGGAATTAGAGATAATTAACTTTAAACCCGAAGATTATTATGAGCTGTTTGGAACTTTTACCACCCCAGATGGCGAGGATTATGTAGGCAAGTGGAAAAAAGGCAAAGAAGACCGCTTTACTGACCGTAAAAAAGCAGAAGCGGTACTAGCAAAAGTAAAAGGCAAAAACGGCACCATTGTTAAACACGAAGAAAAAGTATCGCAAGAACTGCCTCCGCTTTTGTACGACTTAACTACCCTACAGAAAGACTGCAACAAAAGATTTGGCTTTTCTGCCCAAAAAACATTGGATATAGCCCAAAAACTATATGAAAAGCAGTTTACAACGTATCCGCGTACCAGTTCGCGTCACCTGCCAGAAGATTTAAAGAAGGATATGATGCGAATTTTACGGGGACTGCCTAGTACGTACAGTGCTTGGCGTGACCAGCTGTTAGAGCAAAAGCTCGTTTATTCCAAACGGATTTTTGACAACAAAAAAGTCGAAAGCCACTATGCGATTATTCCCACTTACAAAACACCTTCGTCTTTGTCGCCAGATGAAGAAAAAGTCTATGATTTAATTGCCAAAAGTCTACTGAAAGCCTTTTTCCCCGCTGCGAAATGGGCTAATACCAAAATAGAAACCGCAGTAAACGGAGAAATTTTTCATAGTTCAGGCAAAGTTCTGGTTGAAGCAGGCTGGCGGGTTATTGAAGGTAAATCAAGTGGTGATAAAACCAAAGAAGAAATTTTACCACCTGTCAAAAAAGATATGGCCGTGGCAGGCAAAAAATATGACTTGCAAAAGAAAAAGACCAAGCCACCTAACCGCTATAATGAAGCCTCACTACTTACAGCAATGGCTACCGCAGGTAAGTTGGTAGAGGAAGACGAACTACGGGCTTCGATGAAAGACCGCGGTTTAGGCACAGATGCCACCAGAGCCTCCATTATTGAAAGATTAATTCAAGTAGGTTATGTAGCCCGCGACAAGAAAAACCTTATTCCCACAGAAAAAGGGATGCAGTTAATCAAAACTTTTCCCATTGAAGAAGTGAAATCTCCTACTATGACGGGAGAATGGGAATACAAACTGCATCAAATCGAAAAAGGGCAGTTAGATTTTGATACTTTCCGTAAAGAAATCGAAGAATTCACCATTGATACGGTAGAACGGCTTAAAAACTCCCAAGGGCAAAAATTCATTAGTGCCGCTAATTCTTTTGGTAAATGTCCCAAATGCGGAGCAAATGTTGTGAAAAACAAAAAAGCCTGGGGATGCAGTAATTGGAAAAATGGCTGTACTTTTACAATTTGGAACAATGTTATTTGTGGTAAAAAACTAACAGATGCCAATATCAAACAGCTGTTGACGAAAGGCATAACCAATAAAATTAAGGGGTTTACGTCCAAAGCAGGTAAGAAGTTTGATGCAAAATTGGTTTTGGATAAAGATAATTCGGGAAAATTGAACTTTAAGTTTTAAAAATTAAATCAAGTAAGCCTTACCCAAAGCAATTTGGGAAGGCTTTTTAAATTGCAAAAAACGCTATGTTTTTTGCAGTTACATAGCATTTTTCAAGAAGTGCTTAATCAATCAACAAAGGAGTGATGCCCTGTTTGTTGGCAATGACTTTCTTATCAAAAGAGGAATCTCCTCCGTAAAAAGACTGAAAAATAAGTCAAACAAGGAAAGAAGTTGCTGCTCCCTATGTTATGAGAAGGAAGAATGAAGAGTCTTTTTTTATTTTGTCAGGTTATAAGGGATGCGGAGCAGAGATAATATTTTATTTTTTATTGCATTTCACTTTCACAGAAAGGAGAGGGTGCTTTTATGGACACCAAAGACAGCATTATTCTTACTTATGAAAATATTTTAAACGGCAAACAAAAAGCATTTTCACCCTATTTTTTTCATCCAAGTCACCGTATTAAACGCATAACAACCTTATTGCAGTATTTAATTGAGGAGAAGCTGGGATATTCTCCCGAAGAAGCTTTGGAGAAGTTAACGCTTCAAGATGTGAAGAAATACAAGTTAACTTGTTTATTTAAGTATATTGACAAACCAGTGGAATTCAGTAAAGAAAACGTACAGCATTTAGTGTATTATGCCTATCCTGACCTGCCACAACCTTCGGTTAAAGAGCTGGCTCTGCAAGTCTATGCTGATGTACTGGCAGGCAAACGGAAAACTTTTCCTAAAAATTATTTCTTAAATGGAGAGCTGGGTGAAGAGCGGGCAATTATCTGCTTCAAGCATCTTTGTGAAGACATTCTGAAGCTAACACCTGAAGAAATCATCGAAACTTTTGCTCGTAGTTCAGGGCTAAAAGTTCTTTCAAAATATAAACTTAAAATCATCATGAATGTCTTGTTCTTTTCCACTGTTGATTTGCTGGAAACGGCTTATCCTGGTTTATTAAACGAACATGCCTAATACGAAACAAGCCTTTCCTGCACCTCAAAGGGGGAGAGAACAAGCAAAGCCAATTGCCATTAGCTTATTTTCTGGAGCAGGCGGTCTTGACCTCGGATTTTTATATGCAGGTTTTGAAATACCAATTGCTGTGGAAATTAATAAGCAGGCTGCCTACACTTATGCCCAAAATTTAGGTGCGAAAATAATTAAAGCCGATACTCCACTCGAAGAAGTTAATTTTGGTGAAACAGTAGTGGTTTGGGATGATATAAAAAAAGTAAAAGGACAATGGCTTCTTGCCCTTTATACTAAAATAACAGGAGCCCCACAAGTTGCCGCATTGCTAGGTGGTCCGCCTTGCCAAAGTTGGTCTTTTGGGGGAAACAGAGAAGGGAAAGCAGATGTTCGCGGACAGTTAATTTATGAATATCTACGGCTTCTGTGTGAAGTAGCCCCGCAAACATTTTTATTTGAGAATGTAAAAGGTATTATTTCGAAAAGATTTTTACCTGTCTTTTTGGATTTGTGTGAGGAATTCAGTAGGTTGGGTTATGATGTTCAATATAAACTTTTAAACAGCTACAATTACGGAGTTGCCCAGACCAGAGAGCGTGTATTTATAGTTGGGCAGAAAACCAATGCCAAAAAGTTTTCTTTTCCACCTCAGGTATCATACAAACTTGTTTTAAAAGATATAATTGGTGATTTGCCGCAACCACAGCCTTATCAAAAAGAGGCAGGACAAATATATGCTGTTCCCAAGGAGATAACAGCGGTCAAAAGCAGAAGAAGTTGCTTTATACCAAACCCAACCCCGATGTCTCCTGCTGACAATCCCAAAGACGGCAGGGTTTTAATCCGACAGGGAATGATTATCCCTGTTGAAGGCTTAAAACAGGATGTGGTCGCCAATCACGAAGAAATGGAGTTTGGTTTTTCTTCACGCTATTTATCACGCAACAGGCAGCGACAATGGCATCAGCCTGGCTTTACAATTGTATGCAGTGGAAAACAACAGGCTCTTTATCCTGATCCTGTTTTTGATGTGCGCACACTCGCTCGCCTAGAAAAATATCCTCCCAAGGGAACAATCCCGCGGCGTTTAACCGTACGGGAATGCATGCGTATTCAAAGCTTTCCTGATTGGTTTATTTTATACGGCACACTGCAGGCTCAATATCAACAAGTGGGCAATGCAGTACCAGTAGTTTTAGGTTATTGTCTGGGGCAGCAGTTAAAGGCTTGTCTTGCCCTCGCATAGCGTTTAAGGAGGGATTAATGTGAATAAAAACCGCTTAATTATCCTGTGTGTGGGGCTATTGATTGTCCTGGGGCTTCTTTTTGCCTTTAGAGATAAACGCATTCCCTTCAACAACCAAAAAATGTTGGAAGCACAGGTTGACTTTCATAAACTAATGGAAACAATCGCTATTGATATGTCAGATGTGTACGGTAAATATCTGGCAGATGAAATGTCTGAAGAAGATTTTCTTACAGAAGTTGAAGACTTAAAGGACCGATACCAACATTTCGTTGTTTTTTATCAAGAAGTCATGAAGCAGGTAAAATTTGAAGCCGAGACACAGGAAACAGACAGTCTCAGAGCTATCACTGCTTTGCAAAACACGTATGAAAGCGTAGGCTATATTCTGGACCGCACGGTCAAAGACGGAGTACCTCTCCCGCGTGCCGATATCTTGGTGATTTATTTACAACAAATGTCCAAGATAGAAGAAAATCTGGAGATTTTCCAAGAGTCTTTGTTAAATCTTTACATGAATGAGGTTGTGGAAAGTCTGAACGACACAGAAAAATAAGAAAGATACATTAAAATAGTTATAATAACTTTGAAATAGTTATGATATTGTGTTATAATCCCAGTGATGTTTGGTAAGGGGGTTTTTGAGTGAAGAAAGGGAAATTTATTGTTTTTGAAGGCCCCGATGGTACGGGAAAAGATACGATATTAAGCGAAGTAGCGGTTCAACTTACGGCTATGGAAAAAGATTTTGTTGTTTTTAAAGACCCCTCGCCAGAAGTAGCAGGCAAGATAAGAGAAATTTTGCTAAACGACAGTGATTTGGAAGAGGCAACGCGGTTGTATTTATATTTAGCCGCCCGCAGCGAATTGCTTCACAAGCAAATCATTCCTGCTCTAAAGGCGGGTAAGATTGTGTTGTGCAACCGCTATATCCTTTCCACGTACTGCTATCAGGGGATATATTTCAACAAAATGTCTATTGATATTATGCACCGTCTGGGAGGGCTGCAGGTTGTAAAGCCTGACTTGCAAATCGTGCTACTGGCTGAAAAGTCTTTTAGGGAACCTGAAGAAGAAGATGCTATGGGAAAATTTGCTATTGATTTTCGTAAAGACATTATTGCAAGATACGTCAAGCTTGCGAAAGACCCAAAGGAAAAAATCCAGCTTATCTGGGTAGATAATAAAACCGTAGCCGATGTTTTAGAGGATACAATGCAGCAGATTAATCAACTTATCTAGCCCCAGAAGACTCACGGTTTGTGAGTCTTTTTACATACTTCATACAAAGGAGTGAAAGATGTGCAGTCTAAATTTAATTTTTTTGGGAGCAGAAACCCAGGTTTACACAAAGAACTAAATGAAGATACCTTTGGCGGTTACATTCACCAAGATACTTTGTTTCTAGTGATTGCTGACGGCATGGGCGGTACAGAAGGTCTGGAATTAGCATCTGCTGTGGCAATGAATGAGTTCCGCCGTCATATAGAAAGACAACAAGAAGTAAATACCCCAGCACAACTTAAAGCCGTTATTCGTGAAGGAATGTTTTGGGCAAATAGGGTTCTACTTGCCTACCGTCGTGCCAATGATGATATCTACGGCAATTTTGCCACCACCTTTACTACTTGTGCTATAACGAGCAACAAAGATATTGTGATTGGTCATGTCGGTAATTCTCGTCTCTATCTAGTCCGAGAAGAGTCTTTTGCTCAAATGACCAAAGACCATACTGAAGCTCAAAATCTTGCGGACCAAAGAAAAATCACCAAAGAAGAAGTTCGCACTCATCCCGAAAGAGCAACTCTAACCAAGGCATTGGGAGTATGGGAGGATATTGAACCTGATATTTTCAGCGGTAAAGTAAATACAGGAGATATTTTATTCTTATGTACAGACGGAGTTTATGAACTTTTAGCAGATGCAGAAATGCAGGCTATTATTTGGGAGGCTGGCGACAGCGAAAAAGCCAGTGAATGGCTCATCGAAGGTGCGAACAAAAGAGGTGGCGTGGATAATATTGCTACCCTACTCAGTTACATTGGTTTTTAGTTTCGAAAGGAGTTGGTTATATTGCGCAACAAAATATTTACTATTCTAGGCATATTAATTGTTTTATTAGCTTTTGGTTCTTATTTCTTTTTTGATTTATCAGTACGAGAAAACAGCGAAGTCATGGGAATTAATGTCTTAATTGCCAAACAGGACATCCCAGAAGGCACCATTATTCGTTCCGCGCAAGAAGCGGAAGCTTTGTTCGGAGTGCGGAAAATTAGTCCTAACGAAGCAGTTGCTTCTGCCATTCGCGTAAACACCGTAGCAGCAAAGGCAGATAACTTCTTGGCACGTATCCAAAACTTTTTCAGCCGTAACAGTGAACAGATTAGCACAGAAGATTTACAAAACCTAACAAACAAGAGAATAACGGCACAGGTACACAAAAATCAGCAGATGTTAAGCATTAATTTGTCTGATGACATCACTGATTTTCAGGACGATGAACGCTTGTTAGCAGTACCTATTAACTATATCAACTCTGTTGGTGGCGAAATAAAAAAAGGCGATTATGTAGATGTTTGGTTGAGCTATAAAAGTGGTGACAAGGTATCGGAAAAAGTAATTGGTCCTTTGCGGGTGATTAAATTAAAAGATGCCAACAACAAAGAAATTGCACCTAACAGTGCTGTCATTCCTACTATTGTACTGTTTAAACTTAACGAAGCACAAATTGAGTTGGTAAGCGGAAAGATGCGTCACGGCGATGTCTTTCTTGTAAAATGGGGGATTACACCGACAGCTGCTCAATTAGAAATGGCAAAAGTTCCGCAGCAAGAAGAAGAAACTACACTCCCAGCTGATGAAAATACAAACCAAAATCAAGGAGGAGACACAGGTGGAAAAAAGCAATAAAGTAATCGGCATGTGGTCTCCAGTCGGAGGCGTAGGCACCACTTTTAGCACAATAGTCTTGGCACAGGCTTTAAGCAAAAAGGGCTATCGTGTGGGTGTGCTTGACTTTGATTTAAAAACGCCTGCTATAGCACTTTATGTGCAGTCACAAGATGCAGTGCATTGTTTAGATAATGTAATGCCCTTTGCAGTGGCCAACGATGTGACTGATAAAATTATTGAAAACAACCTTCAGACTTATCAGGGGTTTTCTTACCTGCGGGGTACTCATTCCCCTGACCAAGCAACTTATATGAAGGTAGACAGTTTAATGCAAATCGTTGAGACTGCCAAAGGAATGTTTGATTATCTGCTAATGGATACCCACAACATCATTGACAATGCAGGAACCTACGTTGCATTAGAGGCTTCTGACTTGGTTTTAGTGGTTTTAGAAAAGAACGTCATTACCATCCAGCAATATGCCAATATGCATAATGTATTATCCGCTAACTTTGACCTAGATAAGTTTCATATCCTGCTTAATAAAACTAGCAAGGATATTTTGATGGAAAAAGCTGAAGTAGAAAGTTTTCTTGGCGTAATGCCCGTGTATGAAATTCCCTCTTTGGGGGCTGCGGGGCAAAACGCCATCAACCAAGGTAAGTGGGAAGCTTTCTTCAAAGATAAAAATAAGCAGTTAAAGGTGTTTGAGGAGTACATTGACACTATTTTGGTTGAGCTGTTAAAAACCAATAACAAAACTGATGAAGTAAAAGAGAAAAAGGGCTTTCTGAAATTTCGCTTTTAATGACTTTATTTTGAAAGGAGGTTTGTCTGTTGGAACAAAAATTCAATTTATTATCTATGTCCAAAGAAAATCGTCAGACTGAACAAATAACGCAGGCTTTACTTGATAGAGCAACAAAAATTGTTCTGCAGGAAATAACAGACGTTAAAGGTTCAATCGAGGAAATCGAGACCCATAACCTTCTACTTGCACGTTGTGCCATGGGTGATAAAGCTGCCCAAATCAACGTCAAAGCTCTAATTAGAAAGATTATTGAAACTGATTACCGCATTGCCCAACCACCTTTATCAGATGGCTTAGTTAAAAAAATCTATGAAGATAATTATGGGTTGGGGGCAATTGATGATTTATATAACGACCCCACTATCAATGAAATCTGGGTAAATGGTTGGGAGCATGTATGGATAGAAAAAAACGGTATAAAACAGCGACTGCCAAACCGTCGTTTTAAAAACGACGAAGATGTTTTGCGTATCATTCGTCTGCTTTTACAGTTTGACCGTAAAGATATTACAGTGCAGGAGCCAATGCGCGAATCCCGCATGCTT
>LSQX01386318.1_pt1 | contig 12846 bp, 10 predicted proteins | sample 654561 | NCBI WGS metagenome assembly LSQX01 (sample SAMN04489861, study PRJNA283612) | anaerobic digester metagenome | isolation source: 4 biogas reactors fed with cattle manure at either 37C or 55C with and... | place: Denmark: Kongens Lyngby | collected 2014 | reverse complement strand
CTTCCCCTGCAGGTAGAGGGGCTGCTAAGAGGAACATGGAAGGACGAGGTGAAAAGGAAAAAGTGACAGAACAGGAAAATACCCGGCAAAAACCCTGGGGGGGACGGTTCAAGGAAAACCTTCATGAAAGCGTGGAAACCTTTACTGCCTCCTTGCCTTTCGATCGCCGCCTGGCCAGGGAAGATATACGGGGAAGTATAGCCCACTGTCGCATGCTCATGAAAACCGATATTATCAACCCCGAGGACGGAAACCTGATTCTTAAAGGGCTGCGCGAAATTGATGAAGAAATTATAAAAGAAGCATTCCCTTTTGATCTCTCCTTTGAAGATATCCATATGAATATTGAAAAAAGGCTGATAGAAAAGATTGGCCCTGCCGGGGGAAAACTGCACACAGCCCGCAGCCGCAATGATCAAGTGGCGGTGGATATCAGGCTTTACCTGAGGGAAGAGTGCCTGACGCTTAAAGAGCAGCTGAAAGGCCTGATAGAAGTTTTGCAAAAGAAGGCGGAAGAATACAAGGGCGCGGTTATGCCCGGCTATACCCATCTGCAAAGGGCCCAACCCATCACCTTTGCCTACCATCTTTTGGCCTATATTGAAATGTTTGAGCGGGACCTGGGCCGTCTGACCGATGCCCAAAAAAGGATGAATGTTTCTCCCCTGGGTGCGGGGGCCCTGGCGGGTTCCGGCTATCCTATCGACAAGGGCATGACGGCCGCCGCCCTGGGATTTGATTCCTTTGCAAAAAACACCCTGGACGCCGTGTCCGACCGTGACTTTTGCATGGAACTGGCAAGCTGCCTTTCGATTATTATGGTTCACCTATCACGCTTTAGTGAAGAAATTATTCTTTGGACTTCCTGGGAATTTAAGTTTGTGGAATTGGACGATGCCTTTTCAACGGGTTCCAGCATAATGCCACAAAAAAAGAACCCCGATATAGCGGAGCTTGTAAGGGGCAAGTCCGGCCGCGTTTTCGGTGACCTCATGACCCTTCTTACCCTTATGAAAGGCCTACCCCTGGCCTATAATAAGGACATGCAGGAAGACAAGGAAGCCATATTTGACGCCTTTGACACCGTCAATCTTTGCTTGCAGGCTTTCACACCCATGTTGGCCACCATGAAGGCCCTGCCCGAAAATATGCGAAAGGCGGCCGCCGGCGGTTTCATAAATGCCACCGATTGTGCCGACTATTTGGTCGGTAAGGGTCTGCCCTTCCGCGACGCTTACAAGGCCACGGGCCAACTGGTAGCCCTCTGTATAGAAAAGGGAACAACTTTAGAAGAACTGCCCCTGGCACAATATCAAAAGGTCTGTGAGCTTTTTGACCAAGGGGTTTATGAATTCATCCGGCTGGAAGCCTGCGTCAAACGCAGGGGTTTATAGTCGGCGGGAGCAAAAATGTTAGATAAAGATAAAAAAATCAAAGTAGGAATAATCGGTGCAACGGGCTTTGCCGGCGTTGAACTTGTGCGAATTTTGCTCAAACACCCCCATGCAGAGCTTTCTGCCCTGGGTTCGGTCAGTTTTGAAGGCCAAGCTATCAGCGGTATTTACCCTTCCCTGGCCGGCCTGTGTGACTTGGTTTGCACAGACAGCCAAAGCGTAATAGACAAAAGCGACCTGGTTTTTGCCTGTGTTGCCCACGGTATGTCGCAAGAATTTGCGGCAGACTGTGCTAAAAAATCTGTGGCCTTCATTGACCTGGGGGCCGATTTCCGTTTAGAAAGCGAAGATGAATACAAAGAATGGTATGACGGGGAATTTTTGGACAAAGAGCTCCACGAACAGGCGGCTTACGGTCTGCCCGAGCTTTTCAGAAAAGACATAAGGGGCAAAAAAATCATAGCCAACCCCGGCTGCTACCCAACCGGTGCGGCCCTGGCCCTTTACCCGGCCCTGGCGGGCGGTTTTGTGGAAAAAACGGGGATAATAATTGATGCCAAGTCCGGTGTAACCGGGGCGGGGCGGTCACCTTCGCAAACAACCCACTTCCCACTTTGCAATGAAGGCTTTGCGGCCTACAAAATAGCGGCCCACAGGCATACTCCCGAAATTGAGCAGAGCCTGTCCCATGCCGTGGGGCAAGAGCTTGCCCTCACCTTTGTCCCCCACCTTTTACCCATAAACAGGGGGATTTTGACCACTGCCTATGCCAAGCTCAAAGAAGGTGTGGGCCTGGATGAAGTTTATGATTATTACGAAAATTTTTATAAGAATGAAGCCTTTGTAAGGCTGAAGAGCCTGGGGCAAACGGTAAACCTGCGTGATGTTAAATACAGCAATTTTTGTGACCTTGCCTTGCACGCGGACGAGCGGGCCGGCAACTTGATTGTCACATCCGCCATTGACAATATGGTCAAGGGTGCCGCCGGCCAAGCGGTGCAGAATATGAATATTATCTTTGATTTACCCGAAGGGGCGGGGTTGGATCTTATCCCCCCGGCATTTTAAGGTGAAGATTATGAATGAAAACAAGAAAACAAAACAAATAAGCTTTATTGACGGCGGGGTCTGTGCCCCCCGCGGCTTTCTTGCCAACGGTGTCCATTGCGGGCTACGAAAAAATAAGTCAAAATTAGACTTGGCCTTGATTTATTCAAAAGAGCCTTGCGCTGCTGCTGCGGTTTATACCCAAAACCTGGTTTTCGGCGCACCCATAGCGGTGACCAAAGAAAGTTTGGAAGACAATAAGGCTCAAGCGGTTGTCTGCAACAGCGGTGTTGCCAACACCTGCAGCCCCGACGGTATGGAAAAGGCTCTGGCCATGCGTGAAATTACGGCAGAGGCCCTGGGCATAAAGGCAGAAGATGTTATAGTTGCATCCACGGGTGTCATAGGCAAAAGCTTGGACTTGGAGCCCATCCAAAAGGCTATGCCCGCCCTGGCAAAAGGCCTGTCAAATAAAGGGTCGGCCAAGGCGGCAGAAGCTATAATGACCACCGACACCCGTAAAAAAGAATATGCGGTGGAATTTGAAATAGAGGGCAAAGTTTGCAGAATAGGGGCCGTTTCAAAAGGTTCCGGTATGATCTGCCCCAACATGGCGACCATGCTTTCTTTTATTACTACGGATGTGCTTATAGATGACACCGCCCTAAAAAGCGCACTAAAAGCCGCCGTTGAAAACAGCTTTAACATGCTCAGCATTGACGGTGACACTTCCACCAATGACATGGTCAGCATTATGGCCAACGGCCTGGCCGGCAATCCCATGATTTCACAAGCCGGTGAGGCTTATGAAATATTCCAAAGCGCTTTAAAAGCGATTTGCATAAAGCTTGCCCGTGAAATGGCAAGGGACGGCGAGGGTGCCACCAAGCTGATTGAGTGTGTAATTCGGGGTGCCAAAGACGAAAATACGGCCAAAATCCTGGCCCGCAGTGTCATAAATTCCGCCCTGGTTAAAACCGCCATGTTCGGTGAAGACGCCAACTGGGGCCGTATAATTTGCGCCATGGGCTATGCCGGTGTTGACTTGGATGTAAATCGGGTTGATATTGCCTTTAGTTCGGCGGCGGGTAGGGTGCAAGTTTGCCAAAACGGTGCGGCCCTGGATTTTTCGGAAGATAAGGCAGCGGCTGTTTTAGCGGAAGATGAAATTATAATCGAGGCCGACTTGGCCGACGGTGACGGCAATGCCCGTGCCTTTGGCTGCGACCTTTCTTATGATTATGTGAAAATCAACGGCGATTACAGAACTTGATTAACGGGGGTTCATTTATGAAAATATCAGATTTTGACAAAGCAGAAATATTAGTCCAAGCCCTACCCTATATCCAAGAATACAATGGGGAAATTGTGGTTATTAAATACGGCGGCAATGCCATGGTATCCGACGACTTGCGCGCTTGCATGATGGCCGACATTGTCCTGCTTTCAATGGTGGGGATGAAGGTTGTCTTGGTCCATGGCGGCGGGCCCGAAATTTCAAGTTGTTTAGAAAAAATGGGCAAAGAAAGCAAATTCATAAACGGCCTGCGTTATACCGACAAGGAAACGGCCGATGTTGTGCAAATGGTCTTGGCCGGCAAAATCAACAAAGATTTGGTAAGGGAGTTGTCGAGCCATGGTGCCAAAGCCGCGGGTGTGTCGGGCCTGGATGCAAGCATGATAAAGGCGGTAAAAAAGACCGATGCGGGCGACCTGGGCTTTGTGGGCGAAATTGAAAGCATGGACACCGGCGTCATCAAGGATTTGCTGGAAAAAGGTTACATCCCCGTGGTGTCTGCCATAGGTGCCGGGCAAGACGGTGAAGTTTACAATATAAACGCCGATGCCGCGGCCGCCAGGATTGCGGCAGAGCTGGGGGCCAAAAAGTTCCTGCTCCTGACCGATGTTAAGGGCCTTTTGGAAGACAAGGACGATGAAAACACCCTGATTGCGGAAGTCAAGGTCAGCAATGTCAGAGCCCTTAAAAACCAAGGCATAATAACAGGCGGTATGATACCCAAGGTTGACTGCTGTGTTGAGGCGGTCCGCCGAGGTGTCAAGCGGACAACTATAATCGACGGCCGCGTGGAACACGCCATAGTTATAGAAATGTTGACCGATGAAGGTGTCGGCACCATGTTTACATAAGACCTGAGCGAAAGGGAAAGAGATGAAGTTTGAAGACATTAAAATAGAATCACAAGCGGCTTTTATGCCCACTTATGCCCGTTATGATTTTGCGCCGGTAAGAGGGCAGGGGGCGACCCTCTATGACGAAAACAGCAAGGACTTTATTGACTTTACATCCGGCATAGGGGTCAATGCCTTGGGCTACGGCCACCCGGCCTGGGTTAAAGCTGTCGGTGAGCAAGCGGCAAGTTTGCAGCATATATCAAACCTTTATTATGCCCCTGCCCAAACAAAATTAGCGAAAAAATTGGTTGAAGCCTCCGGCTTTGCGGGCGTCTTTCTTGCAAATTCCGGTGCGGAAGCCAACGAATGTGCCATAAAATTAGCCCGTAAGTATAGTTTTGATAAATACGGCCAAGGCAGGGGTAAGATAGTTTCGCTTGAAAATTCCTTCCATGGCAGAACCTTGAGCACGCTCAAGGCCACCGGTCAGGAAGATTTTCATAAATATTTCTACCCCTTCCCCCAAGGCTTTGCCTACACACCGCCTAATGATATTGAAGCCTTAAAAAATGCCTTGACGCCGGATGTCTGCGCCTTGATTATAGAAATTATTCAAGGTGAAGGCGGGGTCTTGCCCCTTGATTCCGACTTTATTAAAGCCGCCCGCCGACTTACGCATGAGCGGGATATTTTGCTGATTATGGATGAAGTTCAAACAGGCCTGGGCAGAACGGGCAAGCTTTTTGCCTGGGAATATATAGGCCAAAAGCCGGATGTTTTGACGGCTGCCAAGGGTTTGGGCAACGGCCTGCCCATAGGGGCCTGCCTTTGCAGTGAAGAGTTAAAGAATGTTTTGGGCCCGGGCGACCACGGTTCAACCTTCGGCGGCAACCCCATAGCATCCGCAGGTGCCACGGTTGTCTTGGACAGCCTGACGGAAGAGTTCATGGCTGATGTTATGGCCAAGGGCCAACTCTTGGGTCGAATGTTGGCAGAAATCCCCATTGTGGAAGAAGTCCGCGGTATGGGGCTGATGTTGGGTATAAAGTTGAAAAACATAAAGGCAAAAGACTTGGCCGCTAAGTGCTTGCAAGAAGGGCTTTTGGTCTTGACCGCCAAAGAAAACTTGCGTCTGTTGCCCCCGCTTAATATAAGCCGGGAAGAAATTGAAACAGGGATGCAAAGATTGAAGAAGGCCGCCGGCAGCATTTAAAACAAAATTGCCTTTTGCCTTTAGAAAACAGATAAAGAATTTTGCAAAGTGAGTCTGCCTTAGGAGGGCTTGTAAATGAAGCATCTACTTAAAATATTGGATCTGAGCGGTGAAGAAATTTTAGACATCCTCAACCTTGCAGATCAACTTAAATATGAAAAGAAAAACGGCATTCCCCACCGTCGGCTTGAAGGCAAAAGTTTGGGTATGATTTTCCAAAAATCATCCACCCGAACTCGGATATCCTTTGAGGCGGGCATGTTCCAGTTGGGCGGCCAGGCCCTCTATCTCAACGCCACCGATATGCAAATAAAAAGAGGCGAGCCGGTGGAAGACACGGCCCGCGTATTGTCACGCTATATTGACGGGATTATGATAAGAACCTTTGACCAGGCAGAAGTTGAAGCCCTGGCGCAATATGGGGATATCCCCGTTATAAACGGCCTGACGGACTTTAGCCATCCCTGCCAAGTTTTAGCCGACCTTATGACCGTCCGCGAATACAAGGGCAGCCTGGAAGGCCTTAAAATGTGCTATATAGGCGACGGCAACAACATGGCCAACTCCCTTATTGTCGGCGGCCTTAAAACGGGCATGGATGTCAGCATAGCCTGCCCAAAAGGCTATGAGCCCGACCAAGAGGTTATGGATTTTGCAAAGACCTATTCAAACTTCGCCTTAGTTCGCGACCCCAAAGAGGCCGCAGCAAATGCGGATGTTATTTTCACCGATGTTTGGGCCTCTATGGGCCAAGAAGGCGAGCAGGAAGAGCGCCGCGCCGCCTTTGAGGGTATATATCAAATCAACAAAGAACTCATGGCCGTGGCCCGACCCGACTGCATGGTGCAACACTGCCTGCCCGCCCACCGAGGCGAAGAAATAACGGCAGATGTCTTTGAAGCCCACGCAGACGAAATCTTCGAAGAAGCGGAAAACCGCCTCCACGCCCAAAAGGCCGTGATGGTTATGTTGATGGAGTAGGATTAAAATAAAAAAGCTTCGGCCTTGCATAAAGAGGCCGAAGCTTTTTTGTTGCTGTTTTTATTTTGCTTTTTTATCGACTTTTTCCTTGCTGTCATCGGTTAAAATAAAGGCCAAGCCCCAAATAACAATGGCAGCAAACAAAACGGTCATTATAAGCGTTGCGGAAGTCAAGCGCAGCGCCTTCAAGCCAAGTATGCTGTCGGCTAATTGTATCCCCAGATTCAGAAGGAAAGAAAGGCCCTGGCTTTCAAAAAATGACGATAGGGGGATTTGGCCGCTTGTCAGCATTTTTGCCATATGGCCAAAGGAAATATAAACACCGGCCATTGAAGCCAAACCTCCGCCGGCCAAGGCGGTGATAAGACCCTGTTTGTTGCTGAAAAGCGCAAAAAAGAAAATTATAAGCGACAAGATTAAAGCCAGAGCAAAAAAGGCGACAAAGATTATTAAAGTCGGTTTGATTTGCTCGACGCCATGGCTCGACAAAATTTCGGACTTACCTGTTAAGAGATCCTTTATGACACTGTCGTTGCCGGAAAGGGAGTTGACAGTGTCGCTAATATAAACTTCATCGGCCACATAAAGTAAGCCGGCATCAAAACTATAGTAAAAGAAGGATAGAAAATAAGCGGACGGGATGATAGCCAGGGCTAAAAGTGCCGCTACAAGACGATATACAAATTTCATCAAACCAAATCCTTTCGGGCTTTTGATTCTACCAGGAAGAGTTGAGGGCCACGGTACGGTTTATAACCAAGTGTTCCGATGTACTGTCCTTGTCCACACAGAAATAACCTTGGCGCATGAATTGGAAGCTGTCGCCCGGCTTTATGTCTCTCATGTTACCTTCAAGCATGCAAGAGTCCAGTATTTGCAACGAGTCTGGGTTTATATGGTCCAACATATCGCCATGGCTTTCGTCGGTTGGGTCTTCAACATTGAAAAGCCTGTCATAAAGCCTGACTTCCGCCCTAACACAATCGTTGGCATTTACCCAGTGGAGGGTGCCGCGCACCTTGCGGCCGTCGGGTGACTTGCCGCCTTGACTTTCCGGGTCATAAGTACAGCGCAGCAAGGTTACATTGCCGTCTTCATCGGTTTCATAGCCGGTGCAACGAACGAAGTAGGCACCGCGCAGACGGACTTCATTGCCGGGGAAGAGGCGGAAATATTTCCTGACCGGTTCTATCATAAAGTCATCTTGTTCAACATATATTTCACGCGAAAAAGTGACCTTGTCCATCCCAAGTTCGGGTTTGTTGGGGTTTTTGGGGACTTCAAAGGTTTCTGTCTTGCCTTGGGGGTAGTTTTCAATTATGACCTTGAGGGGCTTGAGTACAGCCATGGTACGCGGAGCATTTTCGTTAAGAAAATCACGGACACAGGCCTCAAGCAGGCCGTAATCAACTATACTTTGAGCCTTGGCCACACCCACGCGGTCAACAAAATCACGGATAGCCTCGGGCGGATAACCCCGGCGGCGCATGCCGCTGAGGGTTATCATGCGAGGGTCATCCCAACCGGTGACGACATTGTTTTCAACCAAAATTAGGCTTCTGCGTTTGCTGGTTACGCAGTAGTTCAGGTTAAGGCGGGCAAACTCAATCTGGCGCGGTGGCTCATCAAAACCGATTTGTTCTACAAACCAGTTGTAAAGCGGGCGATGGTTTTCAAACTCTAAAGAACAAAGTGAATAAGTGACATTTTCAACCGCATCGGACAGGGGATGGGCAAAGTCATACATGGGGTAGACGCACCACTTGTCACCTGTTTGGTGATGGGGAACATGGGCAATTCTGTAAATGACCGGGTCACGCATATTAATATTGGGTGAACTCATGTCGATTTTTGCGCGCAAAACCCTTGCGCCGTTCTCAAATTCACCTGCGGTCATGCGTTTGAAGAGATCTAAATTTTCTTCAATGGGGCGTTCACGGTAGGGGCTGTTCTTGCCCGCTTCTGTCAAAGTGCCGCGATATTGGCGCATTTCATCGGGGGTAAGGTCGCAAACAAAGGCCTTGCCCTTTTCTATGAGCTTGATGGCACATTGGTGAATAAAATCAAAATAGTCGGAGGCATAATATAAATTGTCCCACTCAAAGCCCAACCACTTAATGTCTTCCATAATTGAATCAACATACTCGACTTCTTCCTTGGAAGGGTTGGTGTCGTCAAAGCGCAAGTTGCATATACCCTTATATTTTTCGGCAGTGGCAAAGTTTATGCAAATAGCCTTGGCGTGGCCTATGTGTAGGTAGCCGTTAGGCTCCGGCGGGAAGCGGGTTTGCACCCGGGTGTTGACACCCTCCGCCAGGTCTTGATCAATAAAATCATGAATAAAGTTTGAGTAAAGTCCGCTTTTTTCTTCCATGTTTAATCCCATCCTAAAAATTTGTCCTTACATACATGCTTTTGCTTTTATTTTGAATGATACTTTAAGGCGTCTCCTAATCTTTGCCTTGCCCTGTCATTGCCCAACAAAGCAATGATGGAGTGAAGGTCGGGCGTGTTTTGCCGCGAAGTCAAGGCCAACCTTATAACACTTGAAACATGGCCCACATGGCCCTTATAAGCTTCCGGATTTTTCCTGTATTCCTTAACATTGGGTGTGAAGCCGAGGGGGAGGCAAATATCTTTAATTTTAGAAAACCAAGTTTCCCTGTCGTCTTGCGCATTAAAAACTTCCAAATAACTTTCCAGTATGGCTGCGGCGTCTTTTGGGCTTATATTGTCGGGCAAGTCGTATTGAGGCTCATAGATTTCATCAAAGAAGTAGACGGTGTAATCTTTGAGCTCGGACCAAAGGGCTATGTCCTTGCGGGGCTTTTTACCCCCGCGGTCAATGGCGAAAATCTTTTTAGAATAATCGGGGTCGGCAAGCAAAAGTTCGTGGTAAAGCGGGTCATATTCACGGGCCCAGGCCAGCGCCTTGTCATAGACTTCATCGGCGCTCATGAAAGATATTACATTTTTGCTTACATCATTTAACTTAACCAAATCAAAAAGCGCGCCGCCGGCACTCATCTTTTTAATTTTAAAGGGAAAGTCCGTCAAGGCAGCGGTTCGGTTGGCAGAGCGCCATTGCTCAAAGTTTGAGTTAATGAGTGTCAGCAAATATTCGAGCACACTTTCCTTCGGATAGCCCTTTTCAACAAAGTACATAACGGCCGCTTCCGGGTCAAGCCGTTTTGAAAGCTTGCGCCTGCTACCGTCTTCTTCCTTCATAAGGGGGGCTATGTGGGCATACTTGGGCAATTTGAAGCCGCAAGCCGCAAAAAGTTCCACATGAAGTGCGACGGAAGATATCCACTCATCACCGCGTATGACATGGGTTGTCCCCATCAAGTGGTCATCAACGGCATGGGCGAAATGATAGGTGGGTATGCCGTCGGTCTTGAGCAGGACTACATCCATGGTGTTTTGCGGCATTTTGATTTCGCCCTTTATGAGGTCCTTGAAAACAATCCTTTTTTCAGGGTCACCTGCCGAGCGCAAGCGAATAACAAAGGGTTTACCGGCATCAAGAGCTGCTTTTTGCTCTTCGAAAGAAAGCCTGGAACAGCGCGCCCAGGGGCCGTAATAGCCCTTGTTTACATTTTCCTCTTCTTGCTCTTGTCGTAAGTCATTGAGCTCCTCTTCCGTGCAAAAACAAGGATAGGCCTTGCCTTCTTCATATAATTTTTTGGCAAAAGCCTGATAGATTTCACGCCTTTGGCTTTGTTTGTAAGGGCCGTAAGCACCTTTTTCTTCATCTTCGGCCACCACGCCTTCATCGGGTTCAAGGCCGAAAGCAGCCAAGCCTTTGAGGATGGCTGTGACACCGTCTTCAACTTCTCGCTTTTTGTCGGTGTCTTCAATCCTTAAGAAAAAAACGCCCTGTGTCGCGCCGGATATGAGCTTATTGACAAAAGCCGGGAACATATTGCCCATGTGCATAAAACCCGTGGGACTGGGGGCAAAACGGGTAACGCAAGCACCCGGTGGCAGGGCCCTGGGTGGGTATTTAGCCTCATATTCTTCGGGACCGACAAAAATATTTTTAAAAATTAAATTCGAGAGGAGCTTTAAATCTTCCAAAAATTACAATCCTTTCCCAAAAGCATATATATTCACCCTATTATGACAGAAAAACAGCTGTCTATCAAGCAGAAAAGCCCAAAAACAAGGCAAAGTAAAAAGAAGGGCCACACCATCAGGTGCGGCCCCTTTACTAAATCTTGAAAATCGTCAATCCACTAAAATCTCACCGAAATAACCGGGGGCTAAATTGGCGGCGTTTGACTCATCTGTGTCGATATGCATGGCCAGGCTGTAGTTTTCATTGACCCGGACAACAACATCATCAAAAATCAAAGAACGCTGGGCATAGTCCGATCTGACCTTAACAACCTGATTGTCTTCCAGGCCCAACCTTTCGGCATCGGCCGGTGTCATGTGAATATGCCTTTTAGCAATTATAACGCCGGCGGGTAGGTCATAAGTCCCTTTGGGCCCCACCAACTTGCAAGCACCGCTGCCCTTGATGTCGCCGCTTTCGCGAATAGGGGCTGTGACACCTATGGAACGCGCATCTGTTGCGGAAAGTTCAACCTGGGTCTCGGGGCGAACCGGGCCCAAGATGGCAACCGAGGGGAAGGAACCTTTAGGCCCCACAACCTCTACCCTTTCCTCACAAGCGAACTGGCCGGGTTGGGAAAGCTCTTTAACCGGTGTCAATTCATAGCCTTGACCAAAAAGCACATCAAGTGCTTCGCGGCTAAGGTGAACATGGCGGGCGGATGTTTCGATTAAAACTGTTTTTTTCATCTTAAATACTCCAATTTGGGTCTTGATAGGTTAGATATTATAAAGACTTTACTAATACTTATAGGTGAATTGTTGCTTGTTTCCGAAGTTAACTTTTGCATCAAGAGTAGAGAAACCAACTTTTGCTACAACTTCAGAAGTATTTGTGCACTTGAGTTCGGTGTAGAGCATCCTACCGGTAGCCTTGTCAATTCGGGCAATAATATAGCTCTTGTTATAGGTGGGAGCAAAAGTTCCTAAAGTTACTATCCAGCTAAAAGATTTAACCTGATCATCAACAATTTCTTGTGTTAAAACATTAAAGGCTTGCCCGTGCCTGGTGTTGGGTACGGACGCATTGGTGGGTAAGCTTTTAAGAGCTTCATCTTTGAAGTCCATTCTTATTTCATAATATGTGCCCTTATCATCGCAAGTGGCCTTGCTCAAGGATGAACCTTGCACCTTGCCGCCATAATTTTGCTTGTAAACCGGGATACTCGTGTCCACAACCGTGTCTTGGTTGAAGGTTTCGGGATCGGTGCTGAATAAAGGAACAACACGCGGAATTAGTGAGTTAATCATGCTATTACTACTTGATATGTCCCCTATTATGTTTGTAAGAACCATGGTGAATTTAGGATTTTCTTTTTTAACCTTGTTGGCTGCGGCATTATAGTAAGCTGCGATTTCATCAGCAGTTTGGGGCTTTTTATCCGTTGGCTCTGTTTTTTCGCTTCCGTTTTCGGAAGAACCTGTGTCGTCTTCGGTGTTATCGCTTGCTTGCGAATCTTCTTCGCTTTCATTTTGGCTTTCGCTCTCGTCTTGACTTTCGCTTTCGCCCTGGCTTGCATCTTCGGTCGAAATATTGTCTGATACTACTTCTGAACTTGTACTGTCACCATTGGTGCTTGTGTTGTCATCCTTATTTTTCCCGCAAGCAGCAAGGGAAAATACAAGTGCAAAGACCATAATGACCGCCAATAAGCTTGAGAACCTCTTTTTCATGAATGACCCTCCGTTAATTTAAAATAAGGTGCGAGCAATTATACTCACACCCATCAATTATACCCATCTGATATACAAATGTAAAGTTAAAAAAGAAATAAAATTATATTTGGTCAATAAAGTAGTTAACAGAGGCCAAGCCTGCTTCTTTTTTGTCATGAGTAACCAAAATAACAAGGCTGTCTTGAGCAATTTTCTGAACATAAGGAATAATGCGCTGCTTTAAATCCTTGTCCAAACCCTTAAAGCTGTCTCTTATACACATCTGACGCTGCCGACGAAGGC